>Ga0099364_10000923_pt1 | contig 49960 bp, 50 predicted proteins | sample TergutTh196P3_FD_73070 | JGI IMG/M metagenome (GOLD analysis project Ga0099364, IMG submission 73070) | Microcerotermes parvus P3 segment gut microbial communities from Pointe-Noire, Republic of the Congo - Th196 P3 | ecosystem: Host-associated > Arthropoda: Insects > Digestive system > Gut ... | reverse complement strand
AAATTAAAGATTTTACATTTGTGATTTTATTTTGTTTCATCGGGTTTCTTTTGTTTTCCCCTAATTTGCTTGAAGATCCGACGTTTTTTATGAGAGCGTTTTTTATCGAGTTTAACGCTTATGTCTCCGGCTTTAATCAGGATGTTGTCGGCAGCCCGTTAAGCAACTGTGTTGCCTTGATCCTCTATTCGATCCTCTATTCGGATGTTTTGCTCGCTCCTGTATTTGCGGCTGTGGGGTATTGGTATATCAGAAAACAGGAACATAACGACGAAGAAAAAGCATCGCGGATATTTACAGTGATGCTTCCCTTGTTTTTGATTATATTTTTTATTATCAACTATAAAGCGACTTCGCTGTTTTTCAGAACTGCATACCCGCTTTATTTTTGCTTGATGCTGTACACGACGATAGGGGCGGCGGAATTTTTAAAAGGCGGGATGAAAAAGAAAATTTTCACCTTGCTGATATTAGCTTTTTTGGTTTTGAGGGGTTCTTTGTTGGTTTATGCTATGACGGAGCCGTCCAAGAATACGCAGGCAATTCAAATGCTGGAAACCCATCCTAAATGGAGAGAACGAAATCTAACTTGGATGCTTGGAGATTCGTATGTGCCGCGTGCCCAGGCCCCGGTTTATAGAAAACCCAAGGATGCGATCGGAGACGTTAAAATAGGCCCCGGAGAGTTTGTCGTTACAGGTCCATATGACGACCATTGGGTAAAGACCAGACCTCTTTATAAGGTATTTGATGAGAGCTTGGAAAAAAGACTTAAAAACTGGAAACAGTTCAAGGAACGCTTCGATAAAAGATATGAAGATTGGAAGCGTTTCAAGGAGGAAAACGTACCATACTTTGTCGGAAAGACTATAAAGACGTATGAGCGTATATTGTTCGGAACATGGCTGCACGGCACAACAAATTCTTTGTATGAGTTTCCGGCCTTCTACGTCTATTATCGGGATAGTAATGCCCCATTTCCTGCAAGTGGATATGAATTGACGGAAAAATACAACCAACTGCAAGGAGCAGCCGATATTGACGACTATGTGGATTATTTTTTGAACATAGATTCTTCTCAACTTTATATGTCGGTTAGTTATTCCGCGGGCCGACGCTATCCTAGTGTAGAAAGAGCTTTCGAAAAATTAGGCTTAAATCTGAACCTGCTGGAAGAAAATGACAATTATATTGCCGTTGTATATTCGCAAGGAGATTGTTATGAGAATGCTTCCCAAGGCCCTATAGAGGAGAATTTTGATTTTGGGATAGATGACCTAAACAATTCGCAATTGAAAATTTATAGCGGAAAAGGAATTTCAAGCATCAATATTGACGGACGTGAATATTCCATAAACAGGAATGGTATTAATATTGTCGTTTATGACAAGGAGCTTCAGGGTGTTCAAGACCTTGTAAATTTTTATGAAAGAGACGGCCATCTTGCATTGAGGCGGGATTGAAAAATCGTAACAATATGGGGTTACATCGACCAAACGAAGGCCGCGCCCGGAAAAAACGCGGCCTTCGTTTGAAGACCGCGTTCCGTGGGGCGATCTACCAAGTATTGAATCCAAACAGCCGCTGGATGTAATAATAATAAATTTGGGGATTTCGTCTCCAAATAAGATCGCTTTCGATACTGCCGATAATCACCGGACCACCCCTTCAAGGGGTGGTTTGAAAGATTGCCCCTATAAGGGGCGGAACACTAGCAGCGCCTAAAGGCGCAAAAGGTGGCCTCGCAAGCCATGCATTACTGAGTATCCTTTAAAGGATTACCTAAACTGTCAGCCCCTAAAGGGGCATGGTTGTTTAGCTGTCTTCCCGTCTGTCGGATTCCTCTTGGTCTTTAATGTATTTACGAATTTGCTCTTCATTTCTGCCGACAGTGTCAACATAATAGCCTGTTGCCCAGAAATGACGTCCAGCACCTTTCTTTTTGTACTCAGGATGCTTGTCGAATATCATCAACGCGCTTTTACCTTTCAAGTAGCCCATGAAATAGGACACACTCATTTTCGGCGGTATTTTTACGCATAAATGAATATGATCAATACTAACACCGCCCTGCAATATTTCCACTTCCTTGTAACCGCACAACTGCTTTATAATTGCGTGTATATCTTTACGTAGTTGACCATACATCACCTTTCTGCGGTACTTAGGGATAAACACGATGTGGTATATGCAATTCCACTTTGTGTGTGCTAAGCTTTGGCCGTCCATTTTTGATGCCCTCCTCTGATTTGACTCGGGCTTGCGAAACCTCGGTCAATCTATCAGAGGAGGGCTTTATTATCATTAGCATCGCTTCCGCTACTCTATTCTCCCGCGCGTAGCGCGGGGCTTAATCTGGAGTTAAGCGATTCAATGGCGATGGCCATTGAAATGACGCCTATATCATTTCCCTTTTCATCATAGACGCTTGCGGATATATCCAGGATAATGTCGCCGGTGAGCGCGTCGATATATGGCTTGGAATAGGCTATCTCTCCTTCCGCGTCCTTGGCGATGCCGAACCACGGCCTTTCCGTATTGTTCCAATCCGGCGGGATGTCCCAGGGCCGGCTGAACACGGCGTAACCACCCGGCTGATTCCAGACCTCGTTCGTCGTGCAGTATAAAGTGGAGATATCTTCCAGAACGAGGGAAGAATCCTCCAGATAAATACGGAGTTGATCCAGGTCGACGGGCTCTCGGGACATGTAATGGGATACTCCGACCTTGGCGCTCATGAGGACGCTCTCATATTCGCGCAGGTACGCGTGGACGTTGCTGCTCAGTTGGTAATTGTATCCGCCTATGTTCATTTCGATATAATCTTCCGATATAAGGTGAAAATTTCTGACAAAGATGCCGATAAGGGATAGGGTGCAAAGCAGGACTAGTGCCATGCAAAAACTCGTCAGCCGTCCCATGATGGACAATCTGTTTTCTCTTTTCTCAGCTTTAGGCGCTACAACCGAATCTTCCCTATTGTTGATGGCCGCCAGGAGCATGGAGCAGGCGCTATAGAGGATAAATCCCGCAGTAATCCATTTCACTACGGAGATGTCCATATCCTTTATCACGAAGGCGGCGGCGAGAACGCCTATAGTGCCGCAAATCGCGCTGATTACGGTTATTTTGCGCGAATAGCTGTCATGCCTGATGAACTGTATGCTTGCCACCGGAACTGAAAAAGCCGCGGCTCCCGCCATTATGGGAAAGGCCGCTTCCGGGTTCAGCCCAAGGGCATAAACGGTGCCCATTGTCAGGGCGTAGGAGCCGAGCCCAAGGTTATTGAGCGCCCCGTACAGCAGGCACAGGCATCCAAGAAGAATCAACTTGCCTACGCCCAGCGTTGTCACGATTCCCCCGGCGGGGATAAAACCGAAGCCCTCGGCTGCGACGCGCAGCACGGTGACCAGCATTCCAAAGGCCAGAAAAATTCTTATGGGACGTACCGGCATTTTTACTACAAAACGTGGCGATACATGCGCTCCCACCATTTGGGCGACAATGGGAACGACCAGAGTTGCCAAGTCGACTTCGATGGAAGTGATGTAAATAAGCGCCATTACTGCCACCGGAATGACGGCTGCGGTATTCACCGTACCCGGCAGCTTCTTTACGGACACCCATTTCAGCTTGGAATATACGGCAGCGCCAACGGCAAAATCGGAAATTCCAAAGGTGGACAGCAGAAACTGGAAAAAAGAAAAAACGCCGAGCCACATAACATTTCCCGGCTCATGCTCCGCGCGCGCGGAATGAGTTGTCACATCGGCTATCAGATAGCCCATAAAACAACAATTGACCAACACTACCAAAACAAGAACAAACAATACCAGCGTCATAACTTTTTATACCAATAAGAAAAATGCCTCATTCCTGGTCGATGCGTGAAATAATTACGCCTCTGTTTCATGTGCTCACGCACTCTCCAATCAAGCGCTTCGCGCGCAAAAAATCGTGATGTATTTTATTAATAGCACGATTCTCTCTATAACGAAATATTGAGATGGGTAGTCTTATGGGTAGTTTTACTCGGACAGGTTGAAGCCGGTCTTGCGGCGCCTTGGTTTTGAAAAGAGCGCGCGTTCTAAGTCCTCGCGTTTTGTGACGCCGGTTTTAATAAACGCATTCTTCAAATGGTATTTTACGGTATCTCGGCTTATATTCAGGCGCCCGGCTATTTCCGGGTTGGAATACCCTAAAGAAGCCAGAAACGCTACGTTGTATTCGTATTCGGAAAGCTCCGACGGCAGGAGTTTCGGCGTCTGACGCAGAAGCGCGTTTTTTCCGGTTTCCAGGCGCTCGGCAAGTAACCGAATCTCCGACAGAGCTTTTCCCGGAATCACCTCTTTTAGAGGAAGAAGCGACAATTGTGAAAAATGCTCCGCAAACGGCATATGCAGCAGATCCGGCATAGCGAGACTGAGAGCCGCTCTCAACTCTGATTCGGCGTGTTTAGTTTCGTTTATCGTCAGCAGCGCGCAGGCGGAGAAAATATGGCAATAAATTTCGCCCATCACGCAGTTCAAAAAGCGGGCGGTTTCCAAAGCTCTCTCCGCCATAACGAGCCATTTTTCCGCCCCGCCTGTCTCCAGCGTACCGGTCACCGGAGCGCCGGAAATAAGGTATTTCCCGCGTAGCACGTCCATGTACGGCGCGACTTGAATACGTCCCGAAGTCGGCGGCTCGCGCCAATGCCTTCCCGAGGGCGCGCCCCTTATAAGCGACGTTATCCAGAATTCGACCATCTCAGCTTCCTGCCTGTCGCTTTTAAGCCCGCTGCGCGAGTATTCCGCGATTCGACGCCTCATTAACAAAAGTTCCTCGGCGTCTCCGTTAATAACAGCCGCTCCCGCCAATGTCAGACAAGCGCCGATGCAGACGCTTACCTGTTTTTTGGCCTCCGCTTGGACGAATGATCTGCGGGCGGTCTTAGCGGCGTTTTTCACATCGCCCCTGTTGAACAACGCCTCGGCTTCCATAAGCAGGTCCCCGCCGCTCCCATGCCCGTCGGTGAGGGCAAAATAGTACCCGCATCCTTCTTTCATTTCAGTAAGTTCTTCGTCCAGCCTGCCGCTGCGCGAATGGTACATGAATAACACGGAGGCGTTTCCGAACGTCCAGGTGTCCTTCATGCTGATGAGGGACGGCCGGCCTCCGGCGAGTTTGTGGGCCTGCCGCATGAGTGACGCCATTTTCGATATATTATTGTACTCGCCGAAGGAGGAAAGAAGCTTCAATTCGCCGAACAAACGACCCTTTTCGTCCTCCGGCAGGTCTGCGGATTCCAGAAGCTCGGACATTTCTTCGCATGTGGTCGCGAATACATCGCCGCGACCAACGTCGAGCAGGTTAAAAGCGTGTTTCAGCATATGAATCGGATAACGCATTTTAACTTCCCGCGAGGAATTTCGGACGATTCCGACGACTATCTCTTCGTAAGTCATGCCTGGCGGGGACCATATTTCGTGTCCGAGTATATCGACGGAGAGAGCTTTGTCATAATTTCCGCCCATGCAGTAAAAGACTATAGCGTCGGCGGGGTTGCCGGACATGAGACACCACTCCGCCGCTCGGGTTAAAGTTTCCTCGCGCAGGTTCGCTTTTTTTTCGAGTTCAGCCCTGCAAAAATCAAGGATGCGGCTGTGCGGATTGTAATAAATGTCAGTGGCGATGCGCTGCACGAAAGCTCTGTCATTTGAGACATCCATGGCATATTGAGGGATTATATTAACGCCTTCGCTCTCGGAAAGTTCAAGAAGAAACGCCGCCTGCTCCAAGGTGTAGGATTCGAACGGCGAAACGCGCAAAAGGAAATCTTTTTGTTCCTCCGACAATCCTTTCCAAATGGTGACCCGTATCATCTCGTGATAGGCGTACTCGTTGCCAAGGACGCTGAATTCCCCGGTTTCCGCGTAGCGATCCATCTCCAGCCTGAGACCCTGAATGCAGCCATTTGTCAGTTTTTGCGCTACTGACGCCTGTTTTTTCGTTATACGGACGCCTCCGGCGTCGAAAAACCCCTTTACTTCGTCTTCTCGAAGCGTTAGATCTGCGAAATCAAGCCAAACTACATCCGGTCCGCCGCGCAGGTCGCCGTCGCCGAATTGCCGCGCCAGAATCACGACGTGCAAGTTTTCAGCTCTGTGCCTGAAGAATTCTTTCCATACCTCTATCCCTGTGACGCGTTCAAGGTTCTGGAAATCGTCAAGAAAAAGCCAAATCTTTCGCTCAGTTTTTTTTGTCACAATATTGGCGAGTACATAAGCAATGTCCGCCCGCGTATGCGGGTCGGGCGGTCCGAGAGACAAAAGCTCGCTCCCGGCTGAAACGTCAATCTTGCCGATAGTCGCGCAAAAGTATCTCCATACGCTGTTTGCCGACCCGCCTAAAGAGGTATGCCAAATCCTTACGGCTTCCGGAGTTTTTTTCGATATTTCCAGGAACAGCCGTTCGCCGAGAGTTGTTTTGCCATAGCCGGAGGGAGCCGTAATTATCGTCGTACGCTTCGACCTTATTTCCTCGAAATTGGAAACAAGTCGAGGCGAAAACCAGTGGATGTTTGAAATGAGAGCAGGTCTTTTTGAAGCCGACATTTCTCAGCGGCTCGTAGCCCTTAGGATTATTGGCAGTTTCGCGTTTGTATCAAGTGCGTATTTACCCAAAATTTACTCTCCCTTCGATGTTTTGTATGTAAATAATAGCAGGAATTTGGATAAAAAACACTACATTACGCTAATAAGAAAGCGCTCTTCCGCCTTTTAACGGAGGACTTTTCACCATTGTAAATTGATAGGTTCACGCCCAAATTGACAGCGTGGAAAATCTTCAAGTCGTGGCTTTTCATTCATTTCTAAAACAATTTTATCAAACTCTGCCCATGTGTTAGGCTTTTCATTCATTGGCTCATCCAATACTGTGATAATAACACGGCGGCGATCCTGTATGCGGCTCTATTGGGTAAACCGCCCATTTTCAAAGTAGCCCTCATATGCTTGTAACATTTTCATCATCTCCTTTGTTCGACCTCCTCTTGCGTGTTAAGGCTTTTTAAAGGAGGTTTGCCAATCTTAAAGCCATATTGGGCAGCCAGCTTTTCAGTCTGCTCGTTTACGTGTCGCGTGTGTTCCGCTGCTGTCATGTGTTTGTATTTCTCATACAGCTTATCACGGATAGCGTCTATTTCCGCCTCGCACCTATTCATTGTCGCCATGCTCTACCACCTCCGACGGCGTGGTAATCGTTACAGGTTTATATCCTTCCCTGAGATTGATTACGCTTGTCATTTTCTTTGTTTTGTCCCTGTTAATATGCTGAAAATTGAAACTGAAAATATAATCCAAGTCGTTTATTGTCGCTATGGCAATATGCAGGCTGTCTAATCTTTTGCTTACCGGTATAACACCCTCATTGATATATATATCAGCTAAATACTGCGCCTCTTCGTCACCTGGCAGTATTGTTATATCATGCTCCGATATGAGTCCCAACATATTTGAGCGCTTCGGTTTTTCTTTCGTTTCTCCCAGTTCATCAACTACATACGCCGAGGTATACGCTTCATGCTTCCCCGCCTTTATTTCTTCAAACAGCTTAACCGTGTCGGCGTGACCATCCCGCTCCGTGTCAAAGTAATAGTTAAAAACAGTTGTTTCAAGGTATATTTTAGGTTTTCTTATCAGCGTTCCCCTCCTCCTCCGGTATGAACTCCACGATGTCGCCTGGTTGACAGCTTAAAAGCTTACAAATAATTGATATATTATCCCAAGATACTGGTTTACTTTTGTTTAATCTCGTTATTGTGGATTGTCCGATAATGTTTTCTTTACGGATTCTATAAGTAGAGTATCCGCACTCCTTCAACTTAGCTAACACATCAATTTTATAACTTATTGTCAATATATTAACCTTCTTTATTTAAAATTCCATAATAAATTATATACTTAATTCGGTATATGTCAATAAAAAACAAATGGAATACAACGTTATAAAACGTGTTATATAGTGTATTTTCGAGAATAATGTTTTTGATAAAGCTTTTTAAAAAGCACTTGATATATACCAAACAATAATCGCGAATATTGTTAATACAATTACTGACAGATTTGAAGAGATTCAAGAAGAATTTGAATATCCAACGGAACATAAAATAATTACAATAGCGATAAAAGATGAAGAAAAAGAAAGGCGTTATATCATCCCTGAGACGCCGGAAAACTACGACTTTATTAAAAAACTAATTGAGGTGAAAATGACCATCAATAAAAAATCTCACTCCGACGCTTCAGACAAGGCACAAGGCTTCTCTGAAGCTACGCTTTCCGAAACTACACCCTCCGTAACGGAAAGGGAGCGGAATGAAATTTAAAAAAAGTATACTACCGGAACCTCAAACATGCAAGGATAACGAAAGGGAGTGAGATTTCATGAACATAAGAGAGCTTAATTGTAGTTCTATCCACGACTACTCCCGCACCGTTCGATTTATGGATATCTAAATTAGGGTTATTCTTATCTTGTGTTGGTGTTTGCGATATCATATTCCATATTCAGTTAAAATAAGCTCGTACTTTCGCTATGTTATCCGGCGACATATCAAGACTATGTTTTGATAATGAGCGAGCAATATCCTCATCGCTGGTTGTATCACCAAATAACCTATCAGCCATCATCAAAACATTGGCTATTATTTTAAATGGGTCATCTACTCCTGCAATTGATAGACCTATAGAACCTGGTTTCGATAATACGGTCATTATTATTTACCCTCCTCCTTCAGATTGGTATACGACCATTGAAAGTCGTATTCAAATGTGGTTTTTCATTGAACTGTAAATGGTTGCTTTCATAGTATGACCGCCTGGGACAATTTCTTCAACAAGCGTCCGTAGTTCATTGTCAGATAATCCTTTTAATTCCTCTTTATTTATTACGCTTTTTTTCCCTTTGTTGATAAGGGTTTGCAAATATTCTATTCCACGCATATTGATTACCTCTTTCTTGCGGTAATGGGGCTTGTTCCATTGGTCTAGAGGACTTCAGATATTTTTTTGAGACATGAAAACGTTGCGGCTTTTATGGCTGTCCCGCCTTTAGCCGTTCTCGAAACTAATTCTTTCAATTGACCTTCGGTTAACCCTTTTAGCCGCTCATTTTTTATACCACCATTGTGGAACTCATTAACCAATTCATCTACAATATCCACTAATATCACCTCTTCCCAGTACCGCCAGTATCTATGAAGCGTTTATCACTATATCCGTTTACTGTTTGTTCTTCCCAGTCAAATACACTTACCTGATTAAACTTTTTCGCCAATTCTACGGTCTTTTGTCTGTCAGAGTTTTAAATGTTGCTTTTCTTTACTCATATATTTTACTACCCAACCGCTGATTTTCGCCAGATTTTCAGGAACAGCCGTTCGCCGAGAGTTGTTTTGCCATAGCCGGAGGGAGCTGTAATTATCGTCGTACGCTTCGACCTTATTTCCTAGAAATTGGAAACAAGTCGATGCGAAAACCAGTGGATGTTTGAAATGAGAGCAGGTCTTTTTGAAGCCGACATTTCTCAGCGGCTCGTAGCCCTTAGGATTATTGGCGGTTTCGCGTTTGTATCAAGTGCGTATTTACCCAAAATTTACTCTCCCTTCGATGTTTTGTATGTAAATAATAACAGGAATTTGGATAATAAACACTACATTACTATCGTCATGACTTGTCGATGTCTATCGCGCAGCTTTTTATTCTTTACATTTTTTCATTTTGAAACGCATACGGAACGACGGATAAAAAAAGACCTTACGCGTTTTTGCGTAAAGCCTTGAATTTACTGGTGGGCGATGCGGGGTTCGAACCTGCGACCTCTTCCGTGTGAAGGAAGCGCTACTTCCACTGAGCTAATCGCCCTCGCTTTTAATGTGACAATGAATTATAGCTTTGTTTTAATATTTATGCAACATACTATAGCAAGTTTTATTTTGAAGTGTTGCTATAAATAAAAAATCTACTGAGGAGCTAGTCTTTGGAAAATACGCTTTCGATAAAAACGCAAAATCGCCAATAATCTTACGGGCTATCCCTGAGGCGACCGTTCCGGCTACCCTTCGTAGCGCTCAGAGGTTGTCGCAAGCGCCATCAATATCACTCCGCATATACATTGCTCGCTATATCAATACAACAAAATATGACGCATCCGGCTGTACATATGTCTAATTTTTTCTGTACAAATGTCTATAAAAAACTGTACATAAGGTACTGAAATCATTTTTTCGTTTACGTATCCTATTAGTGGCAGCGGCAACCTTGCCGCCCGTTGATTACAAAAACAAAAGGAGAGTGCGCGGATTATGAAGAACATAAAATGGAAAGCTGTTTTGGCGTTGCCTCTGGCAGTTGCGGTTTTTATCGGAATTATCAGTGTGTTAAGCGCCGAGTCGGCTATTAAAATAACGATCAGGAACAACAGGTCGCATAACATATCGTTCGCGTTCTGCTGGGCTGGGCTTGATTATCAATACGACACTTCCAAGGGTTGGTACAACGTGAAAGCGGGAGAAACAAGAACTTTAACTTTCAAAGACGCTATTTACGCTTTTACGTCCCAAAATTTCGGCTACTACGCGACGGGCGGAGGAGCCACTTGGCAAGGTAAGGAAGACAGTAGTGGATATATGACTTTCTGGGTTCATCCGTCTCAAGCTTTCACCGGAAACCACGATGACCGCATCAACGGAGGGAAAAGGGTAATCTTTCGCAATGTAAATTTGACAAGGGAATCCCAAGAAGACGGCAGGGCGACCCTGACGTTCAAGCCGTAACGTCATACAAAAAAAATAGAAAGAATGAAGAGAATCATGAAGAAAAAAATGTTCGTAAAAACCGTTATATCGTTCGTATTTGCCGCATTTATAATTACATTGGCTTTGCCGGTCTTTGCCGCCGTACCGGACGCAAATGTAAAGGGACTCTGGCTCAGGTGTCCGGGTTTTCCGGAAGACGCGGAAACGCTTGAGTTTGATGATAACGAAGAATATGGCGTGACCACGTATATACGTTCTCTGGACGACGCCCTGCTGACGTTCGAGATCAGACGACAACCGATAGAAGAAAGCGAGCTTCAAAAGCCGGACGACGCGCAAGGTTTAATAGAGATGCGCGTCCACAACAGCGACGGCGATTTGGACGACATGGAAATTGAAACGCACCCGAGCGGTATTTCGGAGCATTTTTCATATCCCTGCGCCACAGCGCAATACACAACGGGGCAGAACGAGGATACGCGCAAGAATGCGTCCCTTTTCATATTCACCGATGCGTATTGTTTCGAGGTAGAAATTTCGGCGACAGCCGATTCTTTTGAAGAATATGAAAACCGCATGGCGGAGTGGCTGACTGCTTTGGAGTTTGTCGAAGACGGGGTTAGTACCGGCGGCGGGAATAGCGGAGAAAGCGCCATGAGTGACGAGGACTTTCTGGAGCTGTGCAAAGGCGGATCGCCAAGGGAGGTAACGCGGGCTATTGATGGCGGGGCTAATCTCAACGCCAGGGACGACTCTGGAGAGACGCCTTTGCATCGCGCCGCCTATTTCAACGGCAACCTTGAGGTTGTGAAGGCGCTTATAGAAGCAGGAGCTGAGGTGGACGCCAGAGACGAGAAAAAAAGAACGCCTTTGATGCACGCGGTGCAGGGCGTCGAGGGAGGTAACGTCATCGCCCTGCTGGACGCGGGGGCGGACGCGGATCTGGAGGACGACGACGGAAAAAAAGCGATAGACCACGCGCGCTCCGAGATGCCAAGCTGGGCTGATGAAAACGTATGGAAAGCTGCAATGGCGCGTCTTGCCGACGGCGATAAATCCACCGCGACCACCGGAAACGCCATGAGCGACGAGGACTTTCTGGAACTGTGCAAAAGCGGAACGCCGGAGGAAGTCGAACGCGCCATCAGGGGCGGGGTCAACGTGAATGCCGCCGACGAAGATGATTGGACGGCGCTACACTTTGCCGCCTTGAATAATGATGACCCCGCAGTGGTGGAGATACTTCTCGAAAACGGGGCGAATATCGACGCGAGGGATAACACAGGCGACACGCCGTTGATAAATGCGGCGGTAAAAGACAGCCCGAAACATATTTTTCTTTTGCTGGACAGGGGCGCGGATGCCGGAATAACCAACAACGATGGTAAGAAAGCGTTGGATTATCTGTCCGAATCGAAACCGGACGAAGTTGACGAGGAAGAATGGAAAGTGGTTGTCGAACGGCTTAAATAAGCAAGTAAATAAACTATACGAGTCGGCGGATGGACGAAGTCTCGGGGTAGATCAACGTCATGGCGGAGACCTATCCCGAGCTGAAGTTCAACGAGAATTACAAGCAGCTCCAGCTCGCCAATTCTGAGCTTATAGCAACACCCCAGACTAATTTTTATTTCTGAGCGACCAGTTCAGCGACGCTGGGATAATCTGTCTTGCCGGAACCTAGAAGCGGCAGTTTTGGAACAATCATTATTTTTTTCGGGATTGAAACTTCTGTGTATCCGGCTTCCTTTAGGAATGACGCAAGCTCGTTGCGCGAAGCGTCCTGCTTCTCGGTGACCAATACTAGTTGTTCTCCTCTGCGTTCACTTTCTGCTGCAACAACCGCGTGTCCCACGCCCTCCCATAGGCGCTCGATTTCCTCCTCCAGCGCCGTCAGGGATATCATTTCCCCTCCTACTTTGGCAAAGCGTTTAGCGCGTCCCTTGATTGCCAGAAATCCTTTTTCGTTGATGTGGATGATGTCTCCCGTGTCATACCAGCCATCCTCCGGCGCCTGTATTATCCCCGGCTTGTCGGTTTTCAGGTAGCCCAACATCACGTTTAACCCTTTGACGTAAAAACGCCCGCCTTTGTCTATCCCGGGCACAGGTTCGGTTCGCGCGTTCATTCCGGGCATGAGACGCCCCACTGTGCCGACGCTGAACAAAAGCGCCGTGTTTGCCGAGATAATCGATGTTTCAGTCGTGCCATAACCCTCAATAACGCGAATGCCAAATTTCTCGCCCCAAAGCTTTCGCGTAAGTTCCCGCAGTTTTTCAGCGCCGGCAAAAGCGTATCGCAAGCTGTAAAAATCGTAGGGATGGGCGTTGCGCGCGTATCCGTAAAGAAAAGTATCCGTCCCAAAGATGACCGTCGCGTCGATATCGTAGGTGACCAGCGGTATCTGGCGATAATGCAGGGGTGTCGGGTAGAAGAGCGTTTTAATGCCCGTCAAAAGAGGCATGAGAGTTCCGACGACGAAGCCGAACATGTGAAACATAGGCATTGCGTTCATGACAACGTCGCTCGGGCGGAAATCTATGGAAGAGATTAACTGGTTCCTGTTGGCAATGATATTTGCGTGACTCATTACAACGCCCTTGGGGGCGCCTTCCGAGCCGGAGGTAAAGAGTATCAAGGCCGGGTCGTCAGGATTGCCTTTTGCATTGCTTGCGGACATAAAACGCCCCTTTAGCCACGCCCCTATTTTAGCGAAAACGCCAATTTTCTCGAAATCTTTCAGCCATACAATTTTGAGCCCGCCATCGCTTAACGCCTCAATCAAGGACTCAAACTTCCCTGCCGCAACGAAGCGCCGCGATGTCACAACTGTCTTGATGCAGGCAGCGGCGGAACAAGAAAGGATATTTTTAGCGCCTGCCGTATAGTTCAGCATTGCGGGTACGCGCCCCCAGCGCGACAAACCAAGCGAAAGAGCCACTGTCGCTATGCTACTTGGCATGAGAAGCCCCACATTCTCGCCCTTTTGCGTCATCGGTTCGAAAAGGTTGCCTAAAGTCAACGAAGTAGCGATCAATTGGATATAATTGACCTTTTTACGAGCCGCGTCCATTGCTATTACACGCTTTCGCCCGTAAAGGTCGCGAGCTTCCAGTAACGCCTGAAAAAGGGTTTTTCTGTGATCCATAGACGAACAGGCAGCTTCGCGCATCATGTCGCTCAGGAAAATCTGCGTCAATTCTCGCCTCTTGCGTCCTCGCGCTTCCTTGGGAATATCTGCTGTACGCGGAGGCATAAAGGTCAAGGTGATTTTTGGAAAAGCGCGCAGAGGATACTTCCCCGCAAGGTATGAAACCTTTGAAAATTGCACCCCGTCTATACGAACAGGCAGAAGTACTGCGCCTGTTTTGTCCGCCAGCATTGCCGCGCCGTCGTAAATTTTCATCAGACCGCCCGTCGTTGTAATTCGCCCCTCGGGGAAGATAACGCAGCGTCCGCCTTTTTTCAATTCCGCTATAAGGCTCTTCATCGCAAAAGGATTGGTAGGGTCGACTTGCCAAGTTCTCATCATTGCCAAAAACGGTCTGAGCCAAACCCACGCGCGCGCGATAAACAGGTTGATTACGAAAAGCGGAGAGTCGGGCAGGAAGAGAGCCAATATAACCGGGTCGAGCAGCGAGGTATGGTTTGGGAGAATGAGGACGCGATCGCCCGCTGCATGGTAGTGTTCGAGACCTCGGACTTCCACGCGATAGAGAGTTTTGAGAATAAACCGCCCAAAAGCGAAAAGGTATTTTTTTATTTTTGTATTCTTTATCATTTTATAATGCTCCTCTTTGTTTCAACTGCTCGCGGACGGCTTTGCGTATGACAAACGCCGCAACGATTGTCAGTATCGCCATGACCCAAAATATATCGGGAATGGAGTATCCCAAAGTCAAAAATATACTGGTTCCAACGGCGGATAGGACCATGAAGAGCGAGTCGGTAATGTTTGTACAAGCAATAACCCCCGCCATGCGGGATTCGTCGGTGCGACTCTGGATAATGGCATAAAGCGGAACGATGTATAGTCCACCCGCGAATGAAATAGCAAAAAGACATGCAATGACCGCCAAATTCTCCCAGGAGGATAGAAAGGTAAGAATGCCAATTTCCGGAGCGTTATGTAGGAGCGGGGGCCGACGGCTTACAAGGTACAAAAGTACACTTGCGACGGACATGGCGACAGCAGCCCATGGAACATAACGCCCCGAGACCTCGCCTTTTAGAAAGCTATTGCACGCCATTGAGCCAAGACCGATGCCGACGGAGAAAGTAGCCAGAAAGAGCGTTGCTACCTGCTCGTCCGCTCCTAAAATAAGCTTGGCGTAAGTGGGAAACTGTGAAAGAAATGTTGTGCCTATAAGCCAAAACCACGATATGCCAATGACAGAGAGGAAAATGTCTTTGTAGGGGATGACGTCAGCTACTATCATAACGGTTTCGTGAGCAATGTTGGTAGAGAGTTTTAAGTCGGGATCGACGGGTTTTGTTTTTTGAATAAAGCAACTGGCGATCCATCCAGCCGCAGCTATTCCGACGACTAAAAAGCTTGCCATACGAACGCCGCTTGCAGTTAGAATAGTAAGCCCGCCAAATATAGTCCCCGTCAATATCGAAAGGAATGTCCCCATTTGTATCAAGCCATTTCCGGCAATGAGTTCATCTTTGTTCAGGTGCTGTGGCAAGATGCTGTACTTAAGCGGTCCGAAAAAGGTCGACTGAGCGCCCATCATAAATAAAACGACCATTAGCAGGGGAATGTTTTCGAGGTAAAAGCCAATAACCGCGCCCGCCATCACAACAATTTCAGCTATTTTGATATATTGCACAAGACGCGAACGTTCGTACTTATCGGCAAGCTGCCCGGCTGTCGCTGAAAATAAGAAAAATGGCAGAATAAACACGCCCCCAGCGACGTTGACCAGAATACGCGCGTCATATCCCGCTCTTTCGGCTAATCGATACGTAATCAGCATGACCATTGCGCTCTTGTAAAAATTGTCGTTGAAGGCGCCCAGAAACTGTGTCATGAAGAGCGGCATAAATCGCCGCGAGCGTAAAAGTAAAAATTGATTCGGCGTTTGCATAATTATCATCTCCTGTTCATGAAGTCGCTACATACAAATTTAACACATAATAAGACAAATATTCAAATTAATGAAGAAATGAAATTCATAAGTTCTTTAAAGAACATCCAGTCAGACCGCCCACAAAGAGCTTCGTACAGCGCTTTTTCGTCCACAATAAGCACGCTGATATAAAACTTGACCTGCTTTTTTTTAACTTCAGACGCGACAATTCTTAAATTTTGGATAAATAAATAGCTTGTATTTATAAATTAATATGGGAGTATAATGGTAATAAGTACTATGATAAGTAACGATTCCATTTTTGGAATGGATGTGAATTAGTCTGATTGATTGCTCAGTTTTGGCGCGCGCGCATGAAATGTGGGAATATCTCAAGTTTGAACCTTGGAGCGATAAAAATCTTCGGGGAGTAAGCAGAAAGATCACATTTGTAAAGGGCGGATTCATAGGGAAAGTTGCTGAGTATTATGTAATGGATTACATAATATGGGAGCATTGCGGCTTTTCGGATATCGAAAGAATTTATAAAGCTTGCAAGCCAATGATTGACGTAATGACGCAAAGATTCCTTTTTGTTGGAAACGTTATCGGCGCCCCGCTTTTAAAAACAAAAAGTTTCTGGCTGGGGCTTGGAGGTTATCTGGAGGTTTTCAGTTATGTTCCGGGCGGCGATTTTCACCCTAAGATCAAGGATGTGATTCCGTTTGTTGATTTTGCGCTCAAGCATGCAGAAAGATTAAGCGGTTCTGAAATGATTGAGGCAATAAGCGATAACTTAATAAATGAAAACGTTTAGACAATATTTAACTAACAATTTTTAGGAGGTGTTTTTAGTATGTTGCTTTGGATTTTTTGTATTGCAATAGTAGTTTTGTTTATTGCATATTGGGTATATGGCTCATACATGTCGAGAGTTTATTCTTTGAGCAATGATAATAAAACCCCGTCGCAGACTATGTATGATGGTGTTGATTATGTCCCGGCGCACCCGGCGGTATTGCTTGGGCATCATTTTTCTTCAATCGCTGGAGCAGGTCCGATCGTGGGACCGATTACGGCAGCCAGCTTATTCGGGTGGCTTCCCGCGTATATTTGGTGCCTTATTGGGTCTGCTTTTGTTGGAGGTCCCCATGATATGGGTGGAATTGTGGGATCAATGCGTCACGGTGGAAAATCTATAGGAGAAATAGTTGACCGTTGGATTGGAAAAAGAGGGAAATTTTTATTCCTCTGCTTTTCCATCCTCACGCTTTTCCTCATTGTAGCGGTGTTTCTACAGCTCTCGGCGGATTCTTTCGCCACCGACCCGGCGGTAGCGTTTTCTGCATCTCTCTATATGTTTTTAGCTGTTGCTTTCGGATATCTTTTATATCGCAAGAATTTTTCTTTGCTCCTGATGACAGTTATTGCAGTTCCTTTGGTCATTTTCGCATGCTGGTTTGGGAACTCGCAAGCCTGGATAGCGCGCCTTTTCACATTATCTTCAAATCCCGCGCTTGAACTTCACCAATTTGTGCCTGCTCCGCCTGAAACAGTCAATGATATTAATTTTGAATCGCTTAAAGAAAAGTATCCTTCAGCATTTGAGGGAGTTGAATCCTTTACGGAAATTTCAGAGAATGCGGACGCCATGAAAAGGGTGTCGGACGCTATCTTGCCGGAATCTAATGAAGCTCAGTTCAGCGAGGCAAAAAATTCGGATGAAGTTATCAGAAATGTAGCTTCATATTCCGAGTATTTAAAAACGAAGACCGAATTGAAGACTCAAAATATGGAGACGTGGCGCTGGATTCTTGTAGCTTATATTTTCTTAGCTTCAATTCTTCCGGTATGGCTTCTTCTTCAGCCGCGCGATTATCTCGCCTCCTACTTCCTTTATTTTGCGGTAATTATCGGAAGTATTGGAATGGTAATGGGCAGAGACACGTTAGAGGTTAAACTGCCCATGTTCAAAGGGTTCTACGCCGGCGGCGACAATTACTTATGGCCGATGCTTTTCATCATTGTCGCCTGTGGAGCGATTTCCGGGTTCCATGCCCTTGTCGGAAGCGGAACCACGGCAAAACAGATAAAGAAAGAAAAGGACTCAGTTTTTGTTGGCTATGGAGGAATGTTGCTTGAAGGACTTGTTGCCGTCATAGCTATAGGAACTGTAATGATAGCGGGCGGCATGCTTGGTAATCCTAACAACACTTACGCTGAAGGTTTTGGACGATTTGCGGGGCTTATTGGAATTGATCCAAAAGTTGGAAAATCGCTTGGACTTCTTGCCCTTAACAGCTTCCTTCTGACTTCCCTTGATACTGCTACAAGGCTTGGTCGTTATCAGATACAGGAGATTACAGGCAACCGCATTGACCGCTATACTGCCACGATAATAACGATAGCGGCTTCAATGGCTCTGGTCATGTCAAGAACCACAAATCCTGCCGGACAGATAATCCCTACTTGGAGCGCGATTTGGCCGATGTTCGGCTCCGCAAATCAGCTCATTGCCGGGCTTTCTCTTCTTACACTCGCAGTATGGGTAAAGAAAGGGCTAAAGAAAAATAACGGCTTCCTCATGTATCCGATGTGGTTTATGCTTGTTACCACAATTGCGGCGTTGTTATTTATGATCAAGAGTTCGTTCATTGGCGTTGCGAACCCGAATTTCCTTCTCGGCGGAATGGCGGTAATACTACTTATCCTTGCTGTACTTATGGCAATAGAGTCGTTCAACGCGCTTAAAAAAGAAATTTAACCATAGTTGTATAAAACGCGTCAGTTTGATAATGTATACGCATGTCAAACTGACGCATTTTTTTTGTGAAACGCAAGGCGCATTAAAATGTATTATACAAACTGAATGAATAGGAGCTAATGTATTTGAATTATCTTATTGATTCGCATTGCCATTTGAATTCTAAAGAATTTCGCGGCTCGGTTGACTTTTATCTTGACCGGGCTGAAATAGAAGGAGTAAAGCAATTCATAATTATAGGAGCTGATATGCCAAGCAGCGCCGAAGCTGCGGAACTAGCCGCGCAATACTCGACCCGTGGCGTTTACGCAACGGCGGGGATACACCCGCACGACGCGAAAACTGCTGATAAAGGATTTCATGAAGAGTTGATGAAACTGCTGAGTGAAAAAAGGATGGTGGCTATAGGCGAAACGGGGCTTGATTATTTTTATGATCATAGCCCAAGGGAAAAACAAAAGCAGGTTTTTCGCTCGCATATAAGGATAGCTTGTGAAATTGACCTGCCAATAGTTTTGCACATTCGCGACGCGATGGATGACGCACTTTTAATTTTGCGCGAAGAAGGAGCGCCGCCCAAAGGAGTGTTTCATTGTTACGCCGGCGGGCTGAAATATCTTGATGAAGCTCTTTCATTCGGGTATTACATTTCATTCGCAGGCGCCATTACATTTAAAAAAAATGAAGAACTGCGCGAAGTCGCCCGAATAACACCTATAGATAGAATATTATGTGAAACGGATTGTCCATGGCTTGCGCCTCTTCCTTTCCGGGGAAAACTCAACGAACCCGCTAACGTCAAATATGTCTACAATACAATAGCGTCCGTTCGCAATATAAGTACTGAGGAACTTGCGGAAAAGGTCAAACAAAATAATATGACCATTTTCTCGAAGATTGAAGGAAAAGGAATGTAATGTTTGAATTCAAGCTGGAAGCTACATGCAAAACGACAGGCGCGCGCGCGGGAGAACTGGTTACTCCTCATGGAATAATAAAAACTCCAGTATTTATGCCGGTCGGAACATTGGGCACGGTAAAAGCAATGTCCGCAATGGAACTCCGCGAGATAGAAACTCAGATTATACTTGGCAATACGTATCACTTATATTTACGCCCGGGAGCGGATATTATTTCCGAAGCCGGAGGATTGCATAAATTTATGAATTGGGATCTGCCAATTCTTACGGACAGTGGCGGATTTCAAGTGTTCTCGTTGAGTCGGCTTAATAAAATTACAGATAGTGGAGTGGAATGCCGTTCTCACATAGACGGTTCAAAACATTTCATGTCGCCTGAATGGGCTATGAATGTGCAGACGAAACTCGGCGCCGATATAATGATGTGTTTTGATCAATGCTCTCAATACCCTTGCACAAAATCTGAAGCGGAAGCTGCTGTTCGCAGGACGACTATGTGGGCTGAAAGTTGTCTTAAAATACATGAAAAACAAAAACTTCTCCATGCAAATGATGGGCAAAAGGCGCCGCAGGCTCTTTTCGGCATAGTCCAGGGATCAACTTTTGACGACCTGAGAATTCGCTCCGCAAAGGAGATAATGTCACTTGATTTTCCCGGTTGCGCGATAGGAGGTCTTTCGGTAGGAGAACCTCATTCGGAAATGTACAGGATGCTTGACCTGCTGGATACCATTCTGCCTGTGAATAAGCCGCGTTATCTTATGGGAGTCGGTTACCCTACAAACCTGATAGAAGGGATATCGCGCGGCGTTGATATGTTTGACTGCGTCCTTCCTACCCGCAATGGTCGTAATGGTACGCTTATAACGTCCTTTGGTCAGGTAAATATCAAGGCGAAAAAGTACGAGAGGGACTTTTCGCCGCTTGATCCAGAATGCGATTGCACTTTATGCAAGCTCCATACAAGAGCCTATCTCAGGCATTTGTACCGCGCGGGCGAAATTCTTGCCGCAAGACTTTGCAGCGAACATAATTTAAGATTTTTGATACGCATTGCAAGCGGTGCAAGAGAGGCTATAATAAATGGGACTTATCCAGAATATCGCGAAAGATTTTACTCTCTCATTTGCGATGAACGCGAGGTTAATTGCAATTGAAATATTTAACTGTAGATAAATGGAATCCGGAAAAGGAAATAATTCTTGAAGCTGCTCGCGTATTGAAAGCAGGCGGGCTGGTGGCGTTTCCTACTGAAACTGTATACGGACTTGGCGCAAACGGTTTAGACGAACAGGCAGTAAAAAAGATTTTTGCAGCTAAAGGCAGACCTGTCGACAATCCTCTTATTCTACATATCTCAAACCCTGCTGAAGCTGATGATTTCGCACATGTTAACGAGCGCGCGCGCGAACTTATGGACAGGTTTTTTCCCGGGGCGTTGACCTTGGTGCTTCCCGCAAAACCTATCGTGCCGCGCAGCGTTACGGCAAACCTTGAGACCGTTGCATTCAGAATGCCATTCCATCCCGTGCCGCTTGCTCTTATAGAGTCTTTAGGAAGACCAATAGCCGCCCCCAGCGCCAACAGAAGCGGGCGCCCCAGCCCAACGGACGCGGCGGCGGTAATACAGGACGCGGGAACGGAAAAATTTATAGATATTGTTCTCGACGGCGGAATATGTGATATAGGAATAGAATCCACAGTGATTGACGTGTCGGGGGAGAATGTATTAATGCTACGTCCGGGCGGAGTGCCAACCGAACACATTGAAGAATTTCTTGGAGTGAAGCTTTCAACTCCCACATTGGCAATGATAAAAAGCTCTCCGGGAACTAGATATAAACATTATGCCCCTCTAATCCCTCTTCTGCTATGGGAGAATAATAATGGCGCCAATGAAAAGCAAACTTTTACCTGTAGAGGAAGTTATGGATATATCGGTCTGAATCAGCCGGATTTCTTATGCAATAACCCGTGTAAGGAGAAGATAATATTCAATTGCGTAGAAAATTATGCAAGGGGTGTTTACGCGAGTTTCAGAAGCATGGAAAAAATTGGCGTTAGCTGTATAATTGCAGAGGTCCCAAGACAATTTGGCATTGGGCAGGCGTTAAAAGACAGACTTTTTCGGGCGGCAGGTTGCCTTTAACATAAAATATAGGTATCATACAAGAGATACATTATTAGTTTGAAATTTCGTTTTCTAGTTTTACATTTGGAGGGATTATAGGTGCGGTGGCTTATATTAGCTTTATCTCTCGGAACAACATTAGCTACGCTTTGGCGCGGAATAATGCTTTTCATTACAAATCTGGGAACTGCAAGAGCAGCTTCTTCTCCGTTTTGGTGGGCAGTAACGCTTTGCGTTGGCTCTTTGTTTGGATTTATAGGCGGAGTTCTGGCTTTTAATCATAAATTATTAAGCCTGATTTTTCTTTTTACAGCTACGGTAATGACGTATTTTGGGTATTCTCAAAGTCATATTTTAGCTTATTCTTTTGGCTCAATAAGCATTATTACTCTATTGTATTTAATTATGTACAATCGCTCAAAACAAAAAAAGAGATACGGATACTCTGAGGATGTATATTACGATGAATACGACGACGATGAATATGAGGACGAGGAAGACGATGAGGACGAGGAAGACGATGAAGAGGAACCGGCGGCAAAAGTAAAGTATAAAATGCCCAAAAGGCGCTCTTCTTACCCGATGCCGCAGGGGACTGACGCTTTAACGATTAAATCTTCTCCGCAAAGACAAAGAGAGACAAAAGTTTGCCTGACTTGCGGAATTGATGTTCCAATCTCGTATAAATTTTGTCCTTTGTGCGGAACGGAACTATATATAAATCCCGATAACAAGGTTGATATTTCATCAAAAGACGATATAAAAGAAACGCCTCAAAATGCGTTGAAAGAAAAACCAACAAGCGTATTAAGAGATGTAACAGAAGATACAGGAGAAGAAATGATTGAGGGAAAAAAAGAAGAAACCATTAGTATTTTTGGAATGGAAACAGATGCGGAAGCGCGCGATCCAAAGCGCAGATATAGGTACAAAACAACTAAAGAAGACGAGAATAATGATGATGATAATGACAATGATGAAACTGAAATAAACAAAAACTTCATTAATGATAAATCGGAAGGAGTTGAGGTAGTGCCTGTCGTCAGAAAAGCTTCTTTGAATGAAATAAGCGAGGAAGAAAGTCAAAATAGTAATGATGTCCCTTACAAACCTTTGACAACTCAATCAAAAAAGCCGCGCAGCCTGGAAGTTGACAGCTCGTATCAGTCGTTTGGACGTTACACTCAATCCCGAAAAAGAAGAAAAGTTTCAGTATTTCAACGAACATTACTTTTCCTTTTGGTAGTATGTTTTGTTGGAGGCGTGGGCACTTTCATTTATAGGGGAATGAATAGGGTTACTCCTCAAGACAGAATAGATAATACTATTATAAATCAGCGTATTCCTTTTGATGATATACCGGAGGATATCCCTTCGTCCGCAGATATCATGAGTCTTATACCCGATTTGGATGTTTCTAGCGATGTTGACATTCAATCTATAGCGTTAAGGCTTCCAAACATGGAAGTAGTTCCGGCGAGACAAATAATCACAGTTGGCGACGGAGTCAATCTTAGAGAAAATCATACGACTAACTCAAGATCCATACAACGTCTCCCGATTAATACCGCTTACACTCTTTTGGATCAATGGAGGACGAATGACGCATCAACTCTTACAGCAACGGACAAGAATCTTACAGGCGTTTGGTACAAGATTCAGGTAAACAATAGAGAGGGTTGGATATATGGACAGTATGCGTTGCTTATTGACGGACGCGCCTCTTCTCTTCCGCTTGGGTATACGGACGCCTTGCTTAATTCGTTCGGTACAACTATTGAAGAAATCGAGAGGAATCTGGGCAATCCGGTTAATCGACAAACCAGAGGGGATACAATAGTTCTTGACTATACGGGGTTAAATATTACATTACGACAAAATATTGTTCAAGGTATCCAAGTTACAGGGAGAGGTCACAATCTGCTGAATGGTCTTGCGGTTGGAATGACGTTTGAAGAAATGTACAGAATAATAGGAGCGCCAAATAGATTTAGGGATGGCGCGCTTTCATACATGGAAACCGCTAATCGCGGCATAGTGATAAGACGCGAGAATGATGGGAGAGTGCGCTCAATAAACATTGGCGTCATCTAAACAAGGTATAAATCAGACGTATGCTTCGTTGTTTTTTGCTCCGCTTGCTCGGTGTAGTTCAATCTACGCCTTCGCGGCTCGTCGCAGAAGCCGCCTCGCCTACGTTCGATTTAAACCTTGTTTTCTTCTTATCGACGTTGTAAGGACAGACGTATGCTTCGTTGTTTCTGCTCCGCTTGCTCGGCGTAGGTCAATCTACGCCTTCGCGGCTCGTCGCAGAAGCCGCCTCGCCTACGTTTGATTTCAACTTGTTTTCATCCGCTTCATCCGTTTTTCAAGCGGGTGCGTCGACGTTGTAAGGACAGACGTATGCTTCGTTGTTTCTGTGTTATCTAAAACTGGCGGCGTTTGTGAATAATGTATATTCACGGTCAAAATAAAGAGTTATCTCTTTGGTGGGTCCGTTTCTGTTCTTGGCTATATTGAGAGACGCTTCGCTATTATTCTCCAGATTTGGTTCACCGCTGTAATAGTCGGAGCGGTAAAGCATCATTACTACGTCCGCGTCTTGCTCTATTGCTCCTGAATCGCGGAGGTCAGATAAAAGTGGTTTCTTTTCCTGACGGGACTCAACGCTTCTTGATAACTGAGAAAGAGCAAGCACAGGACATTCGGTTTCCCTTGCAACTGCTTTAAGTGTCCTTGATATTTCTGCAACTTCCTGTTGTTTGTTTTCATAGCTTCTTCCGCTCGTATGATTCATTAATTGTAGATAATCCACTATAATGATTCCAAGGTCTGCGTGTTTCGACTTGAACCTTCGGCAGCGAGTTCGCAAATCCATTGTCGTGAGCGTTGAACTGTCATCTATATAAAGCGGCAGAGATTCCAGTTCGCCGGCTGCTTTTACTAACTGGTTCCATTCGCTTGTGCTTAACATTCCGGTGTGTATCTTATGCGAGTTCACTCTGCTACCGCTGCTTAACATGCGCAGCGCCAACTGTTCAGCGGACATTTCAAGGCTAAATATCAGCACCGGCGCATTTGTTTTCTGGGATTTCTGCGTTTTTACTCCGCCAAATTGCGCGATATTCAAGGCAAGCGCTGTTTTTCCCATTGATGGTCTTGCGGCTATTATATTCAAGCTGCCTTTCTGAAATCCTCTCGTTATGTGATCGAGATCCGCAAAACTTGAGTAGAAACCTTCAAATTCTGCGCCTTTGCTCTTGTATTGCATTTCTACCCGATCAAATGTTCCGCCTCTTAAAATATCGAAAATAGATCTTATACTTGTACTGCTTCTTTTCTGAGCAACATCAAAAACTGCTCTTTCCGCTTCGTCAAGCGCTTCCGCCGGGTCCATGCCTATAGAGTACCCTAATCTTACAATATGGTTCCCTGCTTCGATAAGCTTGCGTTGAATTGAATGCCCTTTTACTATGTTAGCATGATAAACCGCGTTTGCGGTTGTAGGAACCTCGTCTATTAATCCTGCTAAAAACGGCTGTCCACCGACTTTATCGAAAATACCGCGCCTCGTTAGCTCCTCGCTTACAGAAATAATATCAACAGGTTTACGGTTCGCAATCAGTTCGTATATGACTTGAAATAATTCAATATGATTGACGTCATAAAAGTCTTCCGATATCAAAATTTCAAGAATACCGGAAAGAGCTTCAGGATCAAGCAGGCAAGAGCCAAGAACCGCGCGTTCCGCCGTTAAATTAGCTGGTGGTATACGATCATAGACCGGCACTATGGCGCCTCAACGAGCAGAGTCATAAGAGCGTCTACTTCGCGATAAAGATGTATTGTAATTGGAAATTCTCCGGCTTGTTTTATTACTTCCGGTAATTTAACGCCGCGTTTATCAATGTTCAGTTTATATGAAGCATTTAAAGCTTCCGCTACCTGAGCGCTTGTTACGCTACCGAAAAGTTTGCCTTTTTCACCGGCATTCACATGGATGTTTACAGTCTTGCTCTGAATTTGCTTTTTTATCTCTTCAGCTTCTTTTTTTAATTTATCTTCCTTTGCTTTCTCGCTTGCCTTGCGCGAGTCCACCTCGGCTATGAGACCTGACGTCGCTTCTTTGGCTAATCCACGCGCAATAAGATAATTACGCGCGTATCCGTCCGCAACTTCTATTTTATCCCCCGATTTGCCGAGTTTGCTTACATCTTTTACTAGTATTACTTTCATTTAGTATTCCTCCGTATTCTTTTCCTTAGATTAAGCGCAATGTCAAATGATCCTATTATGACAAACCCCAATGATAAAACTGGTACGAAAAACAGAACGAAGAAGATTGAAAGACGTATTCCATAAGAAAAATTCTTCAGTATTATCAACCACCATGTGAAACTCAGTCCCTGAATAAAGAAAATAATACAGCAAAGAAATTTTAAGTTAAGCTCAGTACTGAGAAGCACTATAGATGAATCGGAATCGTTAAATAATGGAATAACAAAAGCTAAAAGAAACGCTGCCAGCAAACTGCGAGGAAATGACCATTGCTCTAAGGGAGGAATAGGATGGATTTTCAACTCATTAGTTTCTGTCTCCGAAGCGTTGCTGATTCTCTGTCTTCTGCTTTCTATCTTTGATATCAATAAATAATTTACAAATACTTCAAACCCGGCAGCCGCAATAAGAAAAGTTGGAATTGACAAGAGAATATACTGCTTTGCTAAGTTCAAAGCATCCATTGAAGCGCCTGAAGCTTTGAAAGATCTTACCAAAATTTCATCTATATAGCTTTCATCAAGCAAAAACGGGTTTTGTCCTCTGGTATAGTACATTATTCCCATTAAAAAAAGTTTTGAAATGAGCGCAACAATTATAAGCCCCAAAATTGCTTCTCCCGCTGTGTTCGTTTTCCTCACAATGTAGCTGAAAAAGATACCCAATAAGCCGACGTCCAAAGCAAATGATATTGAAATTACTTCGCCGAATAATAAATATATGACCGCCGCAGTAAATACAACTGCATGGAAAGCTTTATTTACTCCCTGCCTTATTCCTATCAACGATATGGGAATGGAGGCGATCAGAGCTAATACTGTACCCACAAACGCAGCTATTCCCGCCAACAATGCGGGAAGATAGGCAAGTTCCGCCAATGAGGCGCCTATGGCTGGCGCATATATCCCCGAAACGAACAAAACTGCTGATAAGAAGCTAAGCCATATCCATTCGGCATGTTGAACAAAGGGGGGGAGAAGCCTTTTATTCGGCCCCTCCCCCTTGTTTTCATTTTTAAACATTAGCTAATCAAGCGAGAAGGGAAGCAATGCCATGAAACGCGCGCGCTTAATGGACTCTGTTAATTGGCGTTGATGTTTTGCGCAACTGCCGGAAATACGTCTTGGAATGATTTTTCCACGCTCGCTAATGTATTTACGGAGTTTTTCCACATCTTTATAATCCACGATTTCAGTTTTTTCTACGCAATAATAGCAGAACTTAGGGCGTCTTTTTCCGCCAAGTCCGCCACCGCGACGCATTCCGCGACCACGATCGTCTTTATCTTTATCCTTATCTACCCCGCGCCCGCCCCCGCGGTCGCCGAAATTTTTATCTCCGTTCACTCTTTATGTCCTCCTTTGGCAAAAATAAAATCAAAATGGAATTTCAGCGTCAAGCCCATTTTCATCCAACTCCATCTCGGAAAAATCAGTGGGGAAGTCTTCGTCGCTGAATCCGCTATCCCTAACGCTTTGACTTGATGTCTTAGTTTGGGTTTCCCGAACTCCGTTGTCGAAATTTCTCCCGCCGCCATCGTCTTTTTTGGCGCCAACAAATTGTATTGTAGATGCCAGAACATCCGTTGTATAGCGCTTTCCTGACCCATCTTTAGCCTCATAGCTTCCGGTTTGTATTCGCCCTTCAACCAATACCCCGGAACCCTTCTTGAGGTACTTGCCGCAGAATTCGGCAAGAGGTCCCCACGCTACTACGGGTACAAAATCGACGTTTTCCTTGATCTCTCCATTCTGGTCTTTCCAGCTATAACCGACAGCGATGCTAAAACGAACGTAAGCGCGCTTATTCAACGTATAACGCAGTTCAGGATCGCGTGAAATATTACCTATGAGTATAACTCTGTTAAAACCTCTCATTATTTCTTCCTCACTCATCAAGTAAAATCAACATCTGACGCCAAACATTCGGACGCAAACCAAGCACGCGCTTAAGCTCAAAAGTCTGCTGAGGTTCAAGGTTAAAAATGAAAAGAGCATAATTACCTTCACTATTCTTATGAATCTCATAAGCAAGACGTTTCTTGCCAAGAATTTCAGTCTTGACTATTTCTCCGCCAAGACTACGTACGACCTCTTCAATTTTATCAGTTTCTTCTTTTGGTTCTTCAATATCCGGACTCATCAATACCATCATTTCGTATGGTCGCACGCTACTCACCTCCTCCCTGTGGACTATGCGGACTTTTCAGTTTTACGAAAAGTCAGGGCACGTAATATAAGATTATATGATAATTTTATATTAAGGACAATAGGCTAAATTGCTTTAAGGAAAATATTTCCGCCCAATTTTCAAAAAGAATGTGTTATATTATATAAAATATAGTTCTGAAAGGGGTGTCTTTAATGAAACATATCGTTGCTTGGAAACTCAAGGATGAGGCGCAGGGAAATAATAAGGAAACCAATGCTCGTTTGATCAAAGAAAAGCTTGAGGGGCTTGTTGGAAAAATTCCGGGATTATTAAAAGCAAAAGTAGTTAAAACGGCGGATAACGGTAAAGATTTTGACATAGCTCTTGTGAGCAAATTTGAATCACCGGAAGCTCTTGCCGCATATCAAAGTCATCCGCTTCATGAAGAGGCGGCGAATTTTGTTCGCAGCGTGGTGGAAACGCGCGCTTGTATTGATTACATTAAAGATCACGCGCGAAAAGGCGTCGTTACGATGAAAAACAACCCTATGACTCTAATCGGCACAGAGCTTAAGGTAGGAGATAAAGCGCCGGATTTCACGGTTTTAAGCGAAGCAATGGCGCCCGTAAGCTTAAAAGATTTTGAAGGCAAAATTAAGGTGATATCAGTAACACCTTCATTAGACACTCCTGTTTGCGACCTTCAGATACGCTGGTTCAACGAGGACGCGGCAAATCATCAGGACACTGTCGTTCTCAATATAAGCATGGACCTGCCGTTTGCGATAAAGAGATTTTGCGCAACCGTAGGGATTAAAAATGTAAAGGCTCTATCTGACCACAGCTCCGCTTATTTTGGCAAAGCCTATGGCGTCCTGATGGGAGAACTGCGTTTGCTTGCGCGTTCAATCTTTGTTATAGATAAAAACAACGTGATACGTTATATCCAAATCGTCAGCGAGCAAACAAATGAGCCTGATTATGCTGCCGCAATAGAAGCATTAATGAAAATGATGTAACTCCAAAACTAGTATCAATTTGCAATTAATAACATGTTATTCTTAATTAAATGCCAAGTTGGAATTGAATGTAGGCTGTACTCCTAAAGAACTTTGAAGCTTACGTTTGATTGCAACTTGGTATGCATGGAAATGAAAACAAAGCTATTGGAAACTTGACCTTACAGACAAGAAGATATTTTGCGAAAAAACTTACTTACGTTTTAGAAAGAGGGGTTATTTGCTTGATTCGTAAAGCTAAAGATCAAAAACGTTCGTCAAAACCGCAACTTAGAGGCGGAAGAGACGTCACCAGAATGACGCATTTTCTTGAAGAGTCAGAAAGCTATGGTACGGGGCGGCTCTTTGCCATCATTGTCATTCCGCCCGGCGGCTCGATAGGCTATCACACGCATACAGGCGAATTTGAGATATTTTATATTCTGAAAGGCGCTGGCAAGGTTATGGACAACGGAGTAGAAGAAATTCTTCATCCAGGTGACAGCATGACCTGTCTGGATGGCGATAATCACAGCATCGAAAACATCGGCGACTGCGACCTTGAATTCGTTGCCATTATTTTGAACACAAAAGAAAAGCAAAAATGAGCTATCCAAGTGACATATAATAATAGCGCCGTAGTTTTCATGTCCGGCTATTGATGGACGTCTGCGCTGTTAGTGTGTCCACGCCGTATCCATAAATAAGAGCTATGATTTCCTCCCCGGAGAGGGGCGCGTAATTTCTTATTTCAACACCGACGTTTATGGCAAGAGTGTTGCGTTGTGCATTGTATACATGATCAAATAATGTATGTATATGTCCGCATAAGGCCACAGTATTTTTTTTCTGAACCATGCACGGGTCATGTACAAGCATAGCATTGAATTCTCCCAATATAATGTTGTCCATTTCTTTAACCGATTTGAATCCCATATCCGCGTAATCCTGAATTATGAACGTATCGTTATTGCCCAGAATCAGGTGAAACGGGGTATTTGGGTCATTTATTCCCATTTGATCAAAAATATTAATAAAATCCTCTTTCGACAAATGCTTACTGTTTTTCCCCATAAGATCGCCAAGAATATATACTTCTCCGTTGCCATCAATTTTATTTCTAAAATTTTCGATTATCTTGCGATGCATTTCTTCAACTGAAGAAAAAGGACGGTCGCAATGCTTCATCAAACCTTCGTCGTACAAATGTAAATCGCTTGAAAAAAATTTCATCATTGTCCTCCCTATAGCGCTTTTGTGTCTGGTATCGTCAATATAATGATAACACAGCTTGATTATATTATGGTATGCAGATATAATATCAATACTGAAATATTCTAATACATCTATGTTTATAAATATTCGCAAAGGAGGAAATACGTGTTAGCGATTCAATTGCAGGTCAAAACTATAACTTTGGAGGAATGAGAATGAAAAGCACGAAAAGTAAGCAAATGGCAGTAAAAAGGTTCTTTCCACTTTTCCTCATGATTGGGATACTACTAAGCATGGTAACGCCACTAAAAGCAACTGCGTCGCCAGCGGCGCTGAATGAGCTGATTCTTACGGCTAAAACCGTTGATTTGAGTACTTATCCCGCCAAGTACGCCGACCCTGTCAAGCATATTATCGTTAAGGCGGAAAAACTACTCGCGAACGCGGCTGCAACTGACGAGCAAAGGAATATTACCCGTCTGGAGCTGCAAGTAGCTCTGGATACCTTGGTGATAGACCTGCAACTCCCAACGATCCCGGACTTACACGAGCTTGTGAAGGCGGGCAAGTTGACTTACGAAGGTCTTACTCAAATGTACTTAACCAGGATCGAATTGTACAACGACAACTTAAACAAGCTCAACGCCATAAGATCGCTAAACCCTAACGCATTGGCTGACGCCAAAGCATGTGACGCCGCTTTTGCGCTGGACCCAAACGTAGCCAAGGGGATATTTGGCATCCCGGTATTGGTCAAGGACAACATTAATTACATGGGCTTGCCTACCACAGCAGGCTCTATAGCGCTTGCCGACAACTATACTCCCTACGACGCCCCATTAGTAATTAATCTGAAAAAAGCGGGCGCGGTTATTATAGGCAAGAGCAACTTGACGGAATTTGCCAATTGGGTCAGCCTAAATACTTCCAGTGTAAACGGATTCTCCTCTTTAGGCAGACGAGTCTACCACGCTTACAGACCAAATGCTTTGACGGCTCACGGATCTAACATTAACCGGATTGATCCCAGCGGATCGTCAACCGGTTCAGGAACTGCCGCAGCAACGGCGATGGCGGCAGTTACCATCGGCACGGAGACTTTCGGTTCTATCATCAGCCCCAGCCAAGCGGAGTTTATTGTCGGCATCAAGCCTACTGTTGGATTAATTAGCCGTTATGGCGTTGTTCCGTTGGGTCCGTGGCAGGATACGCCGGGACCAATGGTTCGAAACGTAACGGACGCAGCTATTTTGTTAAATGCAACCTATGGCTACGACCCTAACGACATTACAACGGAAGGGATAGAAAAAACAGGACTCACAGGCTTTGACTTTACTGACAGCTTGAAGCCGGGCTTCCTGCAAGGTAAGAGATTCGGCGTGATGAGCGCACCTGCGGCGACTGCCGCTTCTCGTTCGGCGTACGACGCGGCTTTGCAGGCGCTGAGGACAGCGGGAGCTACGCTTGTGTATCAGTTGAACGGTAATGTACTACCGTCGATTCCAAACCCAACCGCCCCGATGAGCATCAACTATCAGTTTAAGTTAAATCTTCCTGTTTACTTTACGACCTTGAGCCCTGACTTTAGATGGTACAACAAATCGTTTGAAGAAATGTATGCATACATGCAGGCGGAGTCTCAGGCTAACCCTGATTTGTTCCGCGATCACTTGGGCGTTAATCTCGATATTGAAAGGATAGGTCAGGCAAGCAGTTTTGTTATCGACGAAGAATCCATAGCTACATGGACGGCGCACAACTCTAACGATCTCCGCCAGTGCCGGGACGAAGGCATTGACAGGAGGTTAAGGGAATACAATCTGGACGGCTTAGTAGGCAGTGGCAACATGACGACCGTTTCCGCCAGAGCAGGTTATCCTCAAGTAACGGTGCCTATCTATACGGGAATTACGCAATTGACGGGATCTACTCACATGTACTTTGTCGGCACAGGTTTCTCCGAGCCGACATTGGTTGCGGCTGCTTATGTAGTTGAACAAGCTACAAAAGCCCGTGAAAAATCCCTCCCCGGGCTTGCTTATAAATTAGACATCGCCGACGCGATCACGGTCGCCCGCGCGCTTCCAGCCGAAGACTTGACTAAATTCCAAGCTATATACGACGAGGCTGTAGCGGTATACACCAACGATTTCGCTGTGCAAATGGATATTGACAAAGCGGATGACGCGCTGCGCGCCGCAATGCTATTCAAATACACAGTGACATTCGTTGACTGGAACGGCAAAGTTCTTTCCACGCAGAGCGTTGAACACGGTAAACCGGCAATAGCGCCGCCAAGCCCCAAAAGAGATGGATATACTTTTACAGGCTGGGATAGCGATTTCTCAAGTGTCACTGCAGATATGACTGTAATGGCGCAATACGAGGAAGGAGAACCCTTCGGTTGCAACGCGGGCAATTATCTTGTATTGGCGTTATTTGGAGTAATAACGTTTATTCTCAACAGGAAAAAATAGTCGCGTAAAGTAAATAAAAAGCACAAAAGCATGAGGCTGAACCGAGCTTTTTGTTCGGTTCAGCTTATTCTAAACATTTTTCAGATTATTATACTATCTCATAAAGTGAGACTTTCTTCAGTGTTAAAAAAATCCCCCGCTCTTAGCCAAACTGGTCCAGATGCTTAGCTGCTCTACGCCGCCTATAGTGGCGAGGGTCTTCGAGTAAAAAATCCTGAAAATTAATGTCATCAAAAAAAGCTCGCGGCTTTTAGCAAAACGATAGTTTTGTCGGGGAAATTTTATTTTTCTGTTGACATTTCATTTTTATGGTAGTATTTTAATAGCATGAAAAATATTAATCCATTGGTAAGAATTGAAAAAGGGTATTGGTGGTGGCAGCCCTAAAGCTGCCCTCCGTTTGTTGCTCTTAAGTTAAAGATTTAACTAAAGAGGCGAAGAAGGGTAAAAAGTAAACCTTGTTCGGCTCTTTTTAATAAAGAAATATGGCGAGAGTCCGTTCAAGCACAAAAGGGCTCTCGTTTTTTGTTTGTGAATTTAAAAAATGAAAAAATTTTATTAAGGAGAGGTTTAATATGTTATATGCTGATCGTGTTAATGAGGCTTTGAGTACTGGTTTTTTTGGTCCCTACGGCGGACAGTTTATTCCTGAAGCTTTGAAGAATCGTCTTGACGCTTTAACGGAAGCTTTTAAGTCGGCAATGGCTGACGAAAGTTTTAATGAAGAATATGTCAGGATATTGGAAGAATATGTCGGGCGTCCAACTGCGTTAACCGAGTGTTCAAACATAAGCAGGGAGCTGGGAGGCGGGCGACTCTTCCTGAAAAGGGAGGATTTATCTCATGGAGGAGCTCATAAGATAAATAATTGCGTCGGGCAAATCCTTCTGGCAAAACGCATGGGCGCCAAGCGCATTATTGCCGAGACCGGGGCTGGAATGCACGGGACGGCAAGCGCGATGGCCGCCGCAATGTTTGATATGGAGTGTACCGTTTATATGGGCGAAGTCGATATAGCAAGGCAGGGACCTAATGTCGAGCGTATGATGGCGCTTGGCGCTAATGTCGTGAGCGTGACGGCAGGGCAAAAGACTTTGAAGGAAGCTGTCGATGCGGCGCTTTTGGCGTATATCGAACAACCTGACACATTTTACCTTTTAGGTTCGGCTGTCGGACCTCACCCATATCCGTCGATTGTAAGAAAATTTCAAAGCGTGATTGGAAAAGAGGCAAAGGCTCAAATGCTGAAACGCGAAGGCAAATTGCCGGATTACGTGATAGCGTGCGTAGGCGGAGGAAGTAACGCAATTGGATTATTCTCCGCTTTCCTTGATGATGATAGCGTTAAGCTGATTGGGGTTGAAGCTGCGGGAAAAAGCTTTGAATACGGAGAACACGCTGCAACTTTGACGCTTGGAAAGCCCGGAGTTATACATGGATTCAATAGTTATGTGCTTACGGACGATGAAGGAGAACCTGCTCAGATTTACTCAATTTCAGCCGGTCTTGATTATCCGTCAGTAGGTCCGGAACATTCGTATCTTAAAGATTCAGGCAAGGTGCAGTATGTGCCAGCATTCGACCAGGAAGCGCTGGATGCTTTCCGTACCCTTTGTCATAAGGAAGGAATAATTCCCGCTCTGGAAAGTTCCCATGCTCTGGCAAAAGCGTTTAAGCTTCTTCCCAAACTTAATAAAGATGAAATAGTGCTGGTAAACCTTTCAGGTCGGGGAGATAAAGACTTTCATTCTATTCCAGCCGAGTACAAGAAGCCAATTAGAGTCGACACATTGAAATAAAAACAGGTTGCGTTGTTTTATACAATAATCATGATATACTAAGGAACCGAGCTTAAGAATAATTTTTTTAAAGAGGTGAGATTCGTTGCAAGAGAAGAATAATAGAGCTGGAATATATTCTGTCAACCGTATTTCTGACGGACTCACCGAGTTTATTTTTAGACAACAGGTATCAGGAACAACAGGAATTGACGGACATATTGAAGTAAACAGACCTTACTATAAGTCGTCGCGTATTCTGGGAGTTAAGGTATTTTCCGTTGACGAAGATAATCCGAAAGATATATATGTTTGCAGCGGAAGCAAAGACCAGCTTATTTATTGGTTTCAGCACTCGATCCCGGTTTTAATAATGGCTTATGATAACAGCATCGGAAAGGTTTTTTGGGAACATTTGAGAGAGGATAATATAGTTCTTTCAGATTTGGGGTGGAGCATCAACGTTCCGAAAACGCAAGAATTCAACGAAGAAGCTGTACGAGCGATCTATGAAATCCCATCGTACAGCCCCAACATAAGTAGACTGGCTATTGACCGCCCGTGGATGGACATAATAGAAAGCGGAGATTACAGAGTTTTTATAATAGCCGAGGAGAATATAAATCGTCCAACAGGAAAAGGAATGCTTAAAATTAGCGTTACCGATCTTGATGGAGAAGTTCAAAATATTTATGATTGGCCGTTTTTTATTTATCCCGATTTACCTTTTGCGTATCGCTTTAATGAATTGTTCCCTTGGGCTGATATAAGTGTGGATAATGATTCGCTTGATATTAGCCCGGACGACGAAACAAACGACAACGGTTCGCTATGCAATATCCGTCCATGGATCGTTGAGGCAGGAGAGATAGCGCATTTCAGACTTGAGATGCATTTGAGCGAGCTTGGCAAGTCTTACCTCTGTGCGGATAGATATATATGTAATGCTGATTATGACGAGAATAAGCTTATAGGAAGTTTTGGTTCGATGTATGAGAAGGGACTTAAATTTATTATCACTAACTCGTAGAATTGGCAATCGGAGGAGTCTATGCCTGTAAAAAGAGCGGTTGAAGCAAAGAGTATACGAAAGAGTTTTGGACCTCTTTTAGTTTTGGATGACATATCCTTTTCAATTGAAGAAGGAGAGACAATATCAGTAATAGGACCAAGCGGCTCGGGCAAGAGTACGCTTGCCCGTTGTATGTGCGAGCTTGAGAAAATCGACGGCGGCGAAATTTATTTTTTTGGAGAGCGTTTCGATGGTTCCCGCCACTCGAATAGCGAGAGGGCGCGAATTGTGGGGATGATCTTTCAGCAATTTAATTTATATCCTCACCTTTCAGTCCTTAATAACCTGACTCTATCCCCAATCAGAATACTTGGAATGAGCAAAGAAAAAGCTGAAGCAAATGCGCTCTTGCTCCTTGAGCGCGTTGGGCTACGAGACAAAGTTGATTCCCGACCGCGCCAACTATCCGGAGGACAGCAGCAACGCGTGGCTATAGCCCGCGCCCTTGCTATGAATCCTCGTATCCTGCTTTTTGACGAACCCACCAGCTCGCTTGATCCCGAACTGGTTGGAGAGGTGCTTGATGTAATAGCGTCGCTTGCTCATACTGGAATGACGATGATGGTGATCACTCACGAGATGACGTTTGCCAATGAAGTTTCTGATAGAGTGATGTTTATGGATGAAGGGAGAATAATCGAACAGGGCGTTCCCAAGGAGATTTTCATCCATCCAAAAATGGCGCGTACGAGGCAATTTCTTCAGAGAATGGAGGGAATGTTCCATGGGGCTTGATTTTACGATTATTATTCCGCGACTGCCATTATTACTAAAAGCGGCGTTAGTGACAATTCAAGTTTCTTTTTTTTCTGTGATTTTTGGAACGATCCTTGGAATAATCGTGGGCGCGTTGCGCGTTACGCCAAATCGTTTTATAAGCAGCGTAGCGGCAAGTTATATATATGTAATTAGAGGAACCCCGCTGCTTATACAGCTTTTCTTAATATATTTCGGGCTTCCTTCTCTTGGAATATACTTTTCCGCTTTAGTTTCAGGCATTCTGGGGCTTTCGATTAATTCTTCCGGTTACGTCGGCGAGTTAGTTCGCGGCGGAATTGAGGCGATACCTAAAGGTCAATGGGAAGCGGGAAAAGTGCTTGGGCTTTCATACGGAAAAACAATGCGATTCATAATTCTTCCGCAAGCGTTGCGCAACATGCTTCCGGCGATAGGAAATGAATTCGTTACATTAATCAAGGAATCATCGTTGCTTTCTACTCTTGCAATATCTGAACTTACAATGGTTGGTCAACAGGTGCGCAGCGCCACATACGCCTCATTCGAGACCTTTATCGCAGTTGGCTTGATTTACCTGGTTATGACAAGCGTGACAAGCTTACTGTTAAGACAAATAGAAAAACGCTGGAGCGTTAATTAGAAACAAATATCAGGGGAAGAGAACATGAAAAGAATAAAAAAAATTGGCTTGGTAGCCCACGACGCCAGAAAAAATGATATGCTTGACTGGGTTAAATACAATGCGGAGTCGATAATTCCACATAAATTAATTTGCACCGGCACGACGGGGCAACTCGTTGCGGAGATGTTTGAAAAAGACTTTCCCCACCTGTCGCCAAATTTAACATGCCTCAAGTCGGGACCGCTCGGCGGCGACCAACAGATGGGAGCGCTCATAGCAAGCGGGGATATTGATATATTGATTTTCCTGACCGACCCCATGACGACGCAGCCTCACGACGTGGACATTAAAGCGCTCATTCGGCTTTGCTCAGTTTATAATACAATACTTGCCTGTAACAAAGCGACGGCGGATTTCGTGATAAGCTCCCCGCTTTTTAAAGAACAATACGCGCCGGTCAGACACGATTACTCCAAATACCTGAAGCGTAACGTGGAACACGGCGACTTTTAGCGCAATAATATACGCAAATTGAAATAAATAAGCGAGGCTACAGTCTTTGCTTTTTATTCCATTCTTTCAGTTTGGCAATGAAATCCGTCCAAAGGACCCCCGCTGCAAAAAAGGAAATAGTATCAAAAGGGTATACAATAAGATAAATAAGAATAATACCATCACCATCTTGTGGGAGATAAGAACGCATTGCAATGCTATTCGTTAAACCAAACAGCAATAAAAACCAAATCATAACGCCCGCGAACGACACCTCTCGTTCATTTAAAGCTTTTCTACTTCGGACAGAGAAAGCCCTGAAATACGAGCGATCTCCTCAGTCGGCATATTCTCTTCTTTTAGTCTCCGAGCCATTATGGCGATACCTTTTGCTTCTCCTTTTGCTTCTCCTCTGGCTTCCCCTCTGGCTTCAGCAGTCGCTATATTCGATTCCAGATCAGACTGAAACATCCGGCGGCTACGGAATATAGCCCGCTCACGTTCGTCTTTGCTAACACTCACTATTAAGTCTCCAGCCATCTGCAGCGCCTCCTTTGATTCAATGACCTTGTTGACGTCTTCACGGTACTTGTAGATATGGGCATATCGAAAGAATATAGCCCCATAACTTAGCTCCTTTCAACTTAACAATCCTGCCGCTATTGACACCAACAATTTTCGTTTCTCGCATGTGGTTGGGAATGTCACCTAATTCGTATCTTAAAAGCGGGAACGGTTTCATTCGTTGGACCTGTCATTCTGATTGAAATATTACTCAGATCCACGTGATATTTTGTATAGTCGTTTGGGTCTAAATAGACGGCGACTTGCTTACAGTCGTCCAATACCGGGTATCCCATAAGCATGTCGCTTTTAAAAAGGTGGAATATGCTTTTTTCATCCTTCCAACTGCAGAGTACATGATATGTAAAAGACCTTTTAATTCTTAGATTACCCTTGACAACATCTTTGATGTCCGCCATAACCCGGCGACCTTTCGCCATCAATTCTTTTGCTTGTTTTTTGCGTCTTGACATTTTAAATAATGGAATAACCCCGACTAGAAAAAAAGTAAAGCCCATAACAACCACCATGAGCGTAACCCAAATATCTGATCCGTGACGAAACTGTCGCGGGTTGGCTGGATTGTAGTAGATATTAACCCGCTGTCCTTCTCTCATGCCGGATGACCAGTGACCTAATCTGCCTTCGTACCGTTCGTCGTCGACAGAAAAGGCGACAAAGACAGTATGCTTAGTTTCATCAAATGATCTATCAACATCAATACGCGTGATTACAGCCTCGGTTTGGATAGCGCCTGCTCTGAAAGAAATAGCATTAGCGGCAAAATTAATGCCTAAGACAAACATAATTAACCCAACAATCGCAAAAATACTTAAAACTATCTTTATTTTCATAGCGTTCCCCTTTCGTTTTGCTCAAGTCAAGCGCCTAGCCAAATCCTCAACGGCAAAGCGCGCGTATGGGAACAGGAAAACCTTGACCGTCAGAATTCTAACGGAATTTCTGTATTTGTCAATAGTTGTCAATAGCCGATTACTCTTATAAAAGCGTTTTGATGTATACTACTATACTAAGAAAGAATGAAAAGGAAGGAATAAACATATGATATACAAAATAAAAAATAACATGGGACGATGAAGCGCAAGTGTGGATTGCAGCCGGAGAGAATTTAGAGGGGCTTGTGCTTGAATGCGGATCGCTTGACGCGCTTATTGAACGAACTAAGGTAGCAGTACCTGAACTTCTGGAAATTCAGGGCGAACCGCAAAAGGATATATCCTTGGTCTTCAATATGGAGCGTCGTCTGGCGGTTGCGTAATGGCAGAATATGAGAAAAAAGTCAGGGAGAAATTGTCTCAAAACGGATGTTATTTCTTAAGGCGCGGTAAAGGTGACCATGATATTTAGTTCAGCATAATAACAAGCGCCGCAATAACAGTTGATAGCGTCATAAAGTCAAGGCACACAGCAAACATGATCATGAATCTTTTAGTTTGATCATGTAGTCCTTTAGAAGGACCCATACCACCAAAGCGACGCCAAAAAGAACAGGGGCTATCATAATAAAAGCGACTACTGTAGGAAGATCAGAAAAATACAGTGTGGCGACAAACGTTAATAAAAGCAGCAATATAAACCATGTCAGAATGCCCATGAACGGCGACTCATATTTAGTCAGCTTCGCGCCAATAAAGCTCTTCCAGCTATCATCTTTGGGTACTGGAAAGTAAAAGTGGCTCCAATATCCGGGTTTGACTTTGCGCTCTTGTATCTGCCAAGGCAACTGAGATCCAACTTCCAAAACGTTATTGTATTTAGCAGTCACGGCGTAGGTTCTGCCTTTTTCAAAATTATGTATATCGTTAGCGCGAAAATAGTAAATTTTGCCATGCTCATCCTGAAACTGAAGTACATAGTGTGCATTTCCAGATGATCCCGTATATAATCTCGCGTCATCAATCAAAACAAGCAGCGCGGGTATATTCTTTATCGACGCTAGTTTCTCAATCAGCATGATGACGTTGCTGTATGTTAAGACTATGCCAAAAAACCCGAATACAAGAGCAAGGGGAGGAAAAAACGCTTCGGGAGTAGTCAACTGCCAATAAACAACACTGAGAAACCCTATCGCAAAAATCTGCATGAATATAATTCCTTTCCATTTTAGAACCCCGCCGCTACCCATACCAGCCATTTTTGTTTCTTTTAAGTGGTCGGGTATGTCGTCTTTGCGTCTGAAGGTGGAAGCGGTATTTTTCTTCGAACCTGTCTTTCCGACGGAAAGATTGTTCAAATCCACGCGATATTTTGTATTGTCTTTTGGATCCAAATAGACGGCGGCTTGCGTATAGTCGCCCAATTCCGGGTATTCCTTATACAGATCACTTACAAAAATGTGTTCCTCTTTTTTTTTGTCCGTCCAGCTGCAAATAACATAATATGTAGGGCGACCATTAATTATTTGGTCACTCTCCACAATATCAACGATGTCCGCCATAACATAGCGTTTTTTCCTCAACATATTGATTGTTTTTTTTTCGTATCCAGCAGAAAGCCCAAGCTTAAGCAAAATAACGCCAAAAAAAACCATAAAGGACGTGAAAAAAAAATGAAAATTTGATCCGTGACGAAATTGTCGCGGGTTGGTTGGATTATAGTAGATTTTAACCTGCTGTCCTTCTCTCATGCCGACTAACCAGTAGCCTAATCTGCCTTCATACCGTTCGCCGTCGACAGAAAAGGCGACAAAGACAGTATGCTCAGTTTCATCAAATGATCTATCAACATCAATACGCGTGATTACAGCTTCGGTTTGGATAGCGTTAATTCTGAAAGAAATAGTATCGACGGTAAAATAAATGCCTCCAGCCACCAAGATTAACCCAAAAATCGGAATAAGAGAATTAATCAGCTTTGCTAGTAAATCATATATTATTTTCATAGCGTTCCCCTTTCGTTTATGCTCAAGTCAAGCGCCTATCAAAATCCTCAATGGCAAAGCGCGCATATGGGAACAGAAAAACCTTAACCGTCAGAATTCTAACGAAATTTCTGTAGTTGTCAACTGTAGGGGCGCTGCGCGTCCTATTATGCCCTTGAATTGATTTACAATGGTGGATATTGTAGGGGCGGCGTCCGTTACATTCTGTTGGGTTTAGAACCAAAATCATATGAATATGGTTAGGCATTATTACATATTTATCCAATGTTGCGGTTTCATATTTTTCGCCGATTTGACGCATAGCGGTTTCTACTATTACACCGATTTTTGACGAACGCGCAGCGCCCCTACGTCAATGCTTGCTAAAAGGAATTTGATCCGTGTTTGTTGTCGTTTGGTCGTGTTTTTTTGAGAGTGCCGCCTCGATATCTTCAGGCATAATTATTTTTCCAACGGAACTAAAGTTTCGCCATGACTGCTTTAGTGTTATTTCAATTTCTCGCTCGTCACTTAGGCGCCCAATAATCTCGAATTTCGCTTCCGGTAGACGTTTTTGTACTGTGGCGGACATGCATTCAACCGTTATCTCAGGGTTTAGCGGTTGCAGAACAGAGTTGAATAGACTTACGCTAATTCCTTCTATATCCCTGTTGGTGAACAAAGGCCAGACGATGCTCATACTGACAATAAACAATAAACAGGCGGTGGACGCCCAGGTTGAAGTTTGTTTTCTTCTAAGCTGATTGTTTCTGAAATATAAATAAATCATCGGGCAAAAGAAAACATATGAACAAATAACCGTATATACTATCGCAGTCAACGGCGGTTTATAGCCTATGCGAGCAATGAGACTGCAATCCGCTATTATTATTAGTATAAAAAGAGCGGACATCCAGATGCCAAATCTCACCTCAAACCCCATAAAATACATGTAATATGCAGCAAAGGCATAAAACAACGGAGCAAATACTCCTAACCAAATCCAATAATCCGGAACTCGGGCGTCCACAGTTGCGGAGATAAAACTATCGCGCGGAAAATAAACGCTGAACTCCGTTTTAATTGCGGGATACTCCGTTTTGTCGCGATATTTGCGTATACGGGTTTCCGGTGTGACAGCGCCCGTTTTAATTAGCTCCTGAACACCTTTTTTGGAAATTGGTCCTATTTGCTCATCTTCCAGTTTGACGCTCCATCCCAACCAGCTCATTTCAGTTTATGACCTCCTAATTGTTGATTTGTTTCCAGTTGTTCAATGATTTTATTCTATAATTCATGATAGCGTTTTAAAGTATCAAATTCGTTAATCTGAAATCACAATCTAAGCGAAGGATCGGGCGCTATAATATCCATTCGCGAGCCGCGAAGCCATGCCGACGCGCCTGCGGCTGCTATCATGGCGGCATTGTCCGTGCAATGGGCAATTGGGGGGATGTAGACGTCCCATTCTTCACTTTTGGATTGAACAGCCGCCCTAAGCGCGCTGTTTGCCGCTACTCCGCCGGATATCGCGACTTTATTTATTCCCGTTTTTTTAACTGCCAGTTCAAGTTTGACCGTAAGGCTTTCGACAATAGCCGCTTGATACGACGCGCAAATGTCATTCATGTAATCTTCGGCAATTGGCGTGGATTGATTCTGGGAAAGCTGTTTCAACTTCCAGAGCAACGCGGTTTTAAGTCCGCTGAAACTGAACTCAACTTCGCCGGTATTCTTAAGCGGAATAGGAAAACTAAACGCTTTAGGGTTGCCTTTTGCGCTTAAACCATCTATAACGGCGCCTCCGGGATACGGAAGCCCCAGCAACTTCGCAGCTTTGTCGAAAGCTTCGCCTGCGGCGTCGTCCCTTGTGCCGCCTAAGATAACGTAGTCGCCCCAAGCTCGCGCAAGAATTATTTCCGTATGTCCGCCTGAGACGACAAGGCATATAAATGGAGGGGTTAAGGTTTCGTCAGCGATAAAGTTCGCGAATATATGCCCTTCTATATGGTTTACGCCTATTACGGGGACATTCCATGCTGCTCCAAGCGCGCGGGCGGTCAATACTCCGACAATAAGCGAGCCCACTAGTCCCGGACCGCTTGTGACCGCTATCAAATCTATGTGGATAGACCCAGATACTTTAATACGCGCTTCATCCATGATAAGCTTAATCAGCGGCAGAATTGCCTCCTGATGCATACGAGCGGCAAATTCGGGCACGACGCCTCCAAAACGCCGATGCTCTGTTACCTGGCTTGAAACGAGTTCGGATAGTACTTCTCTGTTTCCTCGAATTATCGCAACGGCTGTATCATCACAACTGCTCTCGATCCCGAGCGTTATCATCTTTTCGGGATTTCCCACTCCACTGTGTCGTCCCCGTAGGATATTTTCACCTTGCCGCTTTTGGGCATGGGCGGAACGGCTACATGCAGTTGATAATCATCGAGATATTCATCTTCTTCAACCAACCTTTCCAGTTGCTTCTTTGGCGGAAGATCTCCGAGAAAACGATAGTATGGGGCTGTAAGAATGTCGTCCATTGTTAAACGATAGCCGTTTATAACTATTTCTTCAACTTTAAAGTCCCAACGTTTTATAGCGTGATACGACAAAAGAAAAATATCTCTGTTTTTAACAAGGCTCGTTACTTCTTTCTTGCTGCTGAAATAATATGATAACCCGTTTTTTATTGGATCTTCAACATTATCGTCTTTTTGTAATACTCTATTAAGGCTTCTATCAAGCCAAACGAAAACTATTTTTCCGCGTCCGCCAACTCGCAACCCTCCAAGATCTATAGATTCGATAAAAATCGGCGCGGAACGTTTTTCAATCAACTCTCTCCAGGCTTTTGACATGTATTCAGCATTAGCGGTTTCAGTAAAAGAGAAAAAAGAAAATAAAACCAGAAATATAGAATAACGCGTCACAAAAACTTGCCAAACTCTGAATCTGATTTTTCCTTTTGTATAGTTATCCATCTAATATTTCTCCCTTCAAATCGTAATCAAGACAAGCATCAAAATTTATAATCAACATTTCCTTCCTTTGGAAAGATGAACGGGGCTAGTTCGGAAAGCAACACCGCCGAAAATATTATTACACAACCAACGCCCATTTGAAACGTAAAAGGCTCGCCGAGCAGAAATACTCCGGCAAAAAGACCAAAGACGCCTTCAAGGCTTATAATAATAGCCGCGTGAGTGGATGAAGTGTATTTCTGAGAAATGTTCTGGAGTAAAAATGCTATTATCGTCGGGAAAAGCGCTAAAAATCCTATTATGTATAGACCTTGCGTTCCTTGAATCCCCGGCCATTCAGTAAAGGGGAGCGCAAAAATTAAAGACAATATCCCCGCGACGCCAATTTGAAGAGCCGCAAGCATAACGGGAGAAACAATCCTTGCCGCGTAACCCACATACATAACATGAGCCGCAAAAATAACCGCGCAGAGGACGGTAAAAGCGTCTCCCGCATTAAAAGCGCTTACGTCCTCCGAGGTGAGTACCCACATCCCAAGGCAGCAAAGAAAAGCGGACAGCAAATGATATTTACTTGGCAAAACGCGGGTTATAATCCATGTAAAAAGAGGCACAAACACAACATATATCGAGGTAATAAACGCCTGCTTGCTTGAGGTTGTTATAGTCAATCCAAAAGTTTGGGCGGCGTATCCGGCAAAAAGCAGCAGACCGGATATTATACCCATTTTAAATAGTTGTTTTGACTCTCTTATAAGCCTATGTCCAATAAAAATGAACAATATAATGAAAGCCGCGTTAAAGCGCAACGCGAGAAGCCAGAACGTCGGGAATGTCTCTAAAGCTCCTTTCATAGCTGCAAAGCTGAATCCCCAAAAAACTGCGGCGAGGAATAGCCCTCCATCAGCCGCCAGTATTCGTTGTTTATTTGTTAACTTAGGTGTATGCAAGTATTTACGACCTCTCTCATCCTTGGATCAATTCGCTTACACAGCCTATACTACGCTTAGCAAATTGATTGCAACGGGTATATTGTAACATTATATTCCGTTATATTCACTCATTATTAAACACTTTTAATTAATGACCGATGTTCATATAAGCTTCATATTTACATCATATTATTTTCATACTTTTGACTATAATTTAATTAGAATCACTTAAGACTACCGTAGGAGGGAAATAAAATGAAAAAAATAATAGCAGTAATTATTCTGTCTGCTTTCATCTCTCAAAACCTAACTATAAATCTTGCTAACGCCGCAACGAGAAATAGAACGGCCCCTGAGTCGCGGGATCGAAATCCTGAGCCTCCACAGAGACAGCAGCCGCAGAGACCGCAGCAAGAGAGACAGCAGCCGCAGAGACCGCAGCAAGAGAGACAGCAGCCGCAGAGACCACAGCAGCAAAGGCCGCAGCAGGAGAGACCTCAGCAGCAGCAGAGGTCCCAGCAGGAGAGACCACAGCAGCAAAGGCCGCAGCAGGAGAGACCACAGCAGCAGCAGAGACCTCAGCAAGAGAGACCTCAACAGCAGCAAAGACCGCAGCAGGAGAGACCTCAGCAAGAGAGACCACAGCAGCAGCAGAGACCTCAGCAAGAGAGACCACAGCAGCAGCAGAGGCCTCAGCAAGAGAGACCACAGCAGCAGCAGAGGCCGCAGCAAGAGAGACCACAGCAGCAGCAGAGGCCTCAGCAAGAGAGACCTCAACAGCAGCAAAGGCCGCAGCAAGAGAGACCTCAACAGCAGCAAAGGCCGCAGCAGCAGCAGAGACCTCAGCAGCAGCAGAGACCTCAGCAGCAGCAGAGACCTCAGCAGCAGAGACCTCAGCTGCAAAGGCCGCAGCAGCAGAGACCTCAGCAGCAGCAGAGACCTCAGCAGCAGAGACCTCAGCTGCAAAGGCCGCAGCAGCAGAGACCTCAGCAGTCGTTGCGTAGAACTTATCCGCCGCTGGTGAGAGCAAACCCTTCGCGCCCGTTGCGACCGATAATAAGACCGGCTAGCCCGAGACCTCGCCGCCCGCTGCCGATAATACGCGCGCGTCCTGTAGCGCCAAGACCGGTAATATATACAAGGCCTGCTTTTCAGCGTCCTCCGTTTAGACCGTTCTTCTACAGTTATCCGCAGTATTACACGCCGCATTTGGGATTTGGATTTTTATGGGGGTTGCCGTTTTTGTTCACAAAGAGGCCTGAAGTAAATGTTGAGGTAAGCTATATCGTAAGTCCAAATTATGTAAACTACGAATACGATATTGAGCCAACTTCTCAGATGAAACTTAACATGCGGGAAGCTCAAATACTGAATGAAGAATTAAGAGAAGAGCTTAACAGGAATCCGGTAGATAAGGATAGAGTAATTGACATTTATTTGGATTTAAGAGAAATTTCGCAAGAAATATCAGACGAAAGCTTCTACGATTATTTGGAAATTGTGGATGAATTACCAATAAACGAAAATTACGCCGATAACCTTTTTGAAATACCTGACGATCTGTCGTTTGAGATGAGAATAAAAGCCAGAGAAGTTCAGATATATACGTATCAGCTTAATGCTGAACTCAGTAAAAGACCTGTAAATAAAGTTAAAGCTTTAGACCTATATTTCGAAATTCGCGCAAACGCGCAGGAAATAGCGGACGAACGGTTCTTTGATTATTTAGATTCAATTGAATAAATAACAGCGGGAGGCAGAACAAGGAGAATTCCGGCGAAGCCGGAAGAGAAAGTCCCCTGGAGGGCGCCTCCCGCTGAATTAACCACGTCATTGCAATATAAAAGGGCGGCAGGATGCCAGAGCGGCAGGATGCCGCCCCCACCGCTTATTATAAGCATAATCATTGATAAATAGCGTTGTATGCTTGATAATACTGTCATAATGAATTATAAACAATTGCCATTGCTATATAGAACTGTAGGGGAGGCATTCTGCCTCCAGCTGTTGGACATTTTCACGCAATTTAAAGCAAAAATAGTAAGTAGGGGACGATGCCCACATCGTCCCGGGCGGGATGTTCTCTATGGCGTTCCGGCTGTCAGACGGGACGCCCGGCGCGTCCTCTACGGGACAGTCGCCCAACCCTGCGATTTAATTGTGCATTGTGCATTGTAAATTGAAACGCCCGCCCCTACAACGTTGTCTTTATTATTTTAGTCATCGTAAGGACATTAGCGTTATCAACGCGTGAATATGTAACCTTATCCATAAGTTTTTTTGTTAGATAAATTCCAAGACCGCCTATTTTACGCTCCATTAAAGGCTTTAATAAATCCGGATCGGTTCGTTCAAGCGGGTTATATGGCTTGCCTGTATCCTCAAACCTGATGGCAATTTCCTTACCTATGACAATACTTACTACGACATCGCCATTCCCGGGTTTGTAAGCGTATTTTGCTATGTTAATAAAAATTTCTTCAACAGCGATACCAATTTGACTTAGTAATTCCGGCTCGCAATTATGCTCTTCAAGACTTGAATTTACAAAGCTCATCACTTTTTCAAGATTATTAAGACTTGCTTCAACTATTAACTTTTTCATTGAGATTACTATATCATACCGACTTGGTTTATTTTTAGCGCTAACATCGTTATATCGTCCGCTTGCTCGGCGCCGTTTGCGAATGCGTTGATTTCCCGCTTAATGTTCGCTAACAATTCCTTCGGCTCGCATTCTTTATATGCGTTCAAAGCCTCTTGCAATCTCTCCTCGGAAAACAAATCCTGACTCGTGTTCATAGCTTCAGTGACCCCATCGGTATAAAAATAAATAACGTCTCCCGGTTCAAGAATAATCTCTTCCTCTTTGTATTCTACGTCTTTTTTCCACGCCAGAAAGTAGTTCGGCTTTGTCTTCAAAAACTCGAAACTGCCTTCGCGCCTTTTTACAAATGGTGAATTATGTCCCGCATTGACATAAATGAATCTTCCGGTTAGCGTATTATAAAAACCCATAAACGCCGTAACGAACATATCTGTGTCATTATTTTCGCAGAGCTTGGCATTCACCGTCTCAAAAATGCCCTTGGGGGTTTTGCATGAGCTACAATTTTTAATTAATATTTTCGAAATAACCATAAATAAAGCGGCGGGAATCCCTTTACCGGAAACGTCCGCTATTGTAATTGCCAAATTGAACTTATCAACAAAATAAAAATCATAAAAATCTCCGCCGACTTCCTTGGCCGGAATCATTGAGGCGTATATATCAAATTCAATCCTGTCGGGATATGGCGGAAAAATACACGGCAGCATACTAGCCTGAATTTTACTTGCAATGTTAAGCTCGGCGCTTATTCGTTCTTTTTCCGCGTGTTCGCGGGTATAAGCCTCGATAGACTCTTTTAAATCTGTAGTCATCTTATTAAATGTTTGCGCCAACAAACCCAATTCATCTTTTGAAACCGTTTTAACGCATATATCAAGATTGCCCAGAGCAAGCTGGGCAACTTCCGATGTAAGCCGCTTTATCGGCGCGTTGATTAGCTTTGAAATCAAATAATACGCGCAACTCAGCATTATGATAAACGAAAAAGCTATTATCATCGAGAAACGATTGTTTTGACTTTCCATCTCGGCGTAAATTTCATTTTCCGGTATTTGTACGGAAAGAAGCCAACCATTATCCATAAACCTGCCAAATCGCAAATATGTGATGCCTTCAAGCTCAAAAGAATCAGCGTTTATGTCCCAAGGGACGCTTTTGGCGGACTCGCCAACAACGTTCTTCGCGCGCGTGCTGGAGATGACATAGTCCTTTTCGAGCGCGCACAACATAATGAAACTGTTTGCCGTTGGCTTTATTGTGGACAATTCTTCAATCACTTTATCTATTTCCCAATCAATGATTGAGATTCCAATTAAATTTCCGAGCTGGTCAAATATGCCCGCGCCAGCCGATGTCATTAGGCTGTATGAGCTATCGTCAGTATATGGCTTTGTCCATACAACTTGATAAGGACGCTCTACCGAACCAATAATCTCGCGATACCAATTCAGGCTGTGGAAGTCGTATTCAGCGATATCGGAATAGTCAAATGACAGTTCGCCCTTGTTATAGAACGCATAAATACCGGTGCGAAAATCGTTTTTATTAAAAGCGTATGGCTCAAACCAAAAACCGCCGCCCACAACTGTCGGGAAACTATGAAGGTATTCCAGCACAGACGTTTCGCCCTCTTCTTTTGATTGCGATTTATAGAACAACAGTCCGCTATTTGCCAAATCTATTGCGCCGCGTTCTATCTTTGCTATTGTTTTATTTACTTTTTCCGTCTCAAATTCCACCGTTTTCGTTATGCCTTCAAGGCGTAAGCGTTTGTAATTCATAGCGGTTACCATTGAATACAAAATGAACGCCACTCCGATAAACGCAAAAAAAGCAAGCATTATGGATATGAATTTCGTCCGAAGAGAATGCACGTTACGGATCACCCGCCAGATTAGAAAATCTAATGCCTACTGAAATTATTTTTACACTATTAACATTTTATCCAAAGCGGTAATACCCAAAACATTTTTGACAACTTCAGAAGGTTGTTCAATCCCGAATTTACCGCCGATTTCTTCAACATGTTTATAAATACTCAAAACTGCGCTTATCCCGATAGAACTCAGATATGTGACTTGCGACATATTCAGGACAATGTTGATGTTTTCGTTATTAATTGCTTCTTCCAGCTTATGTTTCAGCACGGGCGCGTTAATATAATCTACGCGACCTTTTACATTGATTCTGGTTGCGCCTTCTTGAATTCTCTGCTCCGTAATTATAAAATCTTCCGCTTTCATTATTTTCTCCTCCATTATAGTGTTGTCAATCTCGCTATTTCTATATCGGATTGTTTTATGTTGGTTTATACCGATTATCAAGCTTTAGGGAGAGGAGGACGTCAAACCGATTATTCTTAATTCCCAAGAGTATTCACACCGCGCGGCGTAAATATTCCCGGGAATTAAGGATTATTAAAAAAACGCGCCTCGTGGGCGCGTTTTTTAAAAAACAATTTAAATATAGATCTTTT
>Ga0099364_10000922_pt1 | contig 49975 bp, 40 predicted proteins | sample TergutTh196P3_FD_73070 | JGI IMG/M metagenome (GOLD analysis project Ga0099364, IMG submission 73070) | Microcerotermes parvus P3 segment gut microbial communities from Pointe-Noire, Republic of the Congo - Th196 P3 | ecosystem: Host-associated > Arthropoda: Insects > Digestive system > Gut ... | reverse complement strand
TACTATAAGCAGGGGTTAATCCATCAATAACACTCAATTTGTTGCAAAACTCTATCGCATCATACCAGCTTACAAAATATATTGGAAAATTATCTCCTCTGCCGTAAATTGTTGCGTTGCTACCAGTAACTGATAATTGATATGTTTCCATTGGTCCTCCGCCCATAACATTAAAATACTGCTTCTGCGTTACCTGATGTGTCCCCATGTAAAAACCTTTACTCAGCGTTACCTGATGTGCAGGTTGTGCTCTACTGTCGTCTGTGTCATTACTTCCCATAGTAAATGTTCCCGGTTTTATCCACACAAACCCGGCTATTGTAGGCGGATCTTTTTCTCCGTTGCCACCGCTGCCACCACTACCGCCGCCACTTCCACTTCCACTACCACCGCCTCCACCTCCGCCTGTGTTGCAGGAAGTGAATGCGACTAATACTACAAAAGCAATAATTCCTAAAAATTTAATCATTTTTTTCATTGTCCTCTCCTTGTTTGATAAAAATTAATCCAAAATTCATCACACAAAGACACGAAAACAAGCAATAAATTCGCGAATTGCCCGAATCTCTTTGTGTACTTTGTGAATCTTTGTGCCTTTGTGTGAAAAAAATGTAATTTACCGTTGGGGTTTTTCTGCATAGGAGAAAGTTACTTTATTTTGAGTATTTTGTCAATACATTAAATAAGTGGTAGACAGGGGTGGCAGAACCACTTCACAAGCACGCATTACCGCTTTGCAATATCATTATTTTCTGATATACTATACCAATAGGAGTATGTTATGCAGGAATTATCTTCTTTTATCACAGTTGATCCTGAAATCTGCTTTGGGAAACCCTGTATCAAAGAAACTCGTATCACTATAAGCGATATACTAAATTGGCTTTCTGCCGGTATGACAATAGAAGAAATAATAGATGATTATCCCGAATTACAGAAAATACATATCCAAGCAGCTTTAGCTTTTGCCGCAACCAGAGATAAAATAACCAAGGTTTTTATCCATGAAGCTGTTGCTTGACGCAAATATCTCATGGCGTTTATGTTCTTTTTTTATTGAAAACTTTAGTGAATGTACTCATGTAAATAAGACTGATCTTCCTCGCCCCGCAAAAGACTTTGAAATATGGCAATTCGCTAAAAAACATGGGTACACTATTATAACACAAGATTCTGATTTCCTAAATTTTCTGGAAACCAAGGGGTATCCGCCAAAAGTGATATTGATAAAAACCGGAAATATTAACAAAGAACAGATGAAAGCCATAATATTACAAGCCAGACTTTCTATTTTTGAACTACACAATAACGAAGAATACGGATTGCTGGAAATAATGTAATTTGCCAATCAACGAACTGGTTCAAAAAGAAATTACCGCTGTTCTTTGAATTAAAAAATCCGTGTTAATCCGTATAATCCGTGGTTAATGTTAACCACCCTTTTCACCCCCCTAAAACAAGTTAATCAAAAAAGTGGTAAGCCAGGGTATATACGTTACCATAAGCACAACTACCAAACGCACGATAAGGAACGGCGCTACATAGCCGCAAATCTTCATGAATGGCTGGTTAAAGCGGTAACTTGCAAGGAAAAGATTCATTCCGACAGGAGGGGTAAGGAAACCCGCTTCAAGATTGATAACAAAGATAATTCCAAGGTGAACGGGGTCAATACCGTAAGCAACACCCAGCGGGACAATGAGCGGCAGAAAAACTAAAATTGCGGAGAATATGTCCATTATGCAGCCAAGTACTAAAAGCCCAAGATTTAACAATAAAAGGAAAACATATTTGGAACTTACGGCGCTCTGCATCCAGAAAGTAAAAGTTTCCGGTACGCCGGAATCGATAAAGGCATAAGACAGGGCTTTTGCCATTGCAAGAATTGCAAGTACACCGCCGATAATCGGGACCGCTTTGGAAAAAACTTTTGGAATATCTGTAATTGTTATATCTTTTTTTACAAATACTTCCACAATAACAACATAGATAACCGATAAAGCGCTTGCTTCTACAAGGGAAAAAAGCCCGGAAAAATATCCAATGACTAATACAAACGGAAGCAGAATCTCAAAAAACGAATCTTTAAGCGATTGCACAGCTTCTTTAAAATGAAACGCTTCTTTTTCCGGTTTTACTTTTGCGGTAAGAAAAAATCCGGCGATAATCGTTCCGATCATTAAAATTAATCCGGGAATAATCGCGCCTATAAAAAAATGAACAATACTAAAATTAATAGGCAGATTTAAAAAATGCAGTATCGTCATGGTTGTAGAAGCGACAAGAATGATCGGGAGACTGGGCGGGAACATCAGCCCAATACCTCCAACAGAAGTAAGAAGCCCGATAGAAAATTTTTCTGAATATTTATTCTGATTAAGTATTGTAAACAATATTCCGCCAAGCGCCAGAATTGTTACGCCCGATGCCCCCGTAAAAGAGGTGAAAAAAGCGCAGATAACAACTGCCGCAATTATCATGCCGCCGGGAAGCCAGCCGAAAAATATTCTGAACGTGCGGACAAGCCTTTCCCCCGCCTTGCTTTCGGAGAGGAAAAAACCTGTCAGGGTAAAGAGGGGGATAGCGATAATGTCTGTGTCTGTCAAAGCGGAGTAGATCTGAATGGAGACAACTTCCGGCTCGCGTCCTGCCGCCATGAGCATAATCATTGCGATACCGCCAATAGCCGCAAAAATAGGCATGCCGGCAAGTCCTGCAAGAATTAAAAAAAGAATTACAGGAACGTTGGCGATCAATGCCGTGTCGTAAAGAAAGTTTACCCAAGAGAAAAAAGGCTCTGGCGGCTCAAAACCCCAGACAACTTTTGCGATTGCGGGTAACGCTGCAAAACAGCCAAGCAGAATCGATATTAGTGCCAAAACTTTTTCGCGGCGGGATTGTAAACTCATGGCAAAGCGCAGGGCGATTATGCCGTAAGCTGCAGGCATTACAAAGGCAAAAATCCTGTCGGTTAAAAAACCAACCTGCCTTCCCATAAGGGCGTATTTTATAAAAGAAACGCTGTTCCATGAAAGAACAGTCATTAAAAAAACCGAGATTAAAATACCTGAAAACACCAAAATCTTTTTAACATTTTCGTTTTTAATATATTGAATAGCAGTAATGGAAATATGTTCGCCGGATTTTGTTGTCATCATCGCGGCAATTAAACCTGTTACCAAAAAAAGGTGGTTAATTATTCCTCTGGCATCGGGGATTGCCAGGCTGAACCTGCGCAGAAAAAACTCAACAGTTGGTATCACAGCTAAAAGCGCAAGAGCGCCAAAGCATATTCCTCTTTCCAATAAAGATACTTTAGCGGGCAGCCCTGAAACCGCTGTCTTGATGTTCATTATTTATTGTCCGCGCTCTGATTGCGATCTGGATCGTTCTAATATTGAACTAATACGCTGGTACATATCGCGATCTACAACTGTTCCAAGCAGCGAAGGTATGGCAGTTTCTAATTCCGTACGCCAGATATTTTCCTGCGCCGGAGTTAGTCTATTCAAAGTAAGCCCGGTTCTGCTCATATCGTTAATTGCATTTACTTCTGCCCTTTGGTTTGACGCTTCAAATTCTGCGGCTATACGGCCTGTGGCTCTGACAATCTCCTGCTGATGAGCCGCGCTGATTTTATTCCATGTAACCCTGTTCATGACAATTGCACCCATAACAGGCGCAATAGGTATTTCCAGCATATTGCTTAAGTATCTGTGTAACTGCAAAGGAACAATAGCGGCGGGAATCATGTAAATTGCATCGAGCCTGTTGTTTGCAAGCAAGCGGCCAAGACTGTTCATATCCCCTTCTACAAGATTAAAACCCATAGTTCTGAATGCCTGATTTATTTCTCTTAACTCAGGACTCGTCCCAAGCCGTTGCCGTCTTAGATCATCAGGTGTAAATACAGGCTCTTTAGAAAAGACATAAACCCAGCCGCCTTTTGCCCAAGCAATTACGACTAAATCGTTTCTGACACGGCTTTCTAAAATGGGTTTTACATCATCAAGTACACGATCCAGTTCCGCTTCGTTTCGAATCAAAAAAGGTACGCTCAATGTCATTACAGGAGGGCAGATTTCTGAAAGCCCGGCGGAAGAAAAAAGCGCTACCTGAATGGAGTCGCTGGAAAGTGAAGAAAGCATTGTCGATTCTCCGCCTTCTCTGCCGTCATGGTTAATAACTACACGAACTTCATTGTTTGTAACCCGCTGCCATTCGGCGGCAAGCCGGTCCAATGCCCTGCCCCAGTCGGAATTTCTTGGTAATGGAGATGCAAACCGTACTTGAACGGTTTCGCCTCGGGCTGTACCGCGCTGGGCAAAAATCAAATTACCGGAAAATAAAAAGAAAAAAATTGCAAAGATAAAAAAAAGTACACATTTTTTCATAAACTGCTCCTATACATCATTATATCAATAATCATCAGGCATGGGAAGGAAAGAAAAGTAAAGCCATGCATTGTCCAGCAGCCAGCGCGCCTTTCGCTGACCTATAATATTTACAAGCCTTGTCGAAATATCGTCATCTGGGTTTATTGCTAACGCTCTTTCAAGATAATCTTTGAATGTATCATAATCTTGATCGGGTATACAAATAGATTGAGCATAGGAAACATACGCGCTTACCGATTTGCTGCGGGTTTTTTCCTGCGCCCGCTGAAAATGCAACTTTGCAAGTTCAACATCTCCGCCAAGTATTTCCGGCAATGAAGAATAAAAAATTACAAAAAATTCATCTAAAGATGCACCGCCATAGTTTGGATCAAGCTCATACGCTCTTTGGATCATGGCCGTCCATTCAGGTATATTGGAGCTTAGACCAAAATCAAGTACATCGATAGAATAAGCGGAAAGCCCGCCTGCAACCGCCCAGTACAAAAGCCCGACATCATCTTTTCTGCATCTTCTGAGTATGTTTTGCAAAGAACCGTTATCCAACGAAGCCCGCCTGAACCCCCGGTGTTTGTTATCAAGGGCATCATAAAGGATTTCGTATCCCCGCAGGTAGAGCTGCTTTGCCCGCATCATACCTTCTTCTCTGGCACGCCATTCAGAAGTGGGAAGCATTTCCGCAGGCCCCTGAACAAATGCATTGGCATACATGATAAACAACGATCCTGTAGTGAGCAGCAGCCCTTCATGATTAGGATTTGCAGAAAGCAAGGATTCGTAAAGTTTGATTGCAAAGGGAATGGCATCGCCTACAAGTTGAGGGTCGGGATCTCCTGTAAAAACATCGGAATTTCCTTCGCCTGTAAGGGCATTGGCAACCATATTCATCGCCATTTTATTAATTGAACAGGACGACAGGAAACAGCCGCAAACGGTCAAAATCACAGCAAAAAAACGTATTTTCATATTTGAACCTTATGATAATTATACCACAATTTTCAAAAAAACAGGTGTAAACTTAATATTATCTATATTATTATTACCCCTATGGAGGAAAAATGAAAAATTTAACAGTAATTGGATTATTTTTAGGAGTTTTGGCCGTTACAGGCGCAAATGAAGACACCGGCATCTTTTCTTTTAAAGTCGGGCAATTTGAAGTATTTATGATTGTCGAAGCCGAGAGAGACGGCAACACAGGGATTCTTGTCGGAGCGGACGAAGCCGTTTTAAGCCGATATATTCCGGCGGCTGGTTTCAGACATACTGCAAACGCTTTTTTGATTAAAACCCCTACACAAAATATATTGATTGATACTGGAACGGGAACGGGCGGCATCGTGCTCGACAAAATAAGAAGTCTTGGAGTTCAACCAGAAAATATCTCGGCTGTATTTATCACTCACTTACACGGGGATCATTTTGGCAGCCTTCAAAGAGACGGGCGCGCAGTTTTCCCCAACGCAAAGATATATCTTTCAGGACGGGAGCACGAATTTTTTACAAAGACCAACGTTAACGCAGGTGCGGTTGCCGCCCTTGCCCCGTACGGCTCTAATGTAATAACTTTTGAACCCGGGGAACTTGGGGCAACGCTTAACGAAATACTTCCGGGCATTACCCCGATTGCCGCTTACGGGCACACTCCCGGGCATACGCTTTTTTTGATAAAAAACGGCAATGACAATCTTTTAATAATCGGCGACCTTTTGCATATAGCCCTTGTTCAATTCCCCGTACCGGAGATTAGCGCGACTTACGACATGGACGCTAATGCCGCCGCCGTAATCCGCAGGCAGGTTCTGGACTATGCGGCAAGGAACAATATCCCCATTGGTGGAATGCACATTGTCTACCCCGGAGTGGGAACGGTGGAAACAGAGGGTTCGGGGTTTAGATTTATACAGGCGAGGTAGGTTAGAATTTCTGCCTTGAAGGGGTTTCAAGGATATGATAGGCTTTTTTTTGTGAAAAACGAAATCATATTATACCGCCCTAATGAACTTGCTGAACATATCGAGGTCAGAATTGACGAAGATACCGTTTGGCTGACACAGGCGCAGATGGCGTTACTGTTTCAAACCACGCCCCAAAATATTACAATTCATATCGGGAATGTGTATAAGGAAGCGGAGTTAAACTCTATTTCAACCTGTAAGGATTTCTTACAAGTTCGAAAAGAAGGTAATAGGGAAGTTCAAAGAAAAACTTCGTTCTACAACCTTGATGTAATAATTTCTGTCGGCTATCGGGTAAAATCCAAGCAAGGTACACAATTCCGTATTTGGGCAACAAAAGTGCTTAAAACTCACCTGTTAAAGGGTTATACCATAAACAAGCGCGTGGATCGATTGGAAAACAATATGGAAACTCTCAAAGAGAAAGTAACCGAAATTGACTTGCAAATTAACACACATCTTATACCAACTCAGGGGGTTTTCTTCGACGGTCAGGTTTTTGATGCATATGAACTGGCTTCTAAAGTTATACGCTCTGCCAAACAAAGCATTGTTCTAATCGACAATTACATTGATGAAACAACCCTCACGCATTTGGCAAAAAAGAAGAAGGGCGTAAAGGTTTTATTGCTTACTAAAAACATCATTAAACAATTGAATTTGGATATTCAAAAAGCAAATGCCCAGTATGGCAGTTTCGAAGCAAAACAATTTACCCAAAGCCATGACAGATTTTTAATTATTGATGACAAGGAAGTCTTTCATCTAGGTGCTTCGCTTAAGGATTTGGGAAAAAAATGGTTTGCTTTTTCCAAAATGGATAAAAGTTCTGTTGCAAATATATTAAATGCAATAGTATGTTTGAAATAAAAATTGATAATATGTAATAATATAATATACTATGAAATGTTCATTTTAAGGCATCTTTCATAATTGCATTGAGTAAAGCGTGTAAATTTCGGGTAAAACTACCTTCTTAAACACTTTTTTTTCTGCTATAATAGGGTTTCTAGGGAGGAGTAAGCCAAAACCATGACCCCATTTGAGCAAGTATTAAAAAAATACCGTGATACTTCTGTTTCAGAACGGCACAAAGGGTACCGTTTTGAACGGCTTATGCAGTCCTTCTTAAATGTCTATCCCCTATACGAAGGTACTTTTTCATCAATTTGGCTCTGGAATGAATTCCCCTCAAGACACGATTTTGGCGTAGGCGACAGAGATTTAGGCATAGACCTTGTTGCACGGACAAAAAACGGCGAGTATTGGGCTGTCCAATGTAAATGTTACCAAGAAGACGCTGTTATAGATAAATCCAAAGTAGATACTTTTCTTTCAACCTCCGGTAAGTCGTTTAACGATACCTTTGAATACGATAAAAAAATCAATTTTGTATACCGCCTGTGGATAGACACCACCATAAAAGGCTTTAACGCCGAAGCGGAAGCCACCATACGCAACCAAACCCCGCAAGTCGGGCGTATAGGCTATTTTGATTTAGCCAATGCCGCCGTTGATTGGCTAAAGCTTGATGAAGGCAAAAAAGCAACATTAAAAAAATACGACCCAAAACCCCATCAAAAGGAAGCCATAGATGTAGTCCATACATACCTTAATAAAAATGACAGAGGTAAACTGATAATGGCTTGCGGCACTGGTAAGACTTTTACCAGTTTACGCATAGCCGAAAATGAATTAGAAAGCATTGCTGGCAATGCAAACGGTCTTGTATTATTCCTTGTCCCCTCTATAGCCCTTTTAGGACAAACATTACGGGAATGGAAAAACCAGTGCAAAAAACCAATCCATGCAATATGTATCTGTTCCGATACAGGGGTATCAAAATCAGCTAACGCACTAAGTAATGATTTTTCACAATCAACAGTTACCGACCTTGCTCTTCCTGCTTCTACAAATACCAAAAACATAAGCCGCCAATTTGAATTAGCTCGTCTTACTCAACAAACTGAAGGTGGGAATATAGTCGTATTTTCAACATATCAGTCTATTGATGTAATAAGTGAAGTACAAAAAACAATAAACCGCCAGAACAAAGACAGTTTTTTATTTGATCTAGTTATTTGCGATGAAGCCCACCGTACCACAGGCGTAACCCTTTCCGGCAGCGATGAATCAGCTTTTGTAAAAGTCCATGACGATAAATTCATCAAAGCAAAAAAGCGTATTTATATGACTGCCACGCCTAGAATTTATGCGGAAGCCGCACAGAAAAAAGCAAGAGAAAATTGTGCCGAAGTCTGCTCTATGGATGACCCTGCCTTGTACGGCGAAGAAATGTACCGCATAGGTTTTGGCGAAGCTGTCAAAAAAGAACTTCTATCTGATTATAAAGTTATTGTTCTAACAATAGAACAAGACAAATTGCCTGACAATCTAAAAAAATCACTCGAAGGCATAAACAAAGAAAAAAACAAAGAAATTGAAGCCGATACTGCATTAAAAATCATCGGCTGTATCAATGCCCTCTCTAAAAAATCATTAACTGACAAAGAACTTTTTGAAGGAGTTGACCCCGCTCCTATGCGAAGCGCAGTAGCCTTCTGCCAGAATATTGCAATTTCCAAAGCGACCGCCGAAAGTTTTAATTCCTGCCATGACGCTTATTTTGAAACTTTATCTGAACATGAACGAAGCAGTATAGTTTTAACAGATGCAGACCATGTTGACGGCACAATGGGAGCGCAAACAAGGGAGCAAAAACTCAACTGGTTAAAATCGGCAGACCCACAGAAGAACGAATGTAAAATCCTCAATAATGTCCGTTGCCTCTCTGAAGGCGTAGATGTCCCATCGCTCGATGCCGTAATGTTTTTATCTGCTCGTAATAGCCAAATCGATGTAGTACAATCCGTTGGTCGTGTTATGCGTAGAGCCGAAGGCAAAAAGTATGGTTATATCATTATCCCTATCGTTATACTACCAGATGCCGATCCGGATAAAGTTTTATCTTCCGACCGTTACAAAGTTGTTTGGACTGTTTTGAACGCTCTAAGAGCGCATGACGACCGCTTTAATGCGTCCATCAATAAAATTGAATTTAACAAAAAGAAAGGCGGTGTTCCCGATAAAAAAGGCGGTACTATTTCCGTTACCGGGGTCACTTTTGGCGGAACAACCGAAATTGAAGACGGCAACGAAAGCTCCGATAAATTCAAAACAGAATTTGAAAAACAATTGGAACTTGAATTCGCCAAACTACAGGGGCAGATTTACGCAAAAATTGTTCAAAAATGCGGTAACAGGCTCTATTGGGAACAGTGGGCTTCCGATGTCGCTAAAATTGCAGAACACCATATCGAAAGTATTACTGCCATTGTGACCAAAGAAGGCAATGCAAAAAAAGAATTTGAAAAATATATTGCCGGCTTACGAAAAAATATAAATCCTTCGGTTACGGAACAAGAAGCAATAGAAATGCTTGCACAGCATATTATAACCAAGCCTGTATTCGAAGCCTTATTCGAAGATTATTCTTTTGTCAAAAACAATACTGTTTCAAAATCTTTGCAGGGTATCATTGAAGCCTTAGACGAAAAAACAGACAAAGAGGAAACCAAAAAACTGGAGAGCTTTTATGTTTCGGTAAAGCAGAGAGCTGAAGGCATAGATAACAGCGAAGGTAGACAAAAAATAATTATTGAGTTGTACGATAAGTTTTTCCGCACCGCCTTCCCCAAAGTTACCGAAAAGTTAGGCATAGTATATACCCCTGTAGAAATCGTAGATTTTATCATAAACAGCGTAGAAGATATTTTGCAAAAAGAATTCGGCAGAAGCATGACTGATGAAAATGTCCATATTCTTGACCCATTCACCGGCACAGGAACTTTTATCACCCGTCTTTTGCAAAGCGGTATAATCAAAAGCAAAGACTTAAAACGAAAATATACCAAAGAAATACACGCCAACGAGATTGTACTGCTTGCGTATTATATCGCTTCTATTAATATTGAGAATGTTTACCATGATTTAGTGGGGATTGAAGAAACAGTTGTCAAAGAAAAAAGCAATAAATCATTTAGTTACAGCATGAATTACAAGGAAACTTATTCAATGGCTGCGGAAAAAGCTCCCCAACACCTTCAATCTCAAGCCTTCACATCTTACACCCCTTTCCCAGGAATATGTTTAACCGACACTTTCCAGTTAGGTGAAACAAAAGAAGGCGAAAATCTTTTTAGCGAGATTTTTCCGCAGAACTCCGAAAGGGTACAGAAACAGCAGAGAACGCCATTGCGAATAATTATGGGAAACCCGCCGTATTCGATTGGGCAAAAATCGGCAAATGATAATGCACAAAATCAATTTTATCCTAAGTTGGAAAAGAGGATTGCCGAAACCTATGTAGCCACTTCTGAAGCAAATCTTAATAAAGCCGCTTATGATACTTACATAAAAGCATTCCGTTGGGCTTCCGACAGACTCGATCCGAATAACGGCGGAATTATCGGCTTTGTATCAAACGGCTCTTGGCTAGACAGCAATGGGCTTGACGGTTTTCGCAAATGCCTTGAGGAAGAGTTTTCGGCGATTTATGTTTATAATCTTAGGGGAAACTGCCGAACCAGCGGTGAATTACGGCAGAAAGAAGCGGGAAATGTCTTTGGGTTAGGCAGCAGAACTCCGGTATCAATTACTATTTTGGTAAAACGAGGGAAAAATGGCTAAAGAAGCAAAAGATAAAATAATAGTCAAAGGCATAGAAGTAAGGTATAGCCGAATCAACCAAAACGATTATATGTCGCTTACGGATATAGCCCAATTCAAAAATCCAAACGCCCCAAAAGATGTTGTAAAAAACTGGCTTAGAAGCAAAGAAACAATTGCTTTTTTAGGGCTTTGGGAGACATTAAACAACCCCGATTTTAAAGGGGTCGAATTCGACTCCTTTAAAAAAGAAGCCGGGTACAACGCATTTACCCTGTCACCGGAACAATGGATAGAAAAAACAGGGGCCATAGGTATAACAACAAGCCGCGGGCGTTATAGTCAAGGTACATTTGCACACAAAGATATAGCTTTTGAGTTTGCCTCATGGGTTTCAGTAGAGTTTAAGTTATATTTCATTTATGAATACCAACGCCTTAAAGAATCCGAACAAAAACTTTTAGGCTGGTCTGCCAAGCGGGAACTGGCAAAAATTAATTATCATATCCACACGGATGCGGTTAAGCAGAACCTTATCCCAAAAGAGCTTACGCCAAAACAAGCCTCAATAATATATGCTGATGAAGCCGATGTTTTGAACATTGCTCTTTTTGGCATGACTGCCAAAGAATGGCGTACCAAAAACCCCAAGCAAAAAGGCAATATCCGCGATTATTCTTCAATTAATGAATTGATTTGTTTATCTAACATGGAAAACATCAACGCCGTTATGATCAATGACGGCATACCCCAGCATGAAAGGCTGCTGCGTTTGAATAAAATAGCCATTCAGCAGATGACCATTCTGGTGGAAGTTCAAGGAAGGAAACTATTGAAATGACCAAAGCAGAAATTTTTTACAAGGCATAGGCGATTATCTTTCCCGTGAAGAAAAGTTGAAAATTGTCCGCGAAGGAAAAAGCATACTCAACCCCGATCTTAAAATGACCAGACTAAAACCCAATGAACACGGAGATTGGATAAATAAGCGTAATTCCATGTTTGATGAATTTATCCCGATAGAGCCTGAGAAGAAATTTGATAGTAAGACACAGTCGTTTTTTACGACCTATGCCATCGGTGTATCAACAAACAGAGATGCATGGGTGTATAATTTTTCCGAAATTCTATTAGAAAAAAATATGAAAAAAATGATTGCTTTTTATAATGAACAGCGTAATTCATTTATCATTGCTAAAGAAAGTAAATCAAATTTGGAAATAGAAGATTTTATTGATACAAATCAAACAAAAATCAGTTGGACTCGATCTTTAAGGAATGATGCTTATAAAAATATAACTCATAAATATTCAAAAGAAGACTTAACAATAAGTTTCTATCGTCCATTTATCAAAGAATTGTTATATTATGATAAGCCTTTTATTGAAAGCCCTGGCTTATGGTCGCAATTGTTTACTAAAAATAACGGAGAAAACCTAGCCATCTGTCTTACTGGAATAGGTACAACTAAAGACTTCTCATCATTAATTGTTAATCATATTCCTTGTCTAGATATAGTTGAAAAAGGACAATGTTTCCCTCTCTACTGGTACGAAAAAAAAGATAAAGTCCAGGGCGGACTCTTTGAAAAAGCTGAAGATGAATATATCCGACATGACGCAATTTCAGATTTTATTCTTGAGCAAGCACAAACCCGTTATGGTCCCAAAGTAAATAAAGAAGACATTTTCTATTATGTGTACGGCATACTCCACAGCCCCGATTACCGCAAAACATTTGCCAACGACCTTAAAAAGATGCTTCCTCGTTTACCACTTGTTGAAAAACCTATAGATTTTTGGGAGTTCTCTCATGCCGGGCGAAAACTTGCCGCTCTACACCTAAATTATGAAGAACAAGAGCCGCTAAAAGATGTGTTGATAAACGGAAAGCCTGTGCCTAAAACTCCATTCCCCAATGCAGAGTTAATTGTTAATAAAATGAGTTTCCCGTCTAAAGGGCAAAAAGACACGATTATTTACAATTCATACTTAACCATTTCTAACATTCCGGCTAAAGCCTACGAGTATATCGTAAATGGCAAATCTGCTATAGAATGGGTTATGGAACGATACGCAGTGACCACCCATAAGGAAAGCGGTATCAAGAACGACCCCAACAATTGGGCAACCGAACACAACGACCCTCAATATATTTTGAATTTGCTTTTGTCGGTTATTACGGTTAGTATTAAGACGGTGGGTATTGTGGCTGGGTTGCCTAAGGTGGAGTGGGAGTGATGTTTAAAAAAATTGATATTCCAAATTTTGGTTTATTTGTCGATTATAATTGGAATGACAATATTGGAAAAGATATGTCCTGCGATATTTTTAAGAAAATAAATATAATTTATGGTCGCAATTATTCAGGCAAAACAACATTATCTAGAATTTTCCGATGGATTGAAGAAGGTAAAATAAATGAAAAATATACTGATAGCAAATTTACAATAACAGATGGGAATGGTATTTCAATTACTGAAAACAATATTTCATATTCAAAAAAAATCAGGGTTTATAATACCGACTTTATTAAATCTCATCTTAGTTGGTTGCATGATAATGAAAATGGAGAAATATTACCTTTTGCATTACTTGGTTCGCAAAACATTGAGGCTACAAAAAAAATAGAGAAGATTGAAAATGAATTGGGAAACATTGAAATTAAAGATGGCTTATACTGGGAACTTTCTAAACAAAATATAATATTAGATGAAATTTCAAAATCAATTAAAAACAAAGAAAAAACTTTAAATGATCGTCTTACTTCTCACGCAAATCAGAATATAAAAAAATCAAAATATTATCTACGCCAAGATTTTATATATAATATAACTAATCTTAAAAACGAAATTGAAGAAATTAAAGATAATTTAATGAAATATATTTTAGATGAAGAAGAAATTAAAGCTTATAAGTTAACTATTGATGAGGTTGAAAAAAATGTTATTTCTGCACAAAAAATCACGCAACCAGATTATATGGATTTATACTCCAGAACTAAAACAATATCAGAGAAAAAAATTACATTAACAAAAACATTGAATGAATTACTTGAAAATGCGGCATTGCAGAAATGGATTGATGATGGTAGGCAGTTTCATGAAGAGAACACAAAAAAATGTGCTTTTTGTACCTCTGATTTACCTATAGGTCGTCTAGATACTATAAATGCACATTTCAGCAAAGAATCTGAGGAACTAAAAAATGCAATAGAGCATGAAAAAAGTATATTATTGGAATCAAAAAATTATATTGCCGAATTCTACGCTACAAATAATATCAACAAAGATGATTTTTATTCGTTATTTTTTAATGATTATGATACAATAAAAAACGAATGGGAATCAGATGCTGGGAAACACACATCGTTCATAGAAAAACTAACTAAAATATTAGATGAACGATATAATAATATATTTAATCCAATATTAATAGAAAATACCAATGTTTCAATTATTGATTTTGAACATACAATTTCTTTATTAAATAATATTATAAAAAATCATAATGATAAAATAGTAACTATTGAAGATGATAAACAGACATCAAGAAAACTATTACGATATGCAGAAAACGCTCGTTTTCTCTTGGAAATTAAATATAATGACGAAATTAATGCTATTAATGATGAAAAAAATAAATTTCTATTACAACAAGAAAAAATAGACAAACTAAACAAAAGAATACTATGTCTTGAAGAAGATAAACGTCAAATATCATTGCTATTAAATGATGAAGGAAAAGCAGCTGATAAGATAAACAGCCATCTATCAAGTTTTTTTGGTACTGATAACATTTTCTTAAAACCTGAAAAAAATGATGACAACCCAAGAATCAAGTTTATTGTTATGCGAGGTGATAAAAAAGCGTTTAATTTAAGTGAAGGAGAGTGTAGCTTGATTTCATTTTGTTATTTTATAGCAAAAATGGAAGATGAATTAAATGGTACAGAAAACGATAAGCTAATAATTTATATTGATGACCCAATCTCTAGTCTTGATAATAATCATATATTTTTTATGTACAGTTTAATAGATTCTATTTTAGTAAAAAACATCAAATTTGGTCAACTATTCATTTCCACTCATAATCTAGACTTCTTAAAGTATATCCAAAGATTTTCCATCGATGATGATTTTAAGAAAAGAAACATGAATTATTTTACTGTGGACAAATTGAAAAAAGATAATAATTATAGGTGCTTTATAAATAAAATGCCAGTACATTTAAAAAATTATGTTACTGAATACAATTATTTATTTCACGAAATATATAAAATGGCAGTTATTCCTATAGATTTAAAACAAAAAAGCATTGAAGGTAATTTTTCTGTATTTTATAATTTGCCAAACATTATGAGGAGATTTTTAGAATGTTATTTGTTCTATCGATTCCCAAATACAAAAAACCCTCTTAAAAATTTATCGAAAATATTTGATGGTAATATACCAACATTAGTAAACAGGATAATAAATGAATATTCACATCTTACATGGGGAGAAAGAGGTACACTTGTAATTGATATAGGTGAAGCTGAAACTATTGCAAAAGACATAATTAAGGCATTAATGAGTGATAACCAACACTTTGAAGCATTATGCGAGAGTGTAGGTGTTGAAAAGAATGTTAATTTATAAAAAAATCATTAATTACATAATTAAAGGATATCCACCAATGTCCTACACCTCAATAAAAACCAAGGATAAACAAATGCAAAATAAAGGTGAAATAATAATCTATCAAAGCAAAGACAATAAGGCTTCAATCAATGTCCGATTAGAAGACGAAAATGTCTGGCTGACACAACAGGAAATGGCAGAACTCTTTCAATCTTCCAGAACCAATATTGTTGAGCATATAAAGCATATTTATGAAGAAGGAGAATTGGACGAAAATGCAACCTGTCGGAAATTCCGACAGGTTCAAAAAGAGGGGGCTAGGAATGTTGAACGGGAATTGCCATTTTACAACCTAGACCTGATAATTTCCCTCGGTTATCGAATTAAATCCCGAATTGCGACTCAATTTAGGGTATGGGCAACTGAACGCTTAAAAGAGTATATGGTCAAAGGCTTTACAATGGACGATGAACGGCTTAAAAGCAGCGGCGGGGGTGGTTATTGGCACGAGTTGTTAAACCGTATACGTGATATTCGTTCATCCGAAAAGGTGTTATACCGCCAAGTGCTTGACTTGTACGCAACAAGTGTAGATTATGATCCAAAATCGTCTGCTTCTATTGAGTTTTTCAAGATAGTTCAGAACAAACTGCATTATGCAGCGCATGGACATACGGCAGCAGAAATAATATATAATCGCGCTGACAGCGGCAAACCTTTTATGGGTCTGACATCCTTCACAGGAAACCAGCCGACACAAAAGGATATTTCCATTGCTAAAAATTATCTGTCTGAAAAAGAATTAAAAATCCTTAACAACCTTGTTTCCGGGTATTTTGATTTTGCAGAAATTCAGGCGATTAAACATAAGCCCATGTATATGGATGATTATGTTAAATACTTGGATAACATTTTATCTTCTACCGGAGAAAACGTTTTGGAAGATGCAGGCTCTGTATCACATGAAAAAGCGGTAAAAAAAGCCCTGGCAGAATATCGAAAGTATCAAGTAAAAACATTATCACCTGTTGAACAGGCATACTTAGAAACAATTAAAAAAACCGAAAAGAAAATTTCCGGTAAGATAAAAAGAGGAAAGAAATAGGTTAATTACAAAGGAGACCCAAATGCCCTACACCCCGAAGGGAGCCATGTGTAAAACAGAATATGTCATTGGAAACATTGATTTTACAATGTCAATGGAAGATATGCCTCTTACTGATGAAAACAAAGAAGAAATGCAAAAATGCATAGAGGGGTTAATCAATTTAGACGAACTAATTGAAAAAACTATAAACAAATATAAAATGGAGACTGTCTAACTTATGGACAATTACGATTACATTTATAATGGAACAGAAAGAGGATTTATTTGTTGCAGATATTAATGCTTTTAATGGAACATATAACGAATTAATTTCAATCTTGAATTGTGCCTTATACAGTAATGTTTGAAGGATTTGACTCAACACCAAAAAGCATTGAAGTTATTCGTGACTACCTTGCGAACATTATCAACATTATACACGCAATTTTTTAAAATCTTCCAAACCACACAAAAAAACACAAAGGAAGAAAGTTTTCAAAACCTAAATCTTCCTTTGTGCCTTTGTGCCTTTGTGCGAAAATAATACAGAAACTCCCTATTTACCTGCTTCAGCCTTTTCAATCTCAACCTGAGCTACTGCAAGCAAAGCGATTGGAACAGAATACGGGGAACAGGACACATAGTCCAAACCCGCGTCCATGCAGAAACGTACGTTGGCAGGATTTGCTCCGTGTTCGCCGCATAAGCCGCAGGAAAGATCCGGCCGTGTAAGCCGTCCGCGATCCGTTGCAATTGCAATAAGCTCCTTTACCCTTGGATCCAATGTGCTGAAAGGATTACCGTCGATAAGGTCGAACAATGTGTAGTCGGGCATGAATGCAGTAAAGTCATCTCTTGAAATACCAAGAGCCGTCTGAGTAAGATCGTTTGTACCATAGCTGAAGAAACGGGCATAACGCGCAATTTCACCTGCCCCTAATGCGGCGGCAGGCAGCTCGATCATTGTTCCGATCTTGTAATCAACTTCTTTTGCTTTAAGTTCTTTACGAAGATTTTCTTCAATATCGACAATACCCAAATAATTGGAACCTTCGATCTTTTTGCCATAGGCAATAAGTTTAAGTTCTGACATATTCATTATGATGGGAACCATGATTTCCGGCCTTGCATCGATTTTTTCTGCACGAAGTTTATACGCAGCTTCAAAAATTGCCTTAATCTGCATCCCGTAAATTTCCGGGTAGGAAACAGCAATACGGCAGCCGCGGTGGCCGAGCATCGGGTTAAATTCATGGAGCGAGTTAATACGCGCCTGAATATCTGCCTTAGGCGGTTTTTTACCTTTAACCTTCCCGATATGATCGACGTATTCATTTAATTCATTTGCAGAATGAGGCATGAATTCATGAAGAGGTGAATCAAGAAGGCGGATTGTTACCTCTCTTCCTGCCATCACTTTCATTAATTGATAAAAATCATCGCGCTGCATTGCCTGAAGTTTGTTAAGCGTTTTCATGCGTTCTTTACTGTCAGTGGAAAGAAGCATATCCCGGAAAATATTAATGCGGTCTGCTTTTAGGAACATATGCTCAGTCCGGCATAAACCAACGCCGTCAGCTCCAAAAGTTAAAGCCAATGTGGCGTCTTTTGCCGTATCTGCATTGCAGCGGACATGGAATTTTTTCAGGAAGCCTTTTGAAATATCAATAAATTCAAGTAACCCTGATTCTTTTGGATTTGGTTCGATAAGGTCTGCTACGCCAAGATACACCGAAGACTGCCCGTAAAAAGGAACGTCAATTGTTATATAATCGCCTTCGGAGAAACTCAACGGACCTAAAGATGCCTTGCCCCCCTTGATCTTAAGCTCGTGGGAAACAAGCGAAACTTTTCCATACTGGCGTGCAACAACAGACGCATGAGCTGAATATCCACCCTCGGCCGTCAGTACCCCTGTGCTTACTTCGATTGCTTTTACGTCTTCGGCAAAGGAAGATTCAAGAACAAGGATGAAGCGCTGATCTTCCAAATTCTGGACTGCTTTTTTCTTCGCTTCAAGAAGGGCTGGAGTACTGAAATAAACACGCCCGATCGCCGCTCCCGGAGCTCCTGCTATACCGCCGTTCCATGATTTTAGTCCTTTAACACTGGATGCATTAATAACAGGGTGAAGAATTTCATTTAACCTTAACGGGTCGATCGCTTTTACAACATAGGCTGTATCAACAATTTTGCGTTTTGCAAGATCGAGCAAAAGTTTTAGATCTGCCTGAGTTGATTTTTGATTCACAAGGCGCTGTTCAATAAGCCACAGTTTGCTGTTTTCAACCGTAAAGCGAACCTCGCGTATTTCCTTGAATTTGTCTTCGAGCGTCCATGCAAGTTTTTCAAGCTGTTTAAGATGGGCGGAATCAATCTTATTGATATCATAACCTGTTGCGCCAATTTCGTTGAACTTACCCTGAAAATATTTTCCCTGTAGTTTTTTATCGCCCGTTACAACATTGCGGCTGTAGAAAAACCCTGTGCAGGAATCCTTTCCGTAGTTGCCGTATACCATCGGCTGAATCATGATTGCAGTATCATTGTCATTCTGTTCATCTATTTTTAACATTCGGGAAATTTCATTCAGCGAGATTAGCAACTGGCTTTCTGCATCTTCAAAGAAACCTTTAGGGAAATATTTGGCATAATCTTCCATATACTCCTTTGCGGTTTTTCTCTTTGGAAGAGGAGTTTTATCCTCTGCATGAAGTTCATTTGAAGGTCCTTTAATGCCAAGGATGCGCCTTAAAAGTCTAAGCCTTTCGGAGATTTCATCTTTTTCTTTGGTCTTACCTTCCATCTCCATGACCTTTTCTTCGATAGACATCATACCGTTAATAAGGAATAAAACTTCGTTAGTTGCAAAATCAGCTCCTACATATTTTGCAAACCCGTCTATGGTCGGTTTTACAAGACCAAAATTATGCAATGTAGGATATGTCGTGATTGCCATGTTTGATGAGATGACCAGTTTTAAAAGCGACGGATTTTCCTTATCGCCGTAACCCTTACCTGTTAATTTAGCGCATTTTCCTAAAAGATCAAAAACATCTTTTTTGATCTTTTTTTGATCAATATCAGAAGCTAAATTTGTGTCAAGAATGATACCCGGCAGAATGGGGAATCCAAGTTGTGCAAATTCATTTGCCTGCCGTCCCCGGATACCAAGCAGTTCCGGATTTACTTTTGAAGATATAATGTCTTTCTGGCTAAAAAAATGTATTCTTGAGTCCATAATGTATCCTTATTAAAAAAGATTCAGGACGGAATTAACCGGCCCTTTCAGGAATGCTTCAAACATATTGCTTGCACCCTGCGCAAGATAACGCTGTAATTTAGCTACATCCTGAATTTCACTTCCGGCAACGGCAAATTCAATGATGGTTCCATGTTTTACCTTGCCCCATTTAAACAGCGAGTTAATATCAAGAATTCTTTCATTTTCATAATAGATGAAGACTTCCAGTGAAGGATTTTTTGCCCTATAACTTGCAATAATCTTCTTCCATGCTTCTACATTCCCATTATGAAAAAGTTCATTCTGGACCCTGACGCCGTAGCGCGGAGTCATTCTGGAGGGTCCTCCTGCCGCTTTAGCTTGTACAACTGCCGTTTCTTTTTTAACCGGCGCGGCAGATGTCTTTGCACCGGCTGCCTTTGCTTTGGAAGCCTGTCCGGAACCTGCCTTGGTTTTTACAACCTTGGTTTCTGAAGGGCTTTTCTTTTTGGCTACCTTTTTAACAGTAAAACTACCTTTTGTTAAAACTGCAGGCGGCGTTACTTTGGAACCTTCAAATACCTTTATCGCAAGGTCGGCGGCCTTCTGGCAATCATCATTTGTTTCTTTTCCCTGAAGCCCTGCGTACATGACCATTATTTCACGCTTGCGAAGCTGGCCAAAACCTTCAAGTTCCTCCGCCACTTTGGGATTTGCTATTAAAAGCCCAAGTTCGGGATGGTAATAGGCGGCGACAAGATCAACGCCGTTCCATTTGCTAAATTCTTTGGCAAGACCCGGCAAGTCATTGACTACTGCATTAAGATTAGTTGACGCGCTCTTGTAACCGAGTTTATCAACAAGCAGCATCCTTAAAATAAGGCCGATTCTATTACTTGTTAACTCTTCATCATCCATTTCGAAAATAATATCTCCAAGATTGGAACCTGAATTTTCGGCAATTTCCATTGTTTTTTTTATATGCCTTACTGCGCTGTTAAAACCTGCGCGGGTAGAAAGCACTTCCAGATTGGTATTTTCAGCCATAATTCCCCCTCATATGTAAATTCGACTTGTACAAGTCTATTATTAAAAAAAGCGTCCCCGCACACGTAGGGACGCTTCGATAATCTCCCATGACAGTCGGCAATATTCAGCCTGGGGCTGAATATTGCTTACAGTTTTAGAGTTCTGCAATTCCGCCGCGTCCGGAAGAACGACTTGGACTGGGTTTCCTCTTCGCTTTGGAATCAACAACGCCTTTCCTTGCGGGGCTGGCAGCCGGTTTAGGCGCTGCAATAGCTCTCGGCGCCGGGGCTGCAACAGCAACTTCGTCATCGACTGTCGGAGTTGCGAAAGATTGGTTAATATCTTCGCGGACTGTCGACCTTCTGCGGCTGAATGACGCAAATGCTGCATCCTGGAAGCCCTTTGATACGCCATGGAGGAATTCGTTAAGAACGTTTGCCATTGCATCAAGGGTGACTTTCTTCCTCTTGATTGAGGTAATATCAACATCAAGCAAGAGACCCGGCTGCAGGTGATATGGATTGATCATGTAATCAAATCTGTAGTATTCCTTTTCGAGCCATGCAAGTCTTTCTTCCATTACGCGTCTTTCGATCGGATACAGGTAGTCGAAAATTCTCTTCATTTTTTCGCGCATGCGGATAATTTTTGTCCGAATCCTGTCCTTTTCATAAATGTAGGTGCGGTTGGATTTTTCAACTTCAGTTTCTACGGATTTCACAAAGGAAATTTCGTCCCAAACTTTGGCAATTGATTCATAAACCGGTTCGCCTGTCTTATCTTTAATAAAACTGCGAATCTTGCTTCTCTTCTTCGCCGCCAAATCGCCAAAGTCAGTAATCGCAAACGATTTCTTGGAGTTGTCGTACACAACTTCAAGAACGTCCCAGAGGTGCTGGACTTCTGTTTCAAAGCTCTTAAGCTGAACATCGTAGGCTTTGCGGTCTTCGATAAGCTGAGCGTTGTCAAAATAGCGCATTTTTACGGAATAGCGTTCATCCGGAAGATGGGCAATATCGGTGTCTTCATATTCGCGGATTACTATCTCGCGTCCGTTCTTAAGATTTTCGATGTACTGATATCCCATTTTGGAGGTATCAAGAATCGAGGTGATTGAGTTAATCGCCGTGTTAAAGCCGCGGTTGCGGATATTTTCCATGTCGATGATCTTTTTGATATTCTCGCGAACATTAAGGGCATCGAAAGATTCGGGATCGATTTCAGCGCGAAGATCGGCAAGCCTGTCCATAAGTGTTTTTGCAATGTAGTTATAGCGTCTGGATTTTACATTCTCGACATCATCCTCTGTGAAGGTTTCAACTCTGCCGAGTTTTGCAAAGATGATTTCGCTGTCTGATAATTCTTCAAGACCCTGATCTACTCTGTCATCTTTGACCTGTTCGATAATTTTATCAATACTGTCAATGATGTGTTTTGCGATTAAGTCTTTGACAAGGTATTCAACTGTAACCTGATAATGGAAGATTGGGCTGATAAGTTCTGAATCAAGAATGTTTACAGAAAGTTTAACATCTGTTACAGTCTTTGGTTTAATCTGGTTATCTTTGAATGCGCACTTAACGATTGAGTATGCATTTTCACCGCGTACGAAAGCGCCGGTGTCTGTCTTCTGGCGAAGAATGCTGTTTGTATGAGTTTCTAACTCATTGACGCCCCTCTGAATATGCCCCTGCAAGTGGCCGTACATATTAACAACGGATTTTTCAATTTCGCCGGTGTTGAACTTATCTGCTCCGCCTACGGCGTCAAGCAAATCGGCAATTTCCTTTGGGGTATACCGCGTAAGAACTTTAGTCTCTTCTTTGTCGATAAAGTTCCTGACTTTTTTTACCATTTCATCTTCGCTCGTTACCATGTAACGGTTGAACATGTTCTGGAAATTTTGGTTGAAGTAATTATACAGCTTTTCTTTTAAGCCGCCCATTACATCAAGGCGTTCAAGAACGTCTCTTGGCAGCTTTGCTGTCAAGTGGTGGATAACCTTATTGGTTTCTTCCTCCAATAATAAATTAACTTCAGTCTGTTGGTCACGATATTCCTGTGCTAATGAATTACGTGAACCGACCGCACTTGGTTTCTCCGGATGAAATACATTCGGGGACTTGGGCAGATCAATTGCTCCCATATAACTCTCCTCTTAAAATTAGTTTAATCTTAACTTGTTCCAGAATAGCATAATTTTTAATTAAATGTAAAGCCCTTTTATGGAAAATTAATAAAAAAAACTAGATAATTTTCCATAAATATTGTAAAATAATAGGCATGAATAAAGCAGGTATTTTTAAGAAAATGAAGATATTCCTAATTTTGACGGCTTTTTGCTGCCTTTCACCCCTATATGGACAGAATCAAAGGGCTCCAACTAACATAAATCTGATAATTGACGGGTCTTCTTCCCTTACCGGCGTAAAGACAGAAGTTACAAATTGGATTATAAACCGCCTTGACCTAATATTAATAGACGGGGACGTACTGACAATCTGGAGTGCAGGGGCTTCGGCAAGGGTAATATATACAGGAACCGTAGACAGCGCTGCCGAAATAGAATCTGCAAAAAGGAGCATCCGCGAACTTTCAGGTTCCGGGAGTTCAGCCGATTTTTCAAGCGCGCTGAGAGAAGCTGCGGGAGGCAGGACAAGTTCGACCACTTATACACTGTTAATAAGCGCATCGCAGGAATCGCTCTCTTCGACGATTTCCGGTCCGCAGGGGAATTTGCTAAGGTTTTCCAGAGTGGAAGAATTTTCAGGGTGGCGCGCGCTTGTTGTAGGGCTTGATCTTGATGCAAGGGTAAGAGGCGCCGCCGCATCTTTCTTTGGCAATTAAATAGAGTCTGAATGAAAAAAACATATTTAGGTTTTTATATCCTTACACTGATTGTTTCCATTTTTGTAATTGTTTTTCTCGCAACAGGTCTTTGGAGACAGTTCTTTTCTCCGGAAGAAGTAGAGGGCGAAATAAGAACAAGGATTATAACGCCGCGGGAAGCTGAGGCTTTTTCGGCAACAGGTCAATATGATCAAAAGGCTTGGGAAGAGCATCTAAATACAAAAATACCTTTTTATGAAGGTGAGTTAGTCGCTGCTGTTCTGAATAAAGAAAGCGAAGAAGGATTAGCCGAAGAGCAATTTGCCGTATATCGCAACACATCCGATGCATTAAGTCCGATGCATATAACCTTTTTAAGTTATGACGAAAATATCCGGGCATACAGGCGCATGTGGGATGAACCTATCGCAGCGACACGGGCGGAAACAATTTCACTTTTCAGCCAGGATTTAATTGGAGACAGAAACGATTGTATTATTATAACCGGGGTGAATAATTTAAATGAACATACAATGACGGTTTTCAGGCGCGTTCCCGGTTTAAGACCTAATGAACCATATATGAAAATTGCAGAGTTGCAGGCTGCCGGTTCCATTACAATACAGGAAACATCCCGCTCACTTGCCTATCAACAGGGTATAGTAACAGGACAGAGTTTTAATATCGCTTCATACAGCCATGATCCTGCATCAAACAATATGCTTGATCAAATTGAAACAATTTATTCATTCAATGTATTAAGCCAGCAATATGAACAGGTAAGGGTTACAAGAATTCCCGGATCCCAAATTGAACAAAGACGGGTGCGTGAATTATTGAGCGGTGTTCCCGGGGTCTTTGAAAATTTTATTAATGATCTTTGGTACTATGTAAGTCCGCAGGGTACAATTGACACAAGGCAGTACCTATATTTTGATCCAATAGGAAGGGAAATAATTTTTTATGGGGACGAAGCCCAGCAGGTTTTCCACTGGCAGTCTTCTACCACAACACGTTTAGGGCTCTATATAAGGAGTCAGAATTCTCCGATATCCACATTACTTCGCTTTATCGATATTGAACTTGAATCGCTGGACAGTATAAGGGTGAGGGTTATTGAAGATGTTCGTCTGAAAATAACAGTCAGCGCAACATGGGACGGCACTTACAGGAGGGCGGGAACTGCGTCTGCCAGACAGCCGTCTTCACAGATAGCTCAAGCTGCGGACGCAGTTTTTGATTCATCGTGGGGCAGACTTATTTTCAGCAGCACAGGTGATTATACAATAACTTCGGGCGGTAATATAAGAAGCGGCCGCTATGTATTTTACGAAGTAAACGGAATTGACCTTCTGGAAATGCGTCCAGGCGACGGCAACGGCTCCGAAAGCCGTATGCTTTATAGAATTGAAAACCTGACCACAACCATGATCCTTACGCGGGTACGGCTTGGAACCAGCGGCATCCAGGATATGTCTGAGCCGCCGATTACGCTGACACCAGTAGAATAAAAAAGAAAAGTGAAAAGCGGCTGGAAGGCGGCAGTTGATTTCTTATCGGCGCAAAACCTTCAAGTCCCTTCTCCCTCTTTTTTCATTTTTCCCTTTTCTTTTTTCTTTTGTCAAATCCATCCGCGTTTTTTGACAGCTTCGTTCACTCTGTTAATGGCGATTATATAGGCGGCGTCGCGCATGTAGATATTTTTTTCTTTGGCAAGATCGTAGACTGCGCGAAACGCTTTGGACATTGCAAATTTGAGTTTATCAAGAGCTTCTTCCAGAGACCAGAAATAATTCATGTTACACTGCACTTGTTCAAAATAACTGCAGGTTACGCCTCCTGCATTGACAAGAAAATCGGGAAGCATAATAATACCGCGGTCTTCAATTAATTTATCGCAATCCGGCGTTGTCGGGCCGTTTGCAGCTTCGGCAATTATACGAACTCTTTTTGAAATAACCGGGAATACTTCCGGGGTTATTTGATTTTCGAGGGCTGCGGGAATTAAAATATCCACATCTTCGCTCAGCCATGCATCGCCGGATAAAACCTCATAACCAAGAGCTTTTGCTTTATCCTTATCAATACTTCCAAAAGTATCTTTTATGCTTGTAAGTTCTTCTATATTACAGCCTTCTTTTTTGCGGAAAGTATATGCAGTTTTATCAGTCTGATTATAGCAGGAAACAGAAACAACTCTGCCGCCGTACTCGCTGTACAGTTTTGCAGCATATTCGCCCACATTTCCAAACCCCTGAATGCTTGCCGTAGTATTTTCTATGTTAATTTTTTCAGAATCCAGAAGATCCTTTAATATATACACAACGCCGTACCCGGTGGCCTGGGTGCGTCCAAGCGAGCCGCCCATGCCTACGGGCTTCCCTGTAATAACGCCGGGGTAGCTTCCGCCTGCCATTGTTTCATATTCGTCCAGCATCCACAGCATGTGCTGCGCATTCGACATGACATCAGGAGCGGGTACATCAATAACAGGGCCGAGCTGTTTAAACGACTTCCTTACATATCCCCGGCACAGACGTTCCTGTTCGGCAAGGGACATATTACGCGGATCGCAGACTATACCGCCTTTGCCCCCGCCAAGAGGGATATCAACTACGGCGCATTTCCACGTCATCCACATTGAAAGCGCGCGTACGGTATCGGCAGTTTCATGCGGATGAAAACGTATGCCGCCTTTTGCAGGACCCCTTGCATAATTATGGTTAATACGAAAAGCGTTAAAAATCTGAGTTGTGCCGTCGTCCATTTTTACCGGAATTGTAAAATGAAATTCCTTCATGGGCTGGCGAAGCAGCTGTCTTGCGCTTTGTTCAAGCTGGATCATATCCGCTACTTTGTCAAATTGCGCCTGTGCATTTTCATACGGGTTGTACGACATATATTAACTCCTTATCTCTACTATATGAAAACTTCCAAAAACTTAGGTTTTCAGAAGTTCTCTTATGTTTATACTTTCTTTCGGGATTTATGTCAACGCTGCAAACTAAGTTTGCTGCAAACTTAGATTTGCCACAAACATAGTTTGCACAATTCTATTTTCTAAAAAGGAGGACAATCGAATGCCATAAACGTTTAAAAAAATTCCCTCTTTCATAAGCGGAAGCAGTTATAAGGGGCGCTCTGTTTACTTCTCCAAAGTCATCGGAAATTATCAAATCTCCCGCATGGAAGCCTTCGGGAAGCGGGGCAATAAGCGGTTCAAAAAAGACAGTGTCATAATAAAGATTGTACGACCGGTTTACGGGAGAGGTGAAATCAAGAGAAGCCGCAATGTTAAGTTGAACGATGTCTTCACTGCCCTTCCATAAACGGGCATTTTCAATTACAGGAACCCGGGGACGAACAGTTTTAAAATTTTCAAATGCCCATCCAAGGAGGTTTGTACAATCCACATCGCGAACTTGTGTAGACGATGCGCCAAGAAGGACAAGAACTATACGGGTATTGTCCCTTTCCGCAGTAAGCGCAAGGTTATTCCCTGACGCCGGGATGTAACCGGTTTTAAGCCCGTCTACACCCGGAAAGTTATAAAGAAGATTGTTGCGGTTAGTCTGGGTTATAGTACCCGGCCTCGATTGATACTGAGGCGCTACATTAGCTGCCAATGGATAGGAAAAAACCGTAACGGAATGGAAGTCTTCCAATGTATACGGGTGTAATGTTATGTATTGGCTTGCAAAATATGCATACTCTTCCGCCGTTGTATTATTACGCCTTGAGACACCGGATGTATCTGAAAATCTTGTAAAAGTTAATCCCATCCGCCTTGCTTCAATATTCATCATATTGACAAACTCACTGACGCTTGGAGCAATATGCAAAGCTGCCGCAACAGCGGCGTCGTTTCCGGAGGGAACAGCCATACCGAGCATAATTTCGCGCAATGTAACAGTCTGCCCCGGAGCAAGAAACATAAGGCTTGAACCGCGGGGCTGGCTTTGCGCCCAGCTTTCCTGGGTAATTGTTACTACATCATCAAGGGAAATGCGCCCTGCATCAATCTCTTTCAGCACAAGATGCATTGTCATTATCTTTGTAAGTGAAGCCGGAGGAATTCCCATGGACGGATTTTTGGAATAAAGCAAAGTCCCTGTAGCCATATCGATCATTACAGCCGCCCGAGATTCAATTACGGGAGCATCCTGCAGATAATGGGCAATCAAAGGCGGAGTGGAAAAATACTGCGCAAATAAAACAAACGGCGGGAAAATAACTAAAAATGTCAGGAAAATAAATTTTCTATTCATCTTAAATATTAAAACCCTGCGTTCCCTGCGGCTCTTGGATAAGGAATTACATCGCGGATGTTTGCCATTCCGGAAATATATTGAATAAGCCGTTCAAAACCAAGACCAAACCCTGCATGGGGAACAGTTCCATAACGGCGGAGATCCAAATACCATGAATAATCTTCCGGCTTCATGCCAAGCTCTTTCATACGCAGGGTTAATCTTTCAAGATTGTCTTCACGCTGCGAGCCGCCGATAATTTCGCCAAGACGCGGAACCAGGACATCCATCGCGCGTACTGTTTTGTTATCATCATTGAGCTTCATATAAAAAGCTTTTATCTCTTTTGGATAATCGGTAACAATTACAGGGACGCCTGCAACTTTTTCTGTTAAATACTTTTCATGTTCACTTTGAAGATCGCATCCCCATTCCGGCTTAAATTCAAAGATGCCGCTGTTTGCAGAGGCGGCTTTTTCAAGTTCTTTTACGGCATCGGTATATGTGATATGCACAAACTTTGAATTTGCCACATGTTTAAGATTTTCGATAACGTCTTTTTCGACATGAGCATTAAAAAAAGCAAGTTCATCGGCACATTCTTCCAGTGCGGAATTTATAACATATTTTAGAAAATCTTCCGCAAGCGCCATATTGTCTTCGAGCTGTGCAAATGCCGCCTCGGGCTCTACCATCCAGAATTCCGCAAGATGGCGGGCGGTGTTGGAATTCTCCGCTCTGAAAGTGGGGCCGAATGTATAAACACGGGAAATTGCCATTGCATAAGTTTCAGCTTCAAGCTGCCCTGAAACTGTAAGAAACGCTTCGCGTCCAAAAAAATCTTTTGAGTAGTCTACCCTGCCGCCGGATAAATCTTTTGCGATTACCGCAGGGTCCAAAGTTGTTACCCGAAACATTGCACCTGCGCCTTCACAGTCTCCGGTGGTGATAATCGGCGTATGCAGAAGGTAAAAGTCCCTCTCATGAAAATACCTGTGTATTGCATAAGCCATTCGGCTGCGCAGGCGCGCGACAGCGCCGAATGTATTTGTCCGCGGACGAAGATGGGCAATCTCACGTAGGAATTCCAGTGAATGGCGCTTTTTCTGCAGGGGATAGGCCTGTATATCACCCGTTGTTTCGGCAGGAGCTTCGCCAAGTATTGACAGTTCAGATGCGGCGACTTCAACAGCCTGCCCTGAAGCAGGAGAAGCGACAAGAAGCCCTTTAATTTTTACAGAAGCGCCTGTTGTAAGAAGATTGAGCGAATTTTCTGTCTGCGTATCAATACCGCAGCCGCGATCAAAAGTGCATTGAATACCCGCAAAACAGGAGCCGTCATTTACTTCAACAAAGACAAGATTTTTCATATCTCTCTTTGTCCTTACCCAGCCGCAGATTTCAACCTGCTGGGACTCGGGTTTTTCGGCAAGAATATATTTAATTAATTTTGGCAGCATGGGGGTATTATATAGTGGTTAGAGGTTAGTGGCTAGTTGTTAGTGTGATGATTTTTCAGGGTTTGAGAAATTTAAAAAATACTTTCCAAAATTCCAAAAAGGCGATACACTGTATTTTCAGGCGGAAGTTGTTCAGAAGCAAAAATTTTCGCACTACCCATGTATAGGAGATAAGCAATGAAAACAGTACAAACAATAAAACCCGTAAGCTTTGAAGCTGTCTGGGCTCTGATTCAGGAAGTTGGCGAAAAGCAAAAAGAAACTGCCCGGCAGCTGGAAGAAACTGGCAAGTTTATAAAAGAGGTTTCTGCAAGTCAGAGGGAAACTGATCGGAAAATACAGGAAACTGATCGGCAAATGAAGGAAACTGATCGGAAAATGCAGAAAACTGACAGGCAAATGAAGGAAACTGACAGGATTATTAAAGAAGTCTCTGCAAGTCAGAAAGAAACTGCTCAGCAGATGAAGGAAACTGACAGGAAAATGCAGGAAACTGATCGGCAAATGAAGGAAACCGGCCGGAGGATTGATGAATATAACAGGCGGTTTGGGGATTTTACAAATCGTTTTGGCGAGGTTGTTGAGTATATGATAGCTCCCAATCTTAGGGATAAATTTAAAGAGTTAAAGCATGATTTTCCCAAAGCAAATTCGGGCACCCGTGTTGACGATCACAAAAACAATATCCATTTTGAAATTGATGTTATGCTGGAAAACGGCAACAAGGCCATGCTTGTTGAAGTAAAAACCAAGCTTACAACAGAACATGTAAGAGAACACATTAAACGCCTTGAAAAAATGCGCACGTACGCCAATTTACACCAGGACAAGCGTACTTTTCTGGGAGCTGTCGCCGGTGTTGTTATGACGTCTAACGTTAAGAATTTTGCTTTGAAGCAGGGGCTTTATGTGGTGGAGCCTTCGGGGGAGACTTTTTTTATTACTTCGCCGGAGGGTGATCCGAAGGAGTGGTGATTAATCTACTAATCATCATATCGAATTTTACTATATTCTTCCAGAATATGGATATACTTGCTTAATGTCTTAAGATAACTTGAGGATAATCCCATATCTTCGTTACGTGCTATCCTAAAACATTGATAGATTTCGTCTATCTTCGCTTTATCTTGAAAATCACCATTGTTCTTGTCTATAAGATGGTATAAACAAATACCACGTAAATAATGTATGTACCCGTAATTGTCCTCTGTGTCTCGTCTTGGTAAAATTGCGTGAATCAGGATATCATAGATTTTCTGATAATCCTCATATGTTTTTGCCATATCAATCAATAAATCCGCATAACGAATAGAACACCGGGGGCAAACTTTTAACTCATTATAAGCTTTCTCTAATATCTCTATCGCTTTATCTGGATTCGTCCGCATATATAAACTGGCGTGAGACAGATAAGGGCGTTCATCATTTGGAAATTTTTCATAATATTCATTAATTAAATCATTTTGCTCCTTTTCAGTCGTTTCTATCTCTATTTGATCATCAATAATTTCTAATTTAATCCCTAAATATTTTAAAGAAAATGAATAACAACGCCATGTCCAATTTCCAGTAGGAATAGCTTTTAGAACTTTGTAATACTTATTACATTTTTCCATATGACCTTCACAATCACATCCATAAAAAAGATAAGCTGCTAATAAATCAACAGATCTTTTATATATTTCCAATCCGCGTTCTAAAATTTGACATGCTACATTGTAGCATCCTCTTTTTCCGAGCTCAACAGCAAAGTCATGAAAATAATCTGATGAACTAACAAGATCCGTACTTCTCAGAATTTCATCAGCCATAGCTAAATAACCTTCTTTCTCCATATATCTGGATAAATCATTTAGAATTGTTTCGTTTTCCGGAAAAGAAAAGTATTTTTTCTCAGAATTCATAATAGATTCCTCCTATAAACCTAAACCCTAAAAATCAAATTTTGGATTCTGTTGTTTTATGAACAACTTCTCAAATATTTTATTAGAATCATTGTCACTTATATCATCAATTAACGCCGATTGATAAGGTAAATCAAGTACATCGAATGAATCTCCGTCGTATTGCTCAATATCTGGTAAATAACCCTTAAATGCTCTATGACGACCGCTAAGAATCAAGACTTCACCTTTTCCTTTGTTAAGCCTTTGCAATTCAGATATGGTTATTAATGGTTTGTTGCCGCCAGACCGATTGCCACATAACTCAGAAATTTCTTTTAACAGATTAACTTCGCGGCTTGTTAAGAATATCCAATTGTTACAATTTGTTTGAATTGTTTCTGCTTCATGCCCATATCGTTGTATGAGTTGATGTTTCGATTGTACTATTAAGTTGAATCGAATATTACGACTACGCGCTGCTGTTATCATAGCAGGAAAATCTTTAATCGTCGGTAACGAAGAAAATTCGTCCAGTATATAATTAACCCTTACTGGTAATACATTATTCTTCAAAAATTGTGCTTGGTAAATCAAATGTTCGTAACTTTGCTTAATAAATAATGATACTAATTTATGGTAACTTGTTTTTTCATCAGGTAAATAAAGATAAATTGCTGTTTTCTCATTCCCAACAGAGGCAAGCGCATTATTGTTATAAGACAACATTTTTAACAAAGTAGGTGAAATCATAAAGACTCTCATTTTATTATCAAAAACCCCTAAAATGCACGCTTGTGTATTTGGAGCTGTACTAACTGTTCCTATTAAACTAGAAATTATAATATTATCATCTTTAATAATCTCCCAGAATGACCAATATTTTAATTCTTCAAAAGTAATATGTTTTTCAAAGATTCTACGACGTAACAGTAACAAGTTATCAATATTAACATACTTTTCCGAAAGTCTTTCATTTTTACAGAATCGAAATAATAGCAAAACAAGTCCTACAAATAAATCACTCGCAGAATAATCCCAATATGGATCTTTTATAGAAATATCACTAAGCATCAAATTAGTAGAAATATCATTTATAAATTCATACGCTCTGTCGAAGTTTCCATTACAGTAAAATTGATATGGTATTGACAACGGATTCCACATGTCACCCGATAGTGGTTCTCTAAGATTTATAACAGAGATTTTATATCCATTTAGCTCAAGTTCTGAAGCTGTACGATTATATATCTCACCTTTAGGATCAGAAATTATCATTGATTCACCGGCAATACCCAATAACTTGGCTGTTGGCATTGCCAATAGACGGCTTTTTTTAGAACCAGTTGCCCCGATAATTAAAGTGTGACTGTCAGAAGTATCAACAAAAACAGTTTTGTCTTCTTCACGCCAAGCCATTGGAATGCCGCCATTCCCACCAAATGGGTATTGGCAATCTGCTTTTCGTCCAAAAGTTTTGGTGATTAAATTGAACTGTGAAAATGTCGAGAAAAAACGTTCTTTTGTTTCAAAACTGGCTTCGTATTCCATAATTACTACTCCTTTTCTTTCTTATTACCTGTAATTTCATGTATTATCTTCTTCTCACCTTCTCCAACACTGCTCGTTCCAATAATAATAGAAAATTTTTTATGTCCTTCATCATATACTTCGTTAATGGATTGTAAAAATATATCCATTTGCTCATTTATCAAATCATATTCTTTAATATATTTTGTACGAATATTCATTAGTTCTTTAATAACGATATCAATTGCAACTTCTTTACTGCTTATAGTTGAATACATATCTACAAGGAAACAACCAACCAAAGGGAGACAAAGCCCATATGGGCGTAATTTTTGAAGTTGTTCAATAACACAATCTTTAATATACTTATGTTTTGAATTATCGTTTATTTTTTTAATTATATATTTACGAACTTCCAATAAAACATCATCATAAGACCACATTATATCAATTGGTGAAAGTTTTGATTTATTAAAATTAAGCGGAAAATATTCATTTATCAATAATGATAAATTATCAGTTTTTTTTACTTTCTCCTCTTGCCTGTAAGTACAAATAAACATTATACGCAATTTACTGCGTTCTACACTCCTATCAATTAGTAATTGAAGCAATTCTACAAACACACTTAAAAGAATAAACAAACTTTCACTTTCGGTGTTTTCATTATTGATATCATCATAAAAACGATAATAATCAAAATCATCAAAAATGACTAATGTATTCTTTCTCATATGAAAATTAGTATTAAACACTTTTTCATAACTATCAGCATTAAAATAATAAGTATTCCATCCTTCTTTATCCATTTTATATTTTAAATCAAGAGCGAACTTGGTTTTATTTGTAAAGAAATTGCCGCTTATTTGCAACCATTGAAAATTACTATTACTGGATAAAAATCTGGTTGCTTTATAAAAATAATCATGTGTATTATAAAAAGTGTTTTTTTCTATATTTTTATCAGAAGAAGTTTGATCGTCTAAAGATGAAGTTATTTCAATATTTGGTGATGATGATGGATCTTTTAAAAACATATCAGAAGAACTGGTTAACCATTTTAACAACCAGTACACCCAATTGTGTCCAGGTTTTTTTTCATCGGCGTATTCGTAAAAGATGGGGCTAATTTGTAATTCCGTTAGCCGGCTTGCACGTTGTTCGGCTTCTGCCTTATCACTTGCTGGTAGAATTGCATAATGCCCTTTTGACATACTGACAAAATTTTTTAAAATACTCATTATCTGATCGTTTTGCAAACTTGCACCAAGAAATAGAATACTGCTTTTTGTCATTTCGTTAACAAATAAATTTGAAAGGGTATTATCTTTTAAATAATGTTTTTCTATATCGCTTTTTGTAATAATCAAATCTTGAGCGTTTCCTGTAACACACCCATGTAGTTTTAAAAGCAATTTTTCATTTTTTTCCAATTTTTGCAATCTTTTTCTAATATCCTCGGTATCACTAGCGACATAACTATATATTGTCTTGTTTCTTTTATCAAAAGTCTTCTTTATTATTTCATCAAAATTTGTTGTTAAGCAAATTTTCTCAGTTATCACAGGAATATACCAAATGGCTTGTGATTTTAAACTATTCAGGAAAAATACTCGGTTATCGAATGAACTGAACCTTGTTTTTATACTGTGAAACAATGCAGGCTTATCGATTTTTTTTAACAAAAGTTCTGATGCACCATATAAATCGTTTTTATTAATCCATTTATCAACTTCACTTATAAAGTCTTCGTCATTACCTTTAGTAATATCATCAGCAAATTCTTTAATTGCGTCTGACCAAAGAGGTAGGCCGGCAAACACAGATAATCCAGCTCCAACAAAAGGAACAATTTTTCGTTCTTTTAACCAATTAAAAAGCTGGTTAAAATTACCAAAGTTTTGTTCTCGGAAATTGATAAATTTATTCCATAAAAGCCGCTCATCATCCAAGGATCTTGATTCCATTACAATTCCTCCTTTTATATTTTCCAAAAAATATAGAGCAAAATTCCAACATGATAGTTTTTACATTCTCAACAACATCTGATTCATCTAAATCAAAAACCTTATCAAACATAAGAGAATTGTTTACCTTGATCTAGTATTATCAAGTACCCATCAAGTCTCATTAAAGCAAATACCATTGCGTTTCCAACACCTACCGCTCTAAATCACCACCTCCGTAATAAAAAATTCACCGCCACGGGCTCAATGCCCTCTCTTCCGCTCCCTCCGGTCGCTCCAGACCCGCCGCTTCCAGCGGCGGGCGGGCATTTCACCTAACGCTTGCCTGAGCCTGCAAACAGGGACGGACAAGACGGAAACCGAAGTAGTTGCCCCTGTTGTACGGGTAGCTGGTGTTCCGGTGCGCGGAACGCAGAAACCCGGCCGAATCGGACCCGTTCCCGCCGCGTATCACGCGGCTAGTCCCAGAGGACGCGCCCGCAGGATCTGTCTGTGACCCGCTCGCATACGTCTCATACCAGTCATAGCACCATTCCCAAACATTCCCGTGCATGTCGTATAACCCCCATGCATTTGCTCGTTTTTTTCCTACTTCATGCGTTCTTAAATTACTATTACTTGTATACCATCCTGTATAGTCGCTTATGCTTGCTCCGGTATTATACGCTGTTGTTGTTCCGGCTCTACAAGCATATTCCCATTGCGCCTCGGTAGGAAGTCGGTATCCGTTTGATCCGGACACTATCGTTACTGCATTCCATGTGCTGTTACTACTCGTTGGTACCGTACCCCAGCTATCAGGATTTGTACTGCTATTTATGCTGTATGCAGGGCTTAATCCTTCCATAATGCTCAATCTGTTGCAGAATACTATCGCATCATACCAGCTTACTCTCTCAACAGGTCGTTTTCCCTGTACTTCTCCTGATGCAGGATCTGATGAAAAATAACTGGGATTAGTCCCCATCACTGTCTGGTACTGTTCCTGCGTTACCTGATATTTGCCCATGTAAAAACCATTGGTCAGCGTTACCTGGCGTTGAGTTTCATTACTAAAACGATTCGGCTCACTCGCAGGACTGCCCATCGTAAACGTCCCGGCAGGGATCCATACCATTTCTATTCCTGTAAAACTTGTTATTACCTCCTCTATCCATTGAGCATATACGGTAATCATACCTGTTACTTCCGTACTTGCTGTAAAGGTAGTACCCGAACCGTCGGCTTGCGTATTCCATCCGCCAAGAATATAACCTGTTCTTGTTGGAGGCGCAGGTAAACTATCAACAGTGACCGCCGGACTTATAACTGTCTTTGCCCGAGGGTTTGCTTCGGCGCTTCCGGGTTCGTTATTATTTTTATTAAACAATACCGTAGGTATTGAAGTAGATAAAGGTACGGCAAGGCTGTCGGGGTAATCTATTTCTTCCTCCGCGCTGTATATCAGGAAATAAAATGCGCCTTCCGGTATTTCAATTTCTTCCTGTATTATTTGTTCGGATTCTTCCGGGCCTGCAGTGAAGAATATCAGCTCCTGAGTATTAAGCCTTGTAACCGCATCCGAACCCCAATATATGCGGTAGCCTGTTATACTTTCCAGATTTTCAGGTATAGTCCAGCTTATAGTCCCGCTGACATAACCGGCTTCTTGGGATTCGTTTACAAAAGAGCCGTTAGTTGGAGGAGGCGGAGGCGTTATTACAACCATTCCTGCGGAAAGACCATTAACGGCGTTGTAATTGCCGGATGCCGCAACATTAAATGTAACGGTGTACATGCCAAACGCTGTTGGGGCTGTCATTGAATCGTTATAAAGAATAGTTATCTCGCCGCCGGACTTGCCTGCCTTCGGCGTTATATTAACCGTTTTTGGGCTACCGTCATAAGTTTGCGATAACCCTGTGATGTCAAAATCTTCTGTTACAGGTGTTGCCGCATTAATTTGAAGTATACCTGCAGAAAGGCCGTTAGCGGCGTTGAAATTCCCAAATTCTGCAACATTAAAAGTCACAGTGTAATCGCCAACTTCTGTCGGGGCTACCGCCGAATCGTTGTAAAGTACGGTTATCGCACCGCCGGATTTACCAGCCTTTGGCGTTATATTAACCGCCCTTGGGCTGCCGTTGTAAACTTGCGACAACCCGCCGATTTCAAAATCATCTGCCGCAGGCGTAACCTTAACGAGTGTTATCTCAAGCGTTCCTGCAGAAAGGCCGTTAGCGGCGTTGAAATTCCCAAATTCTGCAACATTAAATGTAACGGTGTAATTGCCAACTTCTGTTGGGGCTGCCGCCGAGCCGTTGTAAAGAACGGTTATCGCACCGCCGGATTTACCCGCCTTTGGCGTTATATTAACTGCCCTTGGGCTGCCGTTGTAAACTTGCGACAACCCGCTGACATCAAAGTCATCTGCCACAGGCGTGACCATATCAATGCCGGGAACTGGACAGGAAGCAAAAATGAGGGCAAAAGCACCGACAAACACCAATTTTTTAATTAACTCATAAATTATACGCTTCATTATGAAACTCCCCTTTAAAATATTAATCTCAATGAACACAAGGAAACACCATTTATATCACCACATACAATAATAATGTTATGTAAGACAATAAGTCAAGTCCTAAAAAACAAGTATTATTATTCAGAAGACAAATAGGTTTTGGTACATGTTAGATATAAGAGAAATATTAGCAGCCAATATTAAGGAAAATCGCCGAAAAATGGGGTTAACCCAGGAAAAATTAGCAGAAAAAGCAAATATGTCGCTTCATTACCTCGCGATACTGGAACTTGCCCGAAAATTCCCTTCCGGTGAAATGTTGGAACGTATTGCAGGAGCTTTAGAAGTTGAATCTCATGAGCTTTTTAAAGTTTCACCATCACCGCAAAATGAACTGGAACAGTTAAGGCAGGAAATCAAAAACGATATAAAAAACACTTTTGGGAAAAGGTTAGATCAAGCTATTGCTGATGCAATAAAACATTGTCAGGATTTTAAGCAATTAAATTAAACGAAGAAAACCGGCAACTAACAAAAGATATGTTACAACTTTTAAAAGCAAAGGTAGATTCATTAAGTTTTGATCCACCTGTAGATTACAACTTATAGCTTAATCCAAATAGCATCATAACGATCGCTGGGATTATCAGTAATATATGTACCTGGACCTTCTTCTAGGTACTTGTCACGTAAAATTCCATGGAAAGATCCACCATTACCTCTGCTAAACCTATCGGCACTAATCGTTCCTAGAAATGTTACACTGGTAATTGTGTGTGAGGGAAATGCATCCCATCCGATAGTGTTTACACTTGCAGGAATTATTACCTCTGTAAAGTTACAACCTGAAAATGCATAATCCGCAATATTTGTAACACTTTCAGGAATTGTTACAATTCCGTATTCTTTTGCCGGTGATGCTTTAATCAGTGAGGTTTTTATACCAGAAGGGTAACCGTCCTTATAAGTGTCATAAAGTATTCCATTCTCGCTTATGTATCTAGGGTTGTTCTCATGTACATTTATACTGATAAGGTTAATGCATCCTCCAAATGGTCTAAAGACGGAGCTTACATTTTCGTGAAATGTTACACTGGTAAGATTAATACAATTGTAGAATGCTTCCTCGGTAATACTCGTTACACTGGCAGGAATCATTACATCACCGCTCGCTGAGGGAAAGGCTATCAATGTTGTTTTTGTTTTATTTAACAACATCCCCCCTTCACTAGCGTAATTGGGATTATCCTCATGAACATTTATATTGATTAGATTTCTACAACCAATAAATGCACGATTGTCTATTGTTTTCACACTCGCAGGAATTGTTATACTGGTAAGGTTTGCGAGAGAGAACATACCCCACATAACGGGGGGTTCAACCCTATTGATTGATTCCACTCCTTCAGGAATTGTTATACTGGTTAAACCTGTGCAACCCCTGAATGTTGCATAACTTATATAAATAATAGTATCAGGCATATGAATAGCGGTGATATTTGTTCTCTCTGAAAACGCTCCAAGAGCGCTAGGACCATCGACAGAATTACCAATTTCAGTTACAGGCAAGCCGTTAAATTCTGCGGGTATATACACTACATTTGGGGGCTCTACATTACTTCTTACAACACGATAAGAATCATTACCAGGCGTAATAAGTTGGAAATATGAAGTAGCGAGTGTATAAATTGTTTGTGTTTCATCGATATGATTACAATTGTAGTTTTTACATGTCCAGTCCTTTCTACCATTCTCCAATACAGTTGCTTCGGTTATTTTCCATTCGCCCATATTGTGTCCTAAAGGAGAGTCGCCGACTCGTGTTTCGGCAATATATTCACAGTCTTGACGTATACAAGATTTTGTTAATATACCATCCTCTGTGCAATTCGGCGCTGTTGTTTGTGTCCACTCGCCTAAAAAATGCCCAAGAAGAGGGGTTTCTTCACCTTGTATTTCAATTGCTATACAATCAACAACAATACATTTTCTTTTTAATCCTCCCGTCTCTGTACATGTTGGAGAGGTTAATATCCAATCACCCCATTCATGGTTACAAATGGTTCCGTTATTACAGGTAGTAAATAATAAAATGCCAATAAACGCCAATTTTTTAATTAACTCATAAATTATACGCTTCATTATGAAACTCTCCTTATATAGGTATAGATTCCAACCCCGCTGATACCAAAGTCATCTGCCACAGGCGTGACTATATCAATGCCGGGAACTGGGCAGGAAGCAAGAATGGAAGCAAAAATGAAGGCAAAAATGCAGATAAAAGCCCAACTCATAATTAATCTTTTGACAATTCTTCTCATGACAAACTCCTTTACCATTACTTGATTCCGCTTTGCTGTCCAAAAATACGCTAAATAACATATTATTTTTTATATACCGCTAATTAGAATATTTGTCAATAATAAGTATGCTGTTTAACTCCATAATTAATAAAATGGCTTTCAGGGAGAACTTGAAATCAGAATTATCCTATAAAGGTATATTGGTCAAAGAACTTGCAGCTTTGACAGGAATAAGCAAAAGTACACTTGATAATTACCTGAATGTCCGGGGTTATATGCCGCCTGCCGATGTGGCAGTAAAAATCGCACATGCACTTGGGGTTACAGTGGAATACCTTGTAACCGGCGAAGAAATAATCCCTGCAAGGTTATCACAAGGACCGGAAATTAAGGAATTAATACAGGATTTTAAGCAATTAAACGAGGAAAACCGGCAATTAACAAAAGATATGTTACAACTTTTAAAGATAAGAGAAAAAAAAACTAAAACAGATGAATATTGATCTCCGTGTTAAGAAACCGGGGTTGGTTGACAATTCATTTTTTACGGTTACAATTTATTCAATGCTTACCGACGCTCATTGCCACCCCTTTGACAGAGAACAGTTAACAGGTAACAGTGAACAGGGAATCGGCGTGTTGGCTGCGGCAAGCGCCTGTAGTCAGGAAGAATTTACTTTTAATGAAGAGTTAGCGCATAACGCCGCTGCCCCCACTCAGCTTTTGCTTTGTTTCGGCGTTCACCCGCAGCTGCCCGCTGTAAGAATTGCTGACGGCGGGGGTTTTTCTGCGCTTGAGCTGGAAGGTTCTTTGGGGTTTTTAAATGCTCTTGCTTCGGCAGGCAGGCTTTCTGCGGTTGGCGAATGCGGGTTTGATCTTTTCAATACAGCATACCGGGAAACAGAGTATCTTCAAGATCGTATTTTTTCCGCGCATGTGGAAATTTCCCTCCGTTATGATTTGCCTATGGTGCTGCATGTCAGGCGCGCTGTTCATAAGATATTTGCCTTAACAAAAACATTAAGAAAATGCAGAGCTTTAATTTTTCATTCATGGCAAGGTACTTTAGAAGATGCAAAATCTATTTTAAATCATGGGGTAAACGCCTATTTTTCTTTTGGAAACACGATAATGCTTAACCATAAAAAAGCGGTAAAATGCTGCGCGCTTCTTCCGGCTGAAAGAATCCTCACAGAGACTGACGCGCCATACCAGCCAAGACGCGGGGAAAAGTATTCCGGCTGGGCGGATCTTCCGTTCATTATAGAAACTGCTGCCGCTTTGCGGAACGTTCCGGTAAATGAACTGGAACAACAAGTCGAAGTTAATTTCAAAAACGCTTTTTTATTTAAATGATTTTTTATAGATCGCCTGAATCCATCCCGTCATGATCATCTATCTCGTATTCAGAAAGTTTACGCAGGAGAGTTTTACGTCCTATCCCGAGCGTTTCGGCAGTTTTGCTTTTATTTCCATTGCTGTGGGAAAGAGTTTCCCTGATGATAATTTTTTCACATTCGGACATGGATGCGCCGAGCTTGATGTTGATCCATCCGTCATCAGAAACATCGCGGAAAACCCACGGAAGATCGCTTGTATTGATCACGCCGGATTGACACATAACAACAGCGCTCTCTATACAATTGCGAAGTTCGCGGATATTTCCCGGCCAGTCATATGCATAAAGGCGGGAACGCGCTTTTTCGTGGATTCCTTCTATTTTTTTTCCGTTTTCCTTTGCAAATTCCGTAATAAAAACATCGATTAAAAGCGGGATATCGTCTTTTCTTTCACGTAACGGAGGAACGTTGATATTTACCACATTCAAACGAAAGTACAAATCTTCCCGGAAATTGCCGTTTTCAATCTCTGCTTTTAAATCCCTGTTTGTCGCGGCTATTATCCGTACATCGGTTTCGATTGTTTTTTCGCCGCCGACTCTTTCAAATTTCTTTTCCTGTAAAACGCGCAGCAGTTTAATCTGAATACTTTGATCAATTTCGCCGATTTCATCAAGAAACAGCGTTCCGCCGGAAGCAAGTTCAAAACGGCCTTTTTTTTGTGAAATTGCGCCGGTAAAGGATCCTTTTTCATGACCAAAAAGTTCGCTTTCAAGAAGTGAAGCGGAAAGAGCTGCGCAGTGCACTTTTATCAGAGGCTTGTCCTTACGCGGAGAATGACCGTGAATTGCATCTGCGACAAGCTCTTTTCCTACGCCGGATTCTCCTGTAATTAAAATTGAAGCTTTTGTCGGAGCCGCCTTATTGATGACATCGAAAATTTCATTTACGACGCGGGAATTTCCAACAATTGATTTATATTCTTTTTTTCGTGCGGCATCTTCTTCCATTCTGCGATGCTGAAAAAACAATTCTCTTGTTTCAAGCGCCCGTTTAACTTTTAAAACAAGATGATCAAGATCCGGAGGTTTTGCAAGAAAATCCCATGCGCCGTCCCGCATCGCAGTTACGGCAATGTCTATTGTTCCATGCCCTGTAAGAATTATTACAGGAAACCCGGGAGACTGGGCTAGTATTTTTTGCATTAACTGCCTGCCGTCAAGCCCCGGCATTTTAAGATCAGTAATTATTAAATCAATATCTCCTTTATTGAAAAGCCGCAAGCCTTCTTCGCCGTTTTCAGCGCATACAACATCATAGCCTTCGCCCGTAAACAATTCCGCAAGACCTTCACGGATATTTTTTTCATCATCAATAATTAAAAGACGGAAATTCATGCACTACCTCCTCCTGCTTCATTATACCCGACCAACCGCACTCCATGCTGAGGGACCGGCAGAGTTATTCTAAAATCCGCGCCTGTATCAGGAGCGGAATCCACGTTAATTTCACCTTGATGCTCTCTGATTATTTTATACACTTGAGTAAGACCAAGCCCTGTCCCTGTATCATTTGTGGTAAAATACGGCTCAAATATCTTTGCAAGGTTTTCCTTGCTTATTCCAATTCCAGTATCACAAATTGAGATTCGTATCTCATCGCCGGTAAAATTTGTAGATATTGTTAAAATTCCCCCCTGCGGCATTGCTGTCTTTGCATTTGTAACAAGATTCAGTATAGCCTGTTTAAGATAACGTTCATCCATTAATATATTTGGAAGATTTTCGTCAAGTTCAAGCATACAGTGAATCTTTGACTGTTCAAGCTCCATTCGGACAAATTCTATCAATTCCAGAATTAATTTATTTATGTCGCCTTTGCGTAATTCCAAATTCATCGGCCTTACAGCAAAAAGAAAATCTACAACAATTCTGTTTAACCTGTCCACTTCTTCTTTTAATACAGAAAAATATTTATTGGTTTTTTCATTGGAACCAATAGTTTTAGCAATTTCTTTCTGCAGAAGCTGAAGATGGATCGAAATTGACCCCAGAGGATTTTTAATTTCATGCGCAACGCCGGCAGCCAAAGTTGTAAGACTTGCAAGGTTCTCTGCCCTCCTCAGGCGGGATTCTTCCCTGCGTTTTTCTGTAATGTCTTCTATGTATATTAACGATCCTATTATCCGGCGATCCTGCACAAGCGGCATTACATCTACCGAAAGCAATTTGCTTCGTCCCTTATTAACAATATCTATTTCCCTGTCGATTATTCTGTCTCTGCTGAAAAGAATCTCTTTAAAAAATTCCACAAGGCTTTCATCCAAAATGGCAGACCAGATTTGCACATTGCCGGTCGTACCTTCGTTATAATTTATTGGAAGAATTCTTTGAGCGCATTTATTTACAAGGACAAGATTATTATCTTCATCGGTGACTAAAATTCCAACATCAATTGAATCTGATACAGTTTCCAAAAGGCTTATCTGTCTTATGGCGGACAATAAAAGTTCGCGGTGTTCTGCCACGTCAAGTTTATCAAGTTTTTTTATCGCCCTGCGGAAAAAATCAATCATACCTGGCGCAGCGCCTCTTTTTTCAGATTATAAAAAAGCGCTTCAAGGGCTGAGGCGGCATTTATATTTAAAACATCAACTGCTGTAACAGTTTTTTCAATATGTTTTCTGAATATATCATTATACACAGCGTACTGCGGATCTTCTGCAGTACGCGTTACATTACCAACCATGTCCAAACAGATTTTCAGGAAACGTGAAAATGATTCATCTTCAAAATTGGCGCTCTTAGCAATAATTGTTTTAATTACCGAAGCGCTCTTTAAAGTACGCTCAAAACCGGAAGATTCGGCGATTTGCGCATAATGTTCGCCAAGCGCATTTATAAAACCGGGGATTGTGTCTGCACCGGTTTTTTTTATAGAAATTGCCGTAATTCGCGCAAAAGAGACAAGAAACCATGCGGCAAGCGGATATAGTTTTTCCGTACTTTGCGGGGCAAATGATTCAAGGTATGCGCTTATAAGCGAGCCGGTTGTTCCTTTTGCTTCTTCCGCTGTACTTTGAAAAACACGGCGGAGAACTTCTTTCTCGCTTTCCGCGCTCCTCTTTAAAAAACGGTATGGCCTAACACGCGACAGAATAGTTGGTATAACAGCTTCGCGCCTTTGTACCGTAAGAACAATGCATACAGTTGCAGGAGGTTCTTCCAGTAATTTTAACAGGGAATTTCGCGCTTCATCCCTCATATTTTCAGCATTTTCTATTATAAGTGTTTTTCTTTTACTTTCAGGAGCAAGCCTGCACCAGTATGAAGCGCGCCTTATGTGTCCAATGGGGATTGTGCTGCTTATTCCTTCTTTTTCAAGGGATTGAACATCTTTAATAAGAGAGCCGCACAATTTTTCCAACGCGGACTGACCAGCTGTTTTTTCATCCAGCGCCATTAATTCGGTTAATCTGTCATCAAGAGATTGAAGTACCGGAGAGATTTTGTTTAACTTTGGATCGTCCTGTATAAGGACGGGAGAAAAACGAATCATCAATTTACGAATTGAGCGGAAAAGCAAAAGTTTAACATTCTGGTTTGAAGGATTTTTAAGGAAAACAGAACTGCCTGCGGCTATTTCCGCCGCGAACGACCGGCATCCCAGGACAAGAAGATCATCGTGTTGCAGATAACGGTGCTTTCTGCAGGAATTACAGGAACATTTCCACGCTGCATCTTTTTCGCAGGAAAGAACACGCGCAAGTTCAAGGGCAGCGCTTACCTTCCCTGATTCGCCGGGACCATAAAACAATACAGATGGGGCAAACCGTCCGCCAAGTATATCATCACGTAACTGGTTAACGGCGCTTTGTTCAATAATATTTTCAAACACCCTGACTATTCTCCAATCCGGTAATCAAAGGCAGGAGGAAGCGTGCAAAAACACTTTCCGACAGAATCTCCGATGGATCAAAAAGCGGCTGTATTCTCAGAACAAACAAACAAAGGCTTATCACAGCGACTCCTTCAAAAAAACCAAAGATAATTCCTAAAAACCTGTCTGCATTACCAAGTTTAACTCCCTGAATAATTCCTTTAAGCATTATTTCAAGCAATTTAATTACGATAAAAACAATTAAAAACAAAGCTATAAAGGCAACAACTTCAGGTATAACCTCAAGATCATGCCAGAAGTTTTCCCTTAAAAACTCAGCTCCATTCTTATAAAAGAATAAAGAGGCAAGAATACCAAGTACAAAAGCAGCCATAGATAAAAGCTCGCTTACAAAACCTTTCAGGAAACACCGGATCACAAATAACACGGTTAACAATATAAATACTATATCGATCACGCTAAAGTTCATTCCCACCCCTTTTTATATACCGGCAGACGGCATTTTAACGGCAGATACAAATTCAGCAAGAGTATTAACGATAATTTTAGCACCGTTTCTTTCTCCTATTTTTGCCGATTCTGCCGCCATTTTATTTCTTTTTTCTATATTCTGTGAAAGATTTAACACCGCTTTAATAAGATCATTTGCGGATGGTTCTTCACCTAACACTTCCGCCGCCCCGGCTTTTTTAAAATAGCAGGCATTTTCAATCTGGTCACCTCTTGTCCCAAGACCTCTCAGCGGAATCAGAATCATCGGCTTACCCAAAAAAGCCCATTCCCAAATTCCTGCGCCGCTTCTGCCAACTATAAGTTCCGCCGCCGCCATAACATCGGGCATTTCTTCCTTAATATACGGAAACGGCTTGTATTTACCGCCTGCGGGGATGTCCCATACTAAATTAGGACCTGTCTGATGCACTACGGTATAATTTTCGGTCAGAGCCGGAAGGGCGGCGCGGATAAGTTCGTTAATTTCCACAGCTCCCTGACTCCCGCCAAGCGCTAAAAGAATTCTAGCATCTTTTTCTACGCCAAGAAAAGCCCTGCCCCTCGCGGGATCGGCATCATAAAAAGCGGCGCGTATCGGATTGCCGCTTAATAACACACACCTGCGGATTTTTTCCTTGCGGAAGAACTTTGCGGTATCTTCGTAGGCTGTAAAAATCCTGCCGCCGGTGCGTGCGGCAAAAAGCGCGTTAATCTTAGTTGCAAGCCCCGGGCTGAAATCAGATTCGTGCGTGTATACAGGAATTCCAAGGGAAGAAGCGGCAATGCAGGGCGGCACGCTGACAAAACCGCCTTTTGAAAAAAGTAAAACAGCTTTTTGCCTTTTAAGAATCTTCCGGGCTGCGAAGAACCCTGCGGCTATTTTAAAAATATCTATTATGTTTTTAAAAGTAAAATACCGTCTTAACTTACCGGAAGGAATACCGAAGAATTCTATGCCGGATTCTTCCACAAGAGTGCGATCCATGCCGGCGGAAGAACCAATCCAGAATATCCGCACTTCGCAGCCGGCTTGTTTTTTTAATTCCGCCGCAACTGCAAGCCCGGGATATATATGCCCTCCTGTCCCTCCGCCAGTAAAAGCAATGTTAACCATGCTGTTATTGTACTATAGTTTTCGGGCATTGGGTAGTGATGCAGTGTCCCCTCCCACGCTTCTGTGTCCAAATGTCGTTATACGTACGTTTGACTTATTGTCAATTGAGTCTTATAATACTTCTGCAGAGGTAGTAACATGAAAAAATTGCAAGTACGAGCTGAAATAGGTTTGGGCATAGGTTTGAGCCAATATTGGCAGAGGGGTAGCCGGGAAGAAGCGATGGCATTGCGATGATGTTCTATTTTTCCGGAACTGGTAATTCCAAATATATATCAGAGCTGTTCTGCAAGTATACAGATTCTGTATGTTATTCAATTGAAGAAAAAATTGATTTTGGTCAATTAATAACATCAGAAGAAATCATTGGATTTTGTTACCCGGTTTATGGCTCAAGGGTGCCGCGAATTATGCGGGAATTTGTTAAAAAATATTTGGAGGCCTTAAAAAATAAAAAAGTAATTATCTTTTGTACGCAACTAATATTTTCCGGTGATGGGGCAAGAGCATTTACGGATATGTTTCCAAATAATTTTTTTCAAGTGATATACGCAGAACATTTTTTTATGCCCAACAATATATGTAATTTATTTTTAGTTCCTTTGGCAAATGAAAGAAAAATTAATGGTTATAAAATAAATGCAGAACAAAAAATGCAATTTATATGTCACAATATTAGAAATGGAATTATTAAGAAGCGCGGATTTAATTTTATTTCTCGATTATTAGGGTTAACACAAGGCGCATTCATGCCAAAATTTGAAAAAAAGGCATTGGATTCTGTCATTATAAATAACGACTGCATAAAATGCCAGTTATGTGTTCAAATTTGCCCCATGAATAATTTGGAATACAATAATGAAAGAATAATACATAAAAGTAATTGTACACTTTGTTATCGCTGTATCAATAAATGTCCCCAAAAAGCAATAACTATTTTTCTTCATGGAAAAGTGAAAAAACAATATAGAGGAATTTGACAAAGCTGCCGATGATTTTGAATCTGCCCTTAGGATAGACCCAAATCACACCGGAGCAAGAAATGGTCTTATTGAAATCAGAGAGATGCTAAGCCGCTAGAAGATAACTTGCCATAAAAAGGTACTTGGCGGACTCCTTGCCGGCATAGCAGGGTATGATCTTCTTTTGAGAGTAAGCTCCGGTTTTTCACAACACGCCATGGTTTTCGAAATGAGGGCTGACCATTGTGCGAGGTCAATGATACTACATATAGTATCATATATAGTACTATATATGATACTATTTACGCAGATCTGATGGGGAGCTTATTTTAGCGTTCTGTTCCCTAAAATGGAATATGACGCGATAAGCAGAAGCTTTCCAATACAATGTGGAAGGTTTTTTACAATACTTTAGAAGAGCAATTACTTGTTTGCCCGTATTCATAGTCTCTCTCCACCCTGTGATAAGTATACCATAGTATGGAGAAATATGTGACCCCTCCCTTTTGGAAATGATCCTTTATAGCTTTATTTTCAAAATTTATACCAGATCTGGCCGTTCAAACCCACGAAAGTTACCGTCCCCTCGCTCCACTGTACTGCGGTCTTTTCGGGGTTCATAAAAAACTTGACCGTCCCCAGATCAAAATCATAAGTATGTCCGCTAATGCCTTTGGCTCTTAAAGAATTGCCGGAAAATTCAACGGTATAAGTGTTATTAAATAGTTTCATCGTGGTATCATTAACAAATTCACCAAGCGCTTGGCCGTCTAAGCCCCATTTCCCCATAAGATCAGCGCTGGTAGGTATGATATCGGTTGTGATAGGCATACATTTTACCTCCTTTCTTTAGGCTATCCCAAGGCGGTTACTAAAAATAAACGCCGAATTCCGCAGCCTTATGTTTTGCCACAGGGATCAAACGATGCAAATTTCTTATCCTGCTGGCGCTCGAAGGGTGGGTACTGAGGAACTGAGGAACTGAGCCTCCGCTGCTCAAGGCAGTCATACGTTCCCAGAAGGCGACCGCCTCGGAAGGGTCATAACCCGCAATAGCCATCAGAATCGTGCCGTACTCATCCGCCTCAAGTTCATTCCTACGGCTGAAGGGCAGGGTACCAAAGAGGGTTGAACTTACGCCAAAAGCGGTCAAGGCCGCGTCATGGAGTTCTGGAACCAGTATGGCTGTCGTAATAGAAACGCCCAAAGCGCCTATTTGCTGAAGAATACCGGCGCTCATCCTTTGCTGGCCGTGGTTAAGCAGGGCATGGGCAATCTCATGGCCCATTACCACGGCAACTCCAGCCTCAGTTTGAGTTACCGGAAGAATCCCCGTGTAAAACACAACCTTGCCGCCCGGCAGAACCCATGCGTTTATTGTGTCGTCCAGGACAAGAGTGAAATCCCATCTGTATTCATCCAGGTAATGCGCATAACCTTCGATTGTAAGCCATCTCAGAGCCGCATCAGCCAGCCTGTTCCCAACCCTGGTAATCATCACTGCATCCGGGGTGTTTGTAACAACAGTGTTTTCTGCTATGAATTCTTCGTACATGGCAAAGGCCATGGGGAAGAGTTCACTGTTGTTTACAAAGGCCATTGTTCTTCTTCCCGTCAGGGGATTGGTAGCACAACTGGTAAACAACAAGGTCACAGCTACGATTGACGCCATTATTTTAATTATTTTTTTCATAATAAATGGCTCCTTATACCCATGATTAACCCGCCCTCTAGGGCAAAAAACACCTCTCTTCTATTCGATATCATAGGGCGGCATAAAATATGCGACGGATGTGCTGTTTTTTTCATACCATAGCGCCGGAATTATCACCCCATGCTGCGTGCTATATACACTTCAGGGCTGATCCTCTATAATCCCCTATCATGAAGGAACATAGCCCCCAGCCTATTAAAATTGAGTTGTTGATTTTTTTTGCCATCGTCGCCATTTATGGCCTTGCAATGGGGATGAGCGACAGCGTCATCTCAAACTTCTTTAAAGATGCATACGATGTTACTTCGGTTCAGAGGGGATTCCTCGAATTTCCCCGGGAATTGCCCGGTGTATTATGTTTTTTAATTATAGCCTTCACTGCCGCGATGGGCGATGTCCGCCTGGCAATCATCGCCCAGGCCCTTGCCGTGGTAGGCTCTTTTGTTCTGGGTCTTTTCACCCCCTCTTTTGCCATAATGGCCCTGTTTATCTTTATTCATTCCTTGGGTAATCACATACACATTCCCCTGCAAGATGGAATAGGGCTCTCGATTATAGGGGACAGAGATGTAGGGAAACGCATGGGGCAATACAACGGTATCCGGACGGCTTTCGCCATGCTGGCGGGGATACTCATTTTTATTGGTTTCAGGACCGGCTTATTTAGTTTCCAGACCCAAATAAAACTGCCCTTTATTATTTGCGGGGTTTGGGTTCTTTTGGGGCTCCTACTTTACGCCGCGCT
>Ga0099364_10000921_pt1 | contig 49982 bp, 38 predicted proteins | sample TergutTh196P3_FD_73070 | JGI IMG/M metagenome (GOLD analysis project Ga0099364, IMG submission 73070) | Microcerotermes parvus P3 segment gut microbial communities from Pointe-Noire, Republic of the Congo - Th196 P3 | ecosystem: Host-associated > Arthropoda: Insects > Digestive system > Gut ... | reverse complement strand
GTGCGGGGGTCGCGCGCGGGGGGGGGGGTTTCCCACCCCCCGCGCGCGCCAAACGACCCCCAGACACCTGACGCGAGGCCACTTCTTCTTGGGCTCCTCGGACGACCGAGGTGACCCGGCAGGACTGCAGACTCCTGCTGGGCTAACCCTGCAGCGGCCTTCATCCTGCGACCACCTGGCGGCCCTCGGGGCGCAGGGGGCAGGAACTGGGTACCGGGCAGGTGCGGCAGGTGTCGTTGGTGGTGGCGGTGAACGTGGCCGACGCGACGGTGGTCGCGACCTGGTCGACCAGGTCGCGGGCCCAGGTGTCGTCGGCCAGGGGAGGTTGGGACCGGACGGTGGCCTTGGCGCCCGACGAGACGTAGACCAGGCGGGCACCTGCGCTGGTCAGGCCTGTGGTGGTGGAACCGGTGCTGGTCGACCTGGTGGGCAGCGCCGCGTCGAAGGCGCCGGAGTCGACCGCCAGCTGGTAGGCGCCCAGCTGCGGGTCGTGACGGGACTGCTCGACAGTCGGCGGGGTCGAACCGGTCTTGAGATCAGCCACGACGACCGTGCCCGGTCGGGCGCCCATCTCCAGCCGGTCCACCTGGCCGTACAGGCGGGCCCGGCCGGTGCGCACCGAGAAGCTCTGCTCGACGGCCACCGGGGCGGGACGGGCCGCCAGGTAGCCGGCCAGGCGGTCCATCATCGCCTCGGCCCGGCGACGCTCGTGGGTCGCGGCCCAGCCAGGGGGTCGCCCGAGCCCGGCCCAGGCCTCGTCCAGCGCGTCGCGCAGCTGGGCCTTGGTGCCGGTTGGGTGCCCCGCGGCGACCTTGTGCACCAAGGTGCCCAGATCGGCGTGGCTGGTATCGGGACTGCGGCCCCCGGCGGACTCCAGCGCCCAGCGCAGCGCGCACCGGTGGGCGGCGTCCAGCCGGGACGGGGACAGCGGGACCAGCTCGTTGTCGCGCCACAGCGGGGCCTCGCACGACGCTGCCCGCAGGCCCTGCCACTGCGCCGGGTGTGCCCCGGGTACCCCGGCGGCGGCCAGCCGGGCCAGCTGGCGGGCCGCCGCCTGGTCGGTCTGGCCCTGGGCGCAGGCCTTCTCCAGCCGGGCCCGGAGCCGGGCGACGACACCGCGCAGGTCGTGCGGGGCCGGGGCGGTGGTGAACCGGTCGTCGGGCACCCCGTTGTCGGGACCGTCGCCCGCGGGCGGGCGCACCAGGTCGACCAGTACCGACGGGGCGGTGTCCTGGTCGGCCACGGCGGTGACCAGCAGGCGGTCCCGGGCCCGGGAGCAGGCCACCGCGAACGACCGCAGCTCGTCGGCCAGCACCGCCGCCCGGGCCTGCGCCGAACGCACCTGCTCCGCGGTCGCCTGTCTCGCCGCGAGGACACCCCGCTCCGCCCCACCAACCAGCCCCGCCGTACCGGGATCAGCCCGCTCAGGGACGACCCGCCCAGGCGCGGCGACCCGACCGGCGACCACGTCCACCAGATCCTGGGCGCCGAGCAGGGAGTCACGCAGCCGCAGGTCGGGCCACACCCCGTCCTGCACGCCGACGACGATCACCTCCGCCCACTCGCGTCCCGCCGCGCCCGCCGGGGTGAGCACGGCGACGCCGCCGGTGGCGCCGCGCGTGGCCAGCGAGTCGGCGGGCAGGTCCTGGGCCCGCACCCAGTCGACGAAAGCCGCCGGTCCGGCCAGCGGCAGCCGGTCGGCGAAGCTCTCGGCGGCGGCGAACAGGGCGAGCACCGCGTCCAGGTCCCGGTCGGCGCGGTCTCCCGCCGGTCCCCCGGCCAGGGCCAGGGTGCGCCAGGTCTGGGCCAGTCCGGAGGCGTCCCACAGCGCCCACAGCACGGTGCGCGCGTCAGCGCCGGGGGCGGCGGCGGCCCGGCGTCCGGCGGTCAGTACCCGGCCCAGCCGTTCCACCGCCCGGTCCAGCGGCCCGGGGAGCAGCGGCACCTGCGCCGGGGAGGCCACCAGCTCGACCAGCAGCTCTTCGGACGAGCGGACCACGCTGCGCCCCTCGGCCGCCGCGGCGGCCACCTCGGCCACCCGCAACCTACGGCGCACCCGACGCAGCCCCAGCGCGTCCAGCCCGCCCAGCGGCCCCACGAGCAGCGACGACGCCGACACCAGATCCACCTCGACCGCGCCGCTGACCACCCCGAGGGCGTCCAGCAGGGGTCGGCAGGCCGGTTCGTCCCGCAACGCGAGATCGCTGCCCAGCACGGTGACAGGCACCCCGGCAGCACCCAGCGCCCGACGCAGCTGGGCGACCCGGGCCCCGGTGCGGGTGACCACCGCCATCTCGTCCCACGGCACGTCCCGGTCCAGGTGGGCGGTGCGCAGCCGGTGCGCGACATAGGCGGTCTCCTGCGCGACCGACGGCAGCAGCGCGACCTCCGGCGACCCCTCGCCCCTCGTGCCGGAGCTCGCACCTCGCACCTGATCCCCTGGCCCGCGAGGGGCGGACGGCTGGGCGACGGCCGACCGGTGCTCAGCCACCCCGACCGTGCCGATCCGGTCGGTGACCGCCCTGGTCAGGGTGCGCAGCGCCGCTGTCTGCCGCCAGGCGGTGCGCAGCACGACGGTGCTCGCGCCCAGCTCGCCGGGTCCCCGGCCGACGGCCTGCGCCCGGGCGACCAGCGACGGCTGCCCGCCCCGGAACGTCTGCACGGCCGCGTCCGGGTCTCCGGCGAGCACGATGCGCGCCCCGTCGGCGGCCAGCACCCGCAGCAGCCGGGCGGTGGCGACGGTGGCCTCCTGGTAGTCGTCGACCAGGACCAGCCCCCAGGTCGGCCGCGGCACGCCCGGCACCTCACGCTCCCAGGTGGCCAGGGCGGCCACCGCCTCGTCCACGACGACGGCCGGGTCCAGCCGCGCGCCCACGTCGGGCGTGGTGGCCCGCAGCGCCCAGGTGACCAGGTACTCGTCGTACACCCGGGCGGCTGCGACCCACTCGGGACGACGGTGGCGACGCCCCAGCGCGGCCAGCGCCTCGGGATCGAGCCCACGTTCGGCGGCCCGCATGAGCAGGTCCCGCAGCTCGGCCCGGAACGCGGCCAGGGCGAGCGTGGCCGGGTCGATATGCGCGGGCCAGCCCGGGTCGCGGCCTTCCCCGGCCGCGTGCCCGGCCAGCAGCTCGGCCAGGGCGAGGTCCTGCTCGGGGCCTGAGACCAGCACCGGCGGGGGCTGGCCGGTCTGCGCCGCCCGGGTGCGCAGCACCGCGTAGGCCAGCGCTGCCGGGCTGCGCACCGCCGGGCGATCCCCTGGCAGCCGGGCGGCGAACCTGTCACGCAGGTCGGCGGCGGCGCGACGGGTCGCGGTCAGCACCAGGACCCGGTCCGCGCTCAGCCGACCGGACGCTCCGCTGGGCTTGTCGGACGCTCCGCTGGGCTCGGACGCCCCGCGGGGCCCCAGCACGGCCAGCGCCGTCTCGACGACGACGGTCGTCTTGCCCGTCCCCGGCGCTCCCAGCACCAGCAGGTGCCCGCCGGTCTGCCCGTCACCTGCCCCGGCCCGCACCGCCGCAGCCTGTGCCTCGTCCAGCCGCACCGCCGCGGCACCGTCCGCCGACGGCGCCGTCAGCCGCACCGCGGGACCGGGACCAGACATGCCTCGATCTCACCACGGACCACCCACTGGGGCCGTCCACGCACGTCCGGGACGACCCAACGGGTGGGAGTGCACCTGAAGCTTCAGGGACCGTGCACGAGGGTCGATCAGCCCCGTGTGACGTGTACCGCAGACGAGCCAGGCGTCCTCGGCCCCCCGGTGCCGAGGACGGTCGGCGGCCGTCACCAGATTCGTACCAATCGGTAGACCATGGTCACCGGTGTTCTTGCCGCCGTCCTCATCGGAACGATCGCGCTCGCGACCACCATTGCCGCGCTGACCCTGTTCATGGCGAGCGGAAAGGTGAGCAACTGGTTCTTCCTGATGATGCTGGCGACCGATCTCCTGCTGGTCGGGCACCTGATAGAGATTCTCAGCACGGACACCGACGGAGCTTTCGCCGGGGTGCGCGTCCTCTACATCGGCGCGCAGATGGTCGGCCCGTTCACGCTGCTGTTCATCGCCAGCTACTGCGAGATCGAGCTCCATCCTTGGCTGGTCCGGCTGCCGCTGCTGCTGGCCGGTCTCGTCGGGATCGTCGCCATGTGGACCACCGGCTCGACGCAGCTGCTGTACAAGCACTACTGGCGCAGCACGTACGGCAGCGTCCACCTCGACTCCGAACCGGCGATCGGCTATCACATCATCCATGCGATACCCGTGGTGATGGTGTTCATAGCGGTGTCCCTGATCGCCTACCGGGTGAAGACCTGGGGACCCGAGCACCGCAGACGTCTGGTCCTGATCGGCGTGGTCATCCTCATCCCGTTCATCGGCGAGATAGTGTATTACGCCATCCGCATGCTGGGACAGTCGTCGTTCCCGCTGTACCTGACGCCGTACTCGCTCGTCCTGGCCGACGTGCTGCTGTTCTTCGGGATCGTCCGGTACGACGTGATCGAGATCCGCGGTATAGCGACCGACCGCGCTATGGACTTCATCGCGGAGGCATTCATCCTCGTCGACGGCGAGCACCGCTACATCACGAGCAACTCGGCGGCCAAGCTTCTCTTCCCGGAGCTGCAGGGCCTGTCGGCAGGCTCCGTGATCAGGACGATGCCGCAGTGGCCCTCGGTGCTCGTGGAGGCGGTCAGCTCGGGTGGGGGCGGCCACAGCGTCGAGTACGAGACAGCAGACCCTGGCTCGCCGATCGGCCAGCGGTTCTTCGTCGCCGAGGTGAGCAAGGTCGAGGTGACGGCGATCGGGACCAAGATCGCCTGGTCCATCGTCATCCGTGACGTGACAGAGCAGAGAGCCTCGATCCAGCAGCTGGAAGAATACGCGTTCTGCGACCCGTTGACCGGGCTCAACAACCGCCGCCACTTCAAGGATCTGGCCCTGTCGCAGCTATTGCGGGCCGACCGCACCGGCACCCCATGCCACGTGATGATGCTGGACCTCGACTACTTCAAGGACATCAACGACACCTACGGCCACCTGGCCGGCGACGCGGTGCTGAAGCACTGCGCGCACGTGGTCAAGAACGCACTGCGCGAGCACGACCTCGTCGGCCGCCACGGCGGTGAGGAGTTCGTCGTGCTCGTCACCGACGCCACGCGGGCAGAGGCGCTGGCGATAGCCGAACGGATACGTGAGAACGTGGCACGCTCGTCTCTGCGCTACGGCGATCTCGACATCACCACGACGATCAGCATCGGCGTGGCAGAGCGTTCCGCGCAGGCCGGGCTGAAACAGGTCGTCGACCAGGCAGACAGAGCGCTCTACCTGGCCAAGCACGACCGCAACACCGTCGTGCTGTGGGACAGGACCAAGAGCGACGACCCGGCGACTCACGCGTCACGGCCGGGCGGGTCCGGGCTGTCACTCGGTACCGGTAAGAGTGACCAAGACCGTGGTCCCGGAACGCTGCTCGGTTAGGGTGACCGTGATGGTCCAGCCGCCGGACGACGCGTGGGCGAACCACTCCCCGTCGGAAGTGTCCTGGTCGAAGTACGTCCCGGTGTCGGCGAGAACGTTCTGGTAGTACCCGGCGAGGTTTTCGACCGTGTCCCTGGACTGGTAGGTCAGGCTGGACACAGCCTGGTTGCCGATAGACCGCTCCTGGGTGGCTGGTGCACCCGCGTTGGGCGGCACCAACCAGTCCTTGAGGTCGTCCAGCGAGATCTCCCCGCCGTCGCGGCCGGGGCCGGCCGGCTGGCCGGTACCGGAGGCGGACTGGTCGGACGGGTCCTCGGGGTTCGAGTCAGCCGGGTCGGCCGGAGAGACTGGGGTGGGCCGACCCTGGGGGCCCGCCTGGGCCGCCCCGGTCGGGCTGGTCTGAGGCGCGGCGCCGCCCCGGGGCCACCACCAGGCGGCACAGGCGACCACGACCACCAGGACCAGCGCCCCGACCAGCCACCCGACGCCGACCCGACGTGGCTGGTCGACCCCAACCGGCGCGTCGGCACGGTCAGGCATGACCCGCCTGTCGGCACGGTCAGGCATGACCCGCCTGTCGGCACGGTCAGGCACGACCCGCCTGTCGGCACGGTCAGGCAGCCCGTGCGGCGCCTGGGGCGTCGTCGGCCCGAGGGCCGGGTCCGTCACGGTCGGCTGGAAGGACGAGACGTCGGACCGCAGCCGGTCGACGACGGCCGCAGGCGGCTCGAAGACCGGGCCTGCCACGGGCGGTGGCTCCGGGGGTGTCGACGCGACCAGCGCGGTGGCCGCCAGCGTCGGCCCAGCCGGGCCCGGACCGGCCACCGGCGGCTCCTGGCCGCGGACGACGGCCTCCAGGTCGTCACGGAACTGCGCGGCGGTCTGGTAGCGGTCGTCGCGTTCCTTGGCGAGGGCCTTGGTCATCACCCGGTCCAGTACCGGTGGCACGCCGGGCCGCACGGCGCTGGGCTGCGGCGGCGGTTCGTTGAGGTGCTGGAGCACCACGGCGAGCGATGTCTCGGCCACGAACGGGGGGCGGCCGGTGAGCAGCTCGAACAGCATGCACCCGACGGAGTACAGGTCGCTGCGGGCGTCCACCCGCAGCCCGTGGGCGTGCTCCGGCGACACGTAGTGGGGGGTGGCGACCACGGTCGTCGTCATCGTGGCGTCGGAGAGCACCCGCGCGATGCCGAAGTCCATGACCTTCGCCGCCCCGGTCGGCGTCAGCATGACGTTGCTCGGCTTGATGTCCCGGTGGACGATCCCCGCGGCGTGGGCGTGCTCCAGCGCGGTGAGCACGTCGGCGGTGACGCTCAACGCCTGGCCCAGCGGCACCGGGCCCTCGTCGATCAGCTGGCCGAGCGTCCGGCCCGTGACGTACTCCATGACGATGTACGGCACGACATCGGTCCCGTCGACCCGGGGCGACCGGGCCTCGCCGGAGTCGTAGACCGCCACGACCGTCGGGTGGTTGAGCGCGGCGACGGACCGCGCCTCCTTGCCGAACCGGGCGACGAAGTCCGCCCGGTCCACCAGGTCGGCCCGCATCATCTTGACCGCCACGGTGCGGCCCAGCCGCCGGTCGCGCGCGAGGCGCACCTCGGCCATGCCGCCCCGGCCGAGGACCTCGCCCAGCTCGTACCGGTCGGCCAGCACGGTCGGTTGCCCACGGGAGCTCATCTCAAGACCCAGGCTAATGCCTCTTTCCACCCCACCGGGCCAGAAAGTGCGCATCGCGCACGTACCAGATCCGGCACAGCCCGTACCAGATCTGATACGGGAGGCGCGTCGTAGCGGTTCGTCGTCGTCCGCGGCGGCACATAGGATCGACGCAGGCACCTGCCCTGCGAACAAGGAGGTACCGGTGGAGATCACCATCGGCGTGCAGAACCTGCCGCGCGAGGTCACCCTCGACTCGGACCAGACGGTCGAAGAAGTCACCAAGGCGGTGCACGACGCCCTGTCGTCGGGCAAGGGCGCCCTGGACCTGACTGACCAGCGGGGCCGTCGGGTCATCGTGCCCACCGCGGCCATCGGCTACATCGAGATCGGTGCCGAGACGCGCGGCCGGGTGGGTTTCAGCTCGCTGTGAAGCCCGCTCGGGCCGAGCGTGGACATGCCTCGGACGTGCTCGACGGTACGTGGCGGTGAGCTCGTGGAGCACCTTCGACGGTTCCGCGGCGTCGGCGGTCCGGGTGACGAGCGGGCTCCCTGCCGTCGCCCGAAAAAGGGCCGCCGACCCGCAGGGCGAGGCTGGCGACGACGCGCCGTGAACCTGGTTCACCAGGGCGGACGGTCCCAGGGGAGTATGCTGGCCCGTGTACATCGGTTGACCGGTCGTCTCGATGACCCTTTCGTCGCCCTCTCGCGGGTGGCCATGCTCACGATCGGCTGCCGCCTGGTTGTGGCCTTTCGTGCCCGCCGCGCTTCCTCGCCCGGGGGTGCGGGTGCGCGCTGCCACTGACGAAACGAGCGATCACTCCCATGACCGAGCAGCGAGAAGAATCTGCCCAGCCCGACGACCGGCGCACCGCCGCCGACGCGCTGCCCACCGAGGCCCCGACCGGCTCGCGCGCCGCGGTCTCGGTGCAGACGGTGGACGCGGCGTTCGCCGACTTCGACGTGCGCCGCGAGATCATCGACGCGCTGGACGCCGTCGGTATCTCCCACCCGTTCCCCATCCAGGCCATGACCCTGCCCGTGGCCCTGACCAAGCAGGACATCATCGGCCAGGCCAAGACCGGCACCGGCAAGACGCTCGGTTTCGGCATCCCGCTGCTGGAGCACACCACCGCCCCCGGCGAGCCCGGCTACGACGACCTGCGCGCCCCCGGCAAGCCGCAGGCGATGGTCGTCGTGCCGACCCGTGAGCTGGCCGTGCAGGTGGCAGGTGACCTGGCCACGGCCTCGACCAAGCGCAAGGTCCGCATCGTGCAGGTGTACGGCGGCCGGGCCTACGAACCGCAGGTCGAGGCGCTCAAGCGGGGCGCGGACGTCGTCGTCGGCACCCCGGGCCGCATGGTCGACCTGGTGAACCAGCGGGCCCTGGACCTGTCCGCGGTCGGCACGGTGGTGCTGGACGAGGCCGACGAGATGCTCGACCTGGGCTTCCTGCCCGATGTGGAGAAGCTGATCGCCGCTACCCCCGCCACCCGGCACACCATGCTGTTCTCCGCGACCATGCCCGGCCCGGTCGTGGCGATGGCCCGCCGGTACATGACCCGGCCCACGCATATCCGCGCCGCCGACCCCGACGACGCGGGGCAGACCGTCAAGGACATCCGCCAGGTCGCCTACCGCGCGCACGCCCTGGACAAGATCGAGCTGCTGGCCCGGATCCTGCAGGCCCGCGGCCGGGGCCTGACCATCGTGTTCGCCCGCACCAAGCGCACCGCCGCCAAGGTGGCCGACGAGCTGACCGAACGCGGGTTCGCCGCCGGGGCCATCCACGGCGACCTGGGCCAGGGCGCCCGGGAGCAGGCGCTGCGCGCCTTCCGCCACGGCAAGGTGGACGTGCTGGTCGCCACGGACGTCGCCGCCCGCGGTATCGACGTGGACGATGTCACCCACGTCGTCAACTACCAGTGCCCCGAGGACGAGAAGGTCTACCTGCACCGCACCGGCCGCACCGGCCGGGCCGGCAACACCGGCACCGCGGTGACCTTCGTGGACTGGGACGACGTGCCCCGCTGGACGCTCATCGACAAGGCCCTGGAGCTGGACATCCCCGACCCCCCGGAGACCTACTCCACCTCCGACCACGTCTACACCGACCTGGACATCCCCGAGGGCGTCACCGGCACCCTGCCCAAGGCCCAGCGCACCCGGGCGGGCCTGGCCGCCGAGGCGATCGAGGACCTCGGCGAGACCGGCAAGCGCACCCCGAAGCGCGACGACCGACGTGACAACGGGCGTGACGGACGGGGCGGCGGGCGGGGTGGCCGGGACCGCAGCAGCAGGCAGGGGTCGCGCAACCGTTCCCGGGACGACGAGGCCCGCGGTACGTCCGGCGACAAGGCCCGCCAGCGCACCGCCGCCCCCGCCGAGGGCGGCGACCGCGCCGACCAGCCCCGGCGGCGGCGCAACCGGCGCCGCACCCGGGGCGGGCAGCCCATCGAGACTGCCCCCACCCAGGAGTCCTGACCCTCGCCTCCGGCCGTTCATGCTCGTCGTGCGGGTGGCCGGTGCTGCTCGCCTCCGTCACCGACCCGCGCTGACCCGCCGGGGCGGGCGCAGAATCGGGAGACACGCCCTGACCAAGGACTCCGCTCCGGTGCTGTGCGGATCGGCAACGGTCGGGTACGAGGCGGCTGACTAGGGTCTTGCGGCATGAGGCCGGTGCTGGAGCTCGACGACGTCACCGTGCGCCACGACGGTCGTACGGTGCTGCGGATCGAGCACCTGGTGGCCGACGAGCGGCGGATCGGCGTCGTCGGGGCCAACGGGTCGGGCAAGTCCACGCTGCTGCGGCTGCTGGACGGGCTGGTCGCGCCGGACACCGGGCGGGTACGCGTGGCCGGGCTGGACCCGGTGCGCGACGGACGTGAGGTGCGCCGTCGGGTCGGTTTCTGCTTCCAGGACCCGGCCGACCAGATCGTCATGCCCGTCGTGGCCGACGATATCGCGTTCGGCCTGAAGAACCGGGGGGTGCCGACGGCGGAACGCGACCGGCGGGTCGCGGCGGTGCTGGCCCGGTTCGGCATCGAGCACCTGGCCGGACGGGCCGCGGCGACGCTGTCCGGCGGGGAGAAGCAGATGGTCGCCCTGGCCGCGGTGCTGGTCGTGGAACCGGCCACGGTGCTGTTCGACGAACCGACGGGGACGCTGGACCTCGCCCGGTCGTTACGGTTCGCCCAGGTGCTGGCCGGGCTGGACGTGCAGGCCGTCGTCGCCACCCACGACCTGGACCTGCTCGCCGGGTCCACCGGACACCCGGTTGACAGGTTCGACCGGGTACTGGTGCTCGACGACGGGCAGATCGTCGCCGACGACGCGCCGGGCCCGGCCCTGGTCGCCTACCGCGAGCTGGCGGCCCGCACCTGTGCCGCACAGACCCCACCTCTGACCAGCGACCGGCCTCCTGTCGAGGGACGAAGCTCGGGACGAGGGACGAAGCAACAAGTTCGTCCCTCGTCCCGAGCTTCGTCCCTCGACGTCAGCCCTGAACCGGGCGAGCCTTGCGCGCTGGGAACAGAAGCGCGATGACGCTGCTCACCGACACCCAGCCCCGGGCCGGACCGCTACGCGCGGTCCCGGCGTCGGCCAAGCTGGTGACGATCGTCGCGCTGGGGGTGCTGTGCGCGGTGTCGGCGTCGGGCTGGGTGCTCGGCAGCGTCGGGTTGGTCGGCACTCTCGCGCTGGTCGCGGCCCGGCCGGTGTGGCGACGGCTCGGCAGCCTGGTCGCCTGGTGGGCGGTGGCGCTGGTCGTGACGGTCGGGCTGCAGCTGCTCACCCGGGACGCGGCCACCGCGACCACCTCGGTGCTGCGCATGGTCGCGCTGTGCCTGCCCGCCCTGGCCGTGATGGCCTCGACCGCCCCCGAAGAGCTGCTGGACACGGTGCTGCGCGCCGCCCGCCCGCTGCGCCGGGTCGGTCTGCGGCCCGATACCCTGGCCCTGACCGTGGCGCTGACCATACGCTTCGTCCCCGAGCTGGTGCGGCAGGCGGAGACGCTGCGCGACGCCCAGCGGGCCCGCGGCCTGCGCCCCGCGGTGCTGCCGGTGACCGTCCCGCTGCTGGTGCGCTGCCTGGACCGCTCCCGCACCCTGGCCGAGGCCATCGTCGCCCGGTCCTTCTTCGACCGCACCGCCGCCATCCCTCTCGCGGGACACGACGTGGCGGTCCCGCCTTCCCGCCCTACAGGCACCGCACAGGAGGAACGATGACAGAACCGACCAAGACGACGGACCTGGTCAAGGCCCGGGCCGTCGCGGAGGTCGCCCTGTTCGCGGCCGTGATCGTAGCGCTGGGCGCGGTGCCCTCGCTGTACGCCTTCGGCCTGGCCGTCCCGATCACCGCGCAGACCCTGGGCGTGATGCTGGCCGGGGCGGTGCTCGGCCCGCGACGCGGCACCGCCGCAGTCGCGGTGGTCATCGTGCTGGTCGTCGCCTCGCTGCCGGTGCTGTCCGGCGGACGCGGCGGCATCGGGGTGATCACCAGCCCCACCGGCGGGTTCCTGCTCGGTTGGCTGCCTGCCGTGCTGGTCGTCGGCCTGCTGGCCCGCCACGCCCTGCGCCTGCCCGTCAGGTTCCGCGCCTTCGGCCTGGTCGGGGCCTGCCTGGTCGGCGGCGTCGGCGTGGACTACGCGCTCGGGATCCCCTGGTGGGCCGTCGTGACGCACCAGGACCTGCTGCTCACCGCAGGCCAGGCCGCCGCGTTCCTGCCCGGCGACCTGCTCAAGGCCGTCCTCGCCGCTACCGCCGCCGCCGCCGTGCACCACCAGGTCCACCTGGACCAGATGCAACCCGCCCCCGCGACCGCCGACACCTAGTAGACCGTCGCACCTGAGTCTCTGTCAGCAGCTCGCCAGCAGCGCGGCCGCCTCCCGGACCGCCGCGTCCAGCTCGGCGCCGTCGGCGACCTGGCGCTCGTAGAGGACGTCGCTCGTCGACCAGCTGCCCCGACCGCCCTCGTTCACGACGGACACCCGGCACCCACCGGGACGCCGGAAGGCCACGTCCACGATCAGACCCCCGTCCAGCTCGGCCCGGACCATGTCCGGGACCAGGCGGTTCTGGTCCGCGAGCGCGGCGAAGGACAGGCTGCGGTCGAACGGCTCCAGCGTGTTCCACACCACCTGGCCGCCCATCTTCTCCAGCGCCTCCTGCACCCGACGGTCGGTGAACTTCGCGGCCAGCGCCGCGTTGTGGCACGCGAGGTTGGCCGCGATCCGGGCCTGACGATCGGCGGGCAGGCTCCGGAACTCTTCCAGGAACATCGGCCACAGCGTGCCCCGGACCGGGATCAGCACCCAGTCCACGTTCCGCACCTGACCGTGGCGCAGCTCGAGCACCGCGAACACCCGTCGGCACGTCCGGCGGACGGCACGGCCAGAGCTGTGCCAGTCGCACGACCACGCGAAGGTGTCCGGCCTGCTGGCCCGGAACGCCTCGACCGCCTTGCGCCAGTCCTTCGGCCAGGCGCTGGGGACCGGATCGACCGGCACGACCTCGTCCGGCCCCTCTACGACCTTGGACCAGACCCCCAACCAGTCGCTGCGGAGGGAGCCGACAGGCACGATGTTGTCCAGAGCGTCCACCACGGACCACCTACTATCGCCGACGCTGATGCACGGACCCGCAGGGTGCCGGACTCGTCGCAGCCTCTTCACGACACGCCCGTCTGGCACCGCACAGGCCCACCAGCAGAACAGCGCAACTTTTACACTATTCTACCTGTTTCTATCCTACAGCCGCGGACGGGCCCGTCCGGCTGGCCGGACCGGCTGAAACTGCCGAGCGGCGCCCGGGCGGTCTCGAACCGTGGTCGTCGACGCCGCCCCAGACCGTCTACCGGCGGGTCGCCACCAGGGCGTCAGGGGGTCGCCACCGCAGCCGACATCATCGAGAAGGTCCAGATCCTCCAACGCGACTGGCAGCAGATGCTCGATTGCAACCAAAATCACGTGTAAAGATACTTCAATTTGGCACCACTAGCGCACGTCGGGCATTCCGAACACCTGTGCGATCTCTGCGGCGATCGCCCGGTGGCCAGCGATGTTCGGGTGGTACCAGTTGTTCGCGTCGCTGCTGAACACGGAGACGGTCTTGCCGTTCGCCCCGACGGTGCCTCCCGTCTCGAAGAACTCGTTGACCCAGCGGTAGCTGTTCCTGGTGAGCGCGCTGGGGTCGGGCTCGTGACCGGCGAAGGCGGCCGCCGTCGGCACGTAGGTCACACGAAGGTCGTGGGCCAGGTTCCACGGCTCGACCAGGCGCTCACGCTGCCAGACGTCGACGGACGCACCCAACCCGCGGACAGCCCGGCCGGCTTCGTAGGTGAAGAGCTCGCTGCGTGATCTTCCGTTGGCGTCACGGACCGTCCTCGGCTCGCTCAGCGTGTACCTCACGTCGAGAGCCATGCGCGGGTAGCCCACCAGGACGACCTCGACGTCTGGGCCCAGCCGCTGCTCCAGGGCCTCCAGGATCTGTCGCGTGTTCTCGACGATCTCCGGGAAACGCTGCTCGGCAGTGGTGACCGCACCCTGGCAGCCCGTGGCCGACCGTACCGCCACCGCGAAGCACCGCTGGACGATATCGCGGAACTCGCCGTCGTTCCCGCCGATGGTCAGCATGACGACATCCGTGCCGACGGGGACCGCGGGCACCTGCTCGCGCAGCACCGTCGTGGTGACGGCGCCAGAAGCGGCCAGGTTCGTCAGCGACGCCGAGACACCCTGGGCGTTGAGCCAGTTCACGTACTCCTGGCCGTAGCTCCGGTTGCTCCGGTAGGCGCCGTCCAGGTATCCGCGGTTGGGGCCGTTGGCCGACGCCTTGCCGAGCGCTGTCCCGTTGCCGGCGGAGTACGAGTCGCCGAGGACCACGACACCGACCGTCTCAGCCCGAGCGTCAGGGGCGGCGCCAGCGCTGTCGACCCCGAGGCCTACGGCGAGGACGGTGACTGCGAGGAGAGGCACGATACGACGCACACCTCGAGAAGAACGTTTCACAGCAACCTCTCTCTCGCCGCTCGACCAACTGCCCCGGCCATCCTCGTTCACGACGGACACCCGGCACCCACCACAGACCACCTGCTTGTCGCCTTCGCTGACGCACGAACCAGCAGGTGCCGGGCTCGTCGCGCCCCCTTCGTGACGTGCCCGTCCAGCATCGCACATGGGCCTATCGGCAGAACAGCGTCATTTTTACACTATTCTGCTTGTCTCTATCCTACAGGCGCGAACGGGCCCGGTCGGCTGGCGGACCGGCTGAAACTGCCGCTACTCCCACTCGATGGTGGCCGGGGGCTTGCTCGTCACGTCGAGCACGACGCGGTTGACCTGGCGCACCTCGTTGGTGATCCGGGTGGAGATCGTCGCGAGCACGTCGTACGGCACCCGGGCCCAGTCGGCCGTCATGGCGTCCTCGCTGAACACCGGGCGCAGCACGACCGGGTAGCCGTAGGTGCGCTCGTCGCCGGCGACGCCGACGCTGCGGACGTCGGCCAGGAGCACCACGGGGCACTGCCAGATCTCACGGTCCAGGCCCGCGGCGGTCAGCTCGGCCCGGACGATGGCGTCGGCGGCGCGCAGCACCTCCAGGCGTTCGGCGGTGACCTCGCCGACCACCCGGATACCCAGCCCCGGGCCGGGGAACGGCTGGCGCCACACGATCGCCTCGGGCACGCCCAGCTCGGTGCCGATGGCCCGCACCTCGTCCTTGAACAGGGTGCGCAGGGGTTCGACCAGCTCGAACGCCAGGTCGTCGGGCAGCCCGCCGACGTTGTGGTGCGACTTGATATTGGCCGCGCCCTGGCCGACACCGGACTCCACGACGTCGGGGTACACGGTGCCCTGGACCAGGAAGCGCACCGGGTGCTCCGCACCGGCCTGGGCCACGACCGAACGCGCGGCCTCCTCGAAGACCCGGATGAACTCCCGGCCGATGGTCTTGCGCTTGGCCTCCGGCTCGACCACCCCGGCCAGCGCGGTGAGGAACCGCTCACGGGCGTCCACCTGGACCAGCCGCACCCCCGTCGCGGCCACGAAGTCCCGTTCGACCTGCTCCACCTCACCGGCCCGCAACAACCCATGGTCGACGAACACGCAGGTCAGCTGGTCCCCGACGGCCCGGTGCACCAGGGCGGCGGCGACGGAGGAGTCCACCCCGCCGCTCAGGCCGCAGATCACCTGGGCGTCGCCCACCTGGTCCCGGACCGCCGCCACGAGATCGGCGATCACGCTGTCCGGCTGCCAGTCGGGGGCCAGCCCGGCCGCCCGGTACAAGAAGTTCTCCACGACGGCCTGGCCGGACGGGGTGTGCCGCACCTCCGGGTGCCACTGCACCCCGTACAGGCGCCGGGCCGGGTCCTCGAAGGCCGCGACCGGGGCACCGGCGGTGCGGGCCAGCGTCGTGAACCCCGCCGGGGCCCGCGTCACGGCCACCCCGTGGCTCATCCAGACCGGCTGGTCCGACGGTGTGCCACCGAGCAGCGTGCCGCCAGGCTGGCCGTCCGGCGGGATCAGCACCGTCGCCTCAGTACTGCCGTACTCCCCCGTGGCCGCGGCGTCCACCTCCCCGCCCAGCGCCCAGGCCATGGCCTGGAAGCCGTAGCAGATGCCCAGCACGGGCAGCCCCGCGTCGAACAGCGCCGGGTCCACCGTCGGCGCCCCAGGCTCGTAGACCGACGCCGGCCCGCCGGACAGGATCACCGCCGCCGGGTTCTTCGCCAGCATCTGCGGCACCGACATGGTGTGCGGCACGATCTCGGAGTACACGTGCGCCTCACGCACCCGACGGGCGATGAGCTGGGAGTACTGGGCTCCGAAGTCGACGACGAGCACGGGGTGGGAAGAAGACGTCACGCCGCCAGGATAGTTCGTCCCAGCAGACCGGACGGACCGCAACGGAGAGGACAGTAGGGATAGGTTCCTACTGTCCTCTGGTGACCAGGTCCCGGGTCGCGTCGATCTTGGCCGCCAGCGGCGGGCAGACGCGGCGCACCTCGGCGACGGCGCTGTCGGGGAGCGCGGCCAGGGCCGCGCTGTAGGTCGACAGGAGGTTGTAGACCGAGGCGACGATCGCGTCGTCCTCGGCGTCCAGCATCCGCCGGACGATCCGGTTCGCGGCCGGCTCGGGCAGCACCCGGTAGACGACCTCCTTGCCGGTGCCGAGCCGCACGCGCGCCTCGGTGCCGCAGCGGGCGACCGTGTCCGGGTCGGTGTCGCAGCGCCCGGTCAGCGGCCCGGCGCCGATCTCGGCCTGCAGCTCGGGGAACTGCGAGGCGGTGGGGTCCAGCAGGCACCCGTCGACCAGCAGCACGGTGTGCCCGACCAGCTGGTCGGCGTCGAAGCGTGGGTTGCGCGACCCGTACCGGACGTTCCCGTCGACGGCCCACGGGATGTCGACCGTGCAGGCCACCGTCCTGGCGTCCAGGCCGAGCACCCGCATCGCCAGCTCCAGCACCAGGCTCGCCACCAGGCACTGGTCGGTCCGGCGGCGGGCTGTCAGCCCCAGGTACCAGACGGCCAGCCCGGTGGTGTGCAGCGACCGCGGCGGCAGCCGCAGCAGCAGGTCCGTCATGGCCTCCGGGTCACGGGGCAGCGACGACGGGTACTCCGGGCGCCCAGCGCAGCCCGGTCGGCCCGCCCGCGCGGGTCTCTTCTTGCTCATCGGCAGCTCTGACATACACCATGTTCTACCACCAAACACCCACATGACTCATATACGATCTACTGCTATCAATCGGCATCAACCTTCCGCGGCCCTGCAGCATCGGTCCGCACCGACGAGATAGGCGTATAGTGGTGGGTATGCCACGGATGCAGGTCTACTTGCCGGACGCGCTCTACCGCGAGGTGAAGGAGCAGGGCCTCCCCGCGTCCGAGCTCCTGCAGGAGGCCGTCAGGGCCGAGCTGCAGCGCCGGGAGCTCCAGGCCCGGGCCGACGAGTACGTCGCAGACCTGGTCGCCGAGGTCGGCGAACCCTCCGCGGCCCAGATCGCACGCGCCGACGCGATCGCCCAGCGCATCCAGGCCCGGGCCGTGATGTCACAGGCCGGGTGACCCGTGCTGGTCCTCGACTCTGGCGGCGTGACCAGGCTGGCCCGCCGAGACCGCGACACCGCGGCCCTGATCGTCGCGCTGCGCCGCCGGGGACTGTGGCCGCCCGTCGTACCGACGGTCGTCCTCACCGAGTGCCTGACGGGCGCGCCCGGCCCGGACGCCAACACCAACCGGCTGCTCAATGCCTGCGACGTCCGACCGGTCGTCCCAGAACGTCTCGCCCGCCGAGCCGCCCACCTACGAACCCAGGCCCGCCGCGGATCGGCCGTCGACGCCCTCGTGGTCGCCGTCGCGGAACCCGGCCGTACCGTCCTGACCGGCGACGACAAGGACCTCCAGGCCCTGGCTGCGAACGCTGCAGACGTCACCGTCGAGACCGTCTGACCTCGTCCCAGGCCGACCGCCGGTTCGTGCGACACTTCCACGCCGGAGCGACACTTTGAAGTGTCGCTCCGGCGTGGAAGTGTCGCACGAACGGAGAGGCGCGGTCCTACAGGGCGAAGGTGGTGAGCAGGGTCTCGACCTGGTCGCGTCCGCGCAGGGCCGTCAGCCAGCGGTCGGGGACGTTGCCGAAGGCGATACCGGCCAGTCCCCCGGCGATGCAGGCGGTGGTGTCGGTGTCGTTGCCCAGGGCGACGGCACGCTTGACCGTCTCTTCGTACGACGAGCAGCGGACCAGCAACCACCGGGCGGCCCGGAAGCTCTGCACGACGTAGCCGCCGCCGTCCGGTGGTTCGTCGAGGGCCAGGCGTTCCACCGCGGCGACCCGGTCGAGGTCGGTCTCGTGCGCGCGCAACCAGGCCAGCGCGTCGGCCCAGCCTGCCAGCGGCTCGTACCCGTCCAGCAGGCGGCGGGCCCACAGGCAGTAGAAGGCACAGGCCATCTGGTTCATGACGTGCCCGTGGGTGACCAGGGCCTGTAGCCCGGCGTCGCGGACCAGCGCGGCGTCGTCCCCGGTGTGCCACAGCGCCAGCGGCAGCACCCGCATCAGCGCACCGTTGCCCTGGCCGTTCGGGTCGACCAGCCCGGAGGTCCGCGGGTCACGACGGCCCGCGTAGTCACGCAGCGCGCGGGCCGTCTGGATACCGACGTCGAACCCCAGATCGTCGACGGCCCACAGCCCGTCGTCGTACCAGGCCAGCATCCGGGTGGCGAAATCGTCCAGGTCCAGCGTCCCGGTCCGCAGCAGGCTGTCCAGCAGGCACAGCGCCTGCGCCCCGTCGTCGGACCAGGTCCCGGCCGGCACTGCGGCATGGCTGCGGTCGAAGCCCTCCGGCGGCTCGAGCTCGATGTCCTCGTACGCCGGGATCTGGTCGGCCGGGTGGAACTCGTAGGGCACGCCGAGAGCGTCCCCGACGAGCAGCCCCCACAACCCGTCCCGACGCCGCGAGTCCCACGTCTGCACCATCAGCCAACCTCCTGCTCCGTCGCTCGCCACGACCCTACCCAACCTCCAGCGACCACAATTCTGTCGCAGACTCGAGAGTAAAGAGCCCCTTTCTCCAGCAGCAGCCGATAAGACAGCGCAGGTTCGAGGGTTGCACGCCGATCAGGTGGTTTGGAACCACCTGATCGGCGCGAAAGTGTCGCACCGGCGACGCGGCTGGTCCGGGGTCTGTTGCGGGTCGCGTAGTTCCCGGACGGGCACGGCGGACGGCACCCGCAGCCGGTCAGACACGTATCCGCCTACCACCCGCCCGGCTTGTGCGCGGTTCCCGGGTCCCCTGTCTTCCGTCTGCACCGCAACCCACCGTCCGGACCTGTCGTGCGGGAGGTCGACGCCTGGACCTGACCGACGAGCTGACTGGTGCCGTGGCCACGGGAGGTCTCATATCTGGTCTTCGTGCCCTGGGCGTCTTGGGCCTGGCCAGCGAACCGGTACCCATGATCTGGTGGGAGGTCTTCCTGCCTGGTGTTCGTGCGGACCGTCGTCGTGTGCCTGGCAGGGGTACAGACCGGGCGGGTGATAGGCGGATGCGTGTCTGACCGGCTGCGGGTGCCGTCCGCCGTGCCCGTCCGGGAGCTACGCGACCGGATCATGGTGCCTGCGGGAGTTCTCGCCGAGGTTGCCGGCCGGCACGTCGCATCAGTTCGAGAGTTCTGTCGCGGATTCGAGAGTAAAACTCTCGAATCCGCGACAGAACTCTCGAACGCGAACAGGAGTCAGGCGGTCCAACCGTCTTATCGTGCCATCGCCTGCTGCTTCAGCTCGGGCGACATCTTTTCTATGGCGTAGCGCAGCGCGGTGCGCGGCATCGTGTCTTTGTGCTCCATCACGTAGTCGAAGACCATCCGCTGGTCGTGGTCGGCTGCTGCCTTGAGCATCCAGCCGTAGCCTTTGCGCACCAGGTCGTCGGTGTCGGTGAGGAGAGCATCGGCTATGCGGAGCACCAGCGGGTGGAACAGGCCCTTCCGCGCCGGGACGATCAGGCTGACGGCCGCCGCTCGCCTCACCCAACGGTTGGCAGAGCCGGTCCAGCCCACCAGCCGTTCACCCAGTTCGGGAAAACGCATCAGCAGGTCGCCCACCGTATGGTTGCACAGCGTGTCGCAGGTCGCCCAGTTCGTGACGTACTCGTGCACCCAACCTTCGAACACCTCGAAGTCGGACGGCTCGTAGACCTTACCCTGAGACTCCGCGAAGGCGCAGGCAACGATAGCCTCTTCCAGATAGCCGGACGCCCACAGCTCGCCGCACAGCGCATACACGTCGTCCTTGCCCAGGCCGGCAGCCCTGACCTCCTTGAGGTGTCGCTTCGCGATGGCGTTCACCACCGGGATCTTCACGCCGTACGCCAGCACCTCCTCCTTGAAGAACCGCTTCCCCGACTCCTTCGTCGCCGGGTCGACAGCATCGACCAGGTCGGCACGGACACGCTGGACTGTCTCGCTCGGCACGATTCCTCCTCGTCTACGCCGGGACATCTGGACCATGGACCATGCCTCCCGCCGCGACGAACAGCCGCCCGACCTGACGGCCTGGCCGAGGCACGCCCGTCCTGAGCCTACGCACCTGGGTGCGGGATGGGCTTCCACGTGAGCGGTGGGCTCCCAAGCCCACCGCTCACGTGTAAGCCCATCCCTCACCGTCGTCCGGACCGGGGCGGCAAGACGTTGTTACCTTGGGGGCATCTTCGTGGAGTTACGAGTAGGACCACAGCGCGCCAGGCTCCGCAGCGTTGGGGAACCAGCCAGACCCGAAGGAGACACGTGCAGGCAGCTACCCAGCCCAGCGCCGGACCGGCGTCCCCGGGACTGCCGGGGCCCGGCTCGTGCTTTCCGGCACCAACGGACACCAGGGCCGTCGTCGCCCGCTTCCAGGACATGGTCTACCGGATCGCCGTCACCCACACCCAGTGCCGTGGTGACGCGGACGACGTCTTCCAGGACGTGTTCCTGACCTACCACCGGCGTCAGCCTGACTGCCGGGACTCCGAGCACCTCAAGGCCTGGCTCATCACCACCACGGTGAACATCGCCCGGCGCACCGCGACCAGCTCGTGGCGCACCCGGGTCGTGCCGCTGCACCCCGGAACAGGAGACAGCGCAGTCGACGCCACGACCGAACCGTTCCGTTTCCGCACCGAGCTGCAGGACGCCGTGGCCCGGGCCATGCAGGTCCTGCCCGACGAGTACCGGACCGTGCTGCACCTGTTCTACTTCGACGACCTTCCCGTCGTCACCATCGCCGACCTGCTCGGCCTGACCGAAGGCGCCGTGAAGATGCGCCTGAGCCGTGGACGCGCCCTCATGCGCGACCAGCTGCACGAAGGGCTGTTCGATGACTGACCCGACCCACGACCCGACCGCCAACGACCCGATCTTCGCCGAGATGGCGGAGCAGATGACTCCCGACGCCGACCTGCGTCGCCGTCTCGACCAGCGGCTGGCCGCCGAACCGGCCGGTCCGTCGGGCACCGGTCCGTCGAGCACCGGTCCGACGGTCCCGGCCCGGTCCCGGTGGTCCCGGCCGAGCACATGGCTGGCCGCGGCCGCCGCGGTCGTCCTCGTCGCCGGGATCGGCGGCGGCGTGGTCGTGGCGCTGCGCGACGACGCGCCCCGCACGGCGACGACCTCGACCGTTCCGCCCGGCCCGCCGGACTACAGCGCGCTCTACGCCGCCGTGTCGCAGGTCATGACCACCGCCGGCCCCTACCTGATGGCCGAGGACGGCATCGCCCTGCCCGAGGCCGCCGATGCCGCCCCGCAGAAGAACCAGACCCGGGACGCCGGCTCCGGCGACTACACGACCACCAACGTCCAGGTCGCGGGCATCGACGAGGCCGACGTGGTGAAGACCGACGGCAGGGTCCTCTACGCCGCCACCGGCCAGCACGTCACGGTGGTCGCGCTGGCCGGGCCCGACACCAGTCCGCTGGCGCAGATCGACCTGGGGGCGAACGACCAGGTGGTCGACCTGCTGCTGCACCGCGACCGAGGACGGGACACCCTGGCGGTCATCGCCCAGGAACACTCCGGAGCGACCGCCTACCCCTATCCCGACGGCGGCTCGGTCGGCCCCACCCCGCCGCAGACGGTCGTGCACCTGTACGACGTCACCGACCCGGACACCCCGACGCTGCGCACGACGTCACGCCAGTCCGGTTCGTACCGCACCGCCCGCCTCTGGCAGGGCGTGGTCTACCTGGTCAGCGACTACTGGCTGTGGTCGCAGATCGACCAGATGGACCCCACCACCTTTGTGCCCCTGGTCGGCGGGCCGGACGGCACCGAGCCCCTGGTCCCCGCCGACTGCACCGTGCTGCCCAGCCCCAACGCCCCCCGGTACGCCGTGGCCACGGCCGTCGACCTGCGCTCCGGCGCCCGGACCGGGCAGCAGGCCGTCCTCGGCGGTGCCGACACGGTCTACATGAGCGCGGCCAACCTCTACCTGGGCGGGACGTCCTGGTCGCAGGTGATGCCGGGCGTCGCCGAGGACGCACCCGCACCACGGGCCGAGACGGGACCGACAACATCCCTGGTCCGGCTGCCGCTGGCCGACGGGCCCGACGGTCCGCTGACGGTGGCGGCGCAGGGCAGCGTGCCGGGCAGCCTGCTCAACCAGTTCTCCCTGGACGAGTACGACGGTCGGCTCCGGGTGGTGACCACCTCCCGGGAGGGCTGGACCAGCTCGGCCGGCCTGTACGTCCTCGGCCCGGACCTGAGCCTGCTCGGGTCGGTGACCGACCTGGCCCACGACGAGCAGGTCAAGTCCGTCCGCTTCGCCGGGACCGTGGGGTACGTCGTGACGTTCCGGCAGACCGACCCGCTGTTCGCGATCGACCTGTCCGATCCCGCCCGCCCCGAGGTGATGAGCGAGCTGAAGATTCCCGGTTTCTCCGCCTACCTGCACCCGTGGGGCTCCGACCGTCTCGTCGGTCTGGGCTACGCCGGGACCGAGACGGGCCTGACCGGCGGGCTCAAGCTGAGCCTGTTCGACATCAGCGACCCCTACGCGGTGACCGAGGCCCGGTCTCTCCCCGTGACCGGGGACTACTCCGAAGCCCTGGCCGACCACCGGGCGGTGTTCGTCGACCCCGACCGCAGCCTGATCGGCTTCCCGGTCAACCGCTGGGGCTCGAACAGCAGCGTCCTGCACTACCTGATCTACGAGGTCGACGCGGCCCAGGGGTTCAGGCTCCAGCACGACCTCGTCGTCACACCCGTCGGGGGCACGACCGGGCAGGCGACGGTCCGGGCCACCCGGGCCGGAGAGCACCTCTACGTCTCGGGGAACGGTGGCCTCGACGTCTACCAGACCGCCACCGGGACCCTGGTCGCCCAGGTCGACCTGCGCTGACGGAAGGCGGGTGAGCCGGATCCGGAGGTGGGGTCGTCTAGCCACGGGGACAGGGTTTTCACCAGCCCTAGACGATCTGGCGGTTCTTCTGTGGTCGGTCGGCTAGGAACTGCCCCGCGGGGCGGCTAGTCTCCTGCTACGCCGGGTCAAGAGCACGTATGTTGGCGACCCGGGTCGACGCGCACTCACCTGGACGCACGCCGAGGGCATCCCCGCAGGCGGACGACCGGGGCCGTTCCGCCGTCGGCGAGGCCGCGAAGACCCACCAGGTCGACCCGGCTGACGCCAGGCGGACGACCTGTCACCGCGCCCAAGACGAAGGAGTCCATGTGGCCCGCACCATCTACCTCACGTCCCCCGAGGGTGAGACCGGCAAGTCGGTGATCGCGCTCGGTCTGCTCGACCTGCTCGCCCACTCCGTAGCGCGGGTCGGCGTGTTCCGTCCGGTCGCCCGGTCGACCGAGCCCCCGGACTGGCTGGTCGAGCTGTTGGTCAGCACCGACGGCATCACGACCACCTACGACCAGACCATCGGCGTCACCTACGACGACGTGGTGGCCGACCCCGAGGCCGCCCTGTCCACCATCGTCGGCCGGTTCCACGAGGTGGCGCGCTGCTGCGACGCGGTGCTCGTCGTCGGGTCGGACTACGTCGGCCCGACCGCGGCCACCGAGCTGGCCTTCAACGCCCGGGTCGCGGCCAACCTCGGCGCCCCGGTGGTGCTCGTGGTGCGGGGCAAGGACCGGACCGCGGACCGGATCCGTCAGGTCGCCGACTCCGCGGTCGCCACGCTGCGCGACAACCACGCGCACGTCGCCGCGGTCGTCGCCAACCGTTGCGACCCGGCACAGGTGACCGAGGTCCAGCAGCGTCTGGACTCGGCCGCGACCGCGGTCTACGCCATGCCCTACGACGACGTCCTGTACGCGCCGACGCTGCGCCAGATCGCCCAGGCGACCGGCGCCACCCTGCTGTCCGGCGACGAGCAGGCCATGTCGCGCCCGGTGCTCGACATCGTGGTGTCCGGTATGGGCGTGGACCACCTGCTGGACCGGCTGACCGAGTCGAGCCTGGTCATCGTGCCCGGCGACCGGTCCGACGCGATCCTGGGCACCCTGCTGGCCCACCAGGCCGACACCTTCCCGTCGGTCGCCGGGATGCTGATCAACGGCGGTATGCTGCCCGCCCCGTCGGTCGCCCGGCTGGTCGAGGGCATGGGCACCCGGCTGCCGCTGCTGCGCAACGACCTGGCCACGTTCGACTCGGCCCAGGCCGCGGCCAGCGCCCGGGGTTTCCTCACCCCGGACGCCCAGGGCAAGATCGACACCGCGCTGGCGCTGTTCGAACGGCACGTCGACGGCCAGGCACTGCTGGCGGCGCTGGACGTGCCGCGCACCCAGGTGGTCACCCCGCTGATGTTCGAGCACGCGCTGCTCGACCGGGCCCGGTCCGACCGCAAGCGGATCGTCCTGCCCGAGGGCGACGACGACCGCATCCTGCGGGCCGCGTCCACCCTGCTGCGCCGCGACGTGGCCGACCTGACGATCATGGGCGACGAGGCGACGGTCCGCGCCCGGGCCTCCGAGCTGGGCCTGGACCTGGACGCCGCCGCTATCGTCGACCCGGCGACCTCGGACTGGCTGGAGGGTTTCGCCGCCGAGTACGCCCAGCTGCGGGCCCACAAGGGCGTCACGCTCGACCAGGCGCGCGAGACCATGCTGGACGTCTCCTACTTCGCCACCATGATGGTCTACAAGGGCGTAGCCGACGGGATGGTCTCCGGCGCCAAGCACACCACCGCCCACACCATCAAACCGTCGTTCGAGATCATCAAGACCGCACCGGGTATCTCCAACGTGTCGTCGGTGTTCTTCATGTGCCTGCCCGACCAGGTCCTGGTCTACGGCGACTGCGCCGTGATCCCCGACCCGACCACCGAGCAGCTAGCCGATATCGCCATCTCGTCGGCTGGTACCGCAGCCGGTTTCGGGATCGACCCGAAGGTCGCGATGCTCTCCTACTCGACCGGGTCGTCCGGGGCCGGCGCCGCGGTGGAGGCAGTGCGCGACGCCACCGAGCTGGTCCAGGCTCGCCGCCCCGACCTGTCGGTGGAGGGCCCCATCCAGTACGACGCCGCCGTGGACGCCTCGGTGGCGGCCACCAAGCTCCCTGGTTCCGACGTGGCGGGCCGGGCCACCGTGTTCATCTTCCCGGACCTCAACACGGGCAACAACACCTACAAGGCGGTGCAGCGTTCGTCCGGGGCGGTGGCCGTCGGTCCCGTCCTGCAGGGCCTGCGGCTGCCGGTCAACGACCTGTCGCGCGGGGCGCTCGTCCAGGACATCGTCAACACCGTCGCCATCACCGCCATCCAGGCGCAGATGGTCGCCGCCCAGAACGCCACGACACAGGAGGCTGCCAAGTGACCACCCAGGTTCTCGTCATCAACTCGGGTTCGTCGTCCATCAAGTACCAGCTGGTCGAGGTCGAGACCGGGGCCGCGCTGGCCTCCGGGCTGGTCGAACGCATCGGGGCGGCCGAGGGTGCCGTGTCGCACAAGGGCCCTGATGGCAAGCACGAGGTCGAGCTGCCGGTGCCCGACCACGAGATCGGTATGCAGGTGGTGCTCGACCAGTTCAAACAGCACGGACCGACGGTCGACGCCCAGCACCTGCTGGCCGTGGGTCACCGGGTGGTCCAGGGCGGCAGCCTGTTCGACGCCCCGGCGCTGATCGACGACGACGTCGTTGCCCAGATCCGGTCGCTGATCCCCCTGGCGCCGCTGCACAACCCGGCCAACCTGTCCGGGATCCTGGCCGCCCGGCACGCCTTCCCGACGGTGCCGCACGTCGCGGTGTTCGACACGGCGTTCCACCAGACCCTGCCGCCCGAGGCCTACACCTACGCCCTGGAGCGCAAGACCGCCGAGGCCCACGCGGTGCGCCGGTACGGCTTCCACGGCACGTCGCACCTGTACGTCTCCCGGGCGGCGGCCCAGTTCCTCGGCCGGGACGTGTCCGAGATCAACCAGATCGTGCTGCACCTGGGCAACGGCGCGTCGGCCACGGCCGTGCGCGGCGGGCACTCGGTCGAGACCTCGATGGGCCTGACCCCGCTGGAGGGCCTGGTCATGGGCACCCGGTCCGGTGACCTCGACCCGGCGGTGCTGGTGCACCTGTCCCGGGCGGCCGGGTACAGCCTCGACCAGCTCGACTCGATCCTGAACCGCCGCTCCGGGATGCTCGGCCTGTGCGGGCACACCGATATGCGTGACGTCATGGCGGCGGCCGACAGCGGCGACGAGCACTCCCAGCTGGCGCTCGAGGTGTACTACCACCGGATCCGCGGCTACGTCGGCAGCTACTACGCCCAGCTGGGGCACGTCGACGTCATCGCGTTCACCGCTGGCGTCGGCGAGAACGCCCCCCGCATCCGCGCCGGGGCGCTGCGCGGCCTGACCGGTCTGGGCATCGAGGTGGACCCGGAGCGCAACGAGGTGCGGTCAGGCGAACCACGGGTCATCTCCCCCGACGGCGCCCGGGTGACGGTACTCGTCGTACCGACCAACGAAGAGCTGGAGATCGCCCGCCAGTCGGCCAGCCTGGTCGCTGCCTGAAGGCAACTTGGTTGACGAACCCAACCACAGAGTGTGGTGGGACAGCAGGGAGGACGGTGGGGACGGTTCCTACAGTCCTGCCCGGTCGCGCAGCGACCAGGGGCATGAGGACGGTAGGAACCTGTGAGAGTTGGGGTGGCTGGTCTGGGACTGGCTGCCAGGATGGCGTAGACCGTCTCGTCGTGGGTGTGACCCATAGGAACCTTGGCCCCTGCGGGTGCCCTCGGGACGACCTGTCCGCCCGGGACGAGGGGGTCGGCGCCGTCCTGGCCCACCACGGTGACTTGATAGAAGCATGCCCGGCACCTGGTGCCGTGGCTCGTCACAGGTGTGTCCCGGGGTGACCTTCCTCCAGGCCGGCGCCGACCCTTGGCGGTCGGTCCTGCCCGTCCTGGAGAGAGGAAGTCCCGACCATGAGCATTGTCGCTCATGCCCACCCGTTCGTCATCGGTGTGGACACCCACGCCCGCAACCACGTCCTGGCCGTGCTCAAGGACACCGGCGAGCACGTGGACACAGCCAGCTTCCCGGCCAGCGCCCAGGGCCTGGAGCGTGCTGTCGGGTGGGCCGCCCGGCGCACCGGCGGCGACCTGGCAGCGCTGTGGGTCGTGGAGGGAGCCGGGTCCTACGGCGCCGGGCTGGCCCGCGCGGCCACCAGCGCCGGGTACCAGGTCCTCGAGGCGCCACGGATGGCCCAGGCACGCCCGTGCGGCAGGTCCGACCCCCTGGACGCACGCAGGATCGCCGCCGCCGCCCTGGTCACACCCCACGACCAGCTGCGCCGCCCGCGCGCCGACGACGGCGTCCGCGCCGCCGTCCAGGTCCTGCTCACCGCCCGGGACAGCATGGCCCGCGAACGCACCGCCGCCGTCAACGCCCTGACAGCCCTGCTACGGACCGCCGACCTGGGGATCGACGCACGCCGACCCCTGGGCGCCGCCCAGGTCCGCCAGGCAGCCGCCTGGACCGACCGCCCCGAGCCCGTCGCCGCCGCCCGCACCGAGGCCCGACGCCTGGCCCAGCGCGTCCTGGACCTGGCCGACCACCTCAAGGAGAACCAGACCACCCTGGCCGAGCACGTCCAGGCCTCCCCAGCCGCCACCCTCCTGGACCACACAGGCGTCGGACCCGTCAGCGCCGCCGTCGCCCTCACGGCCTGGTCCCACCCCGGCCGGGTCCGCGACGAGGCCGCGTTCGCCGCCCTCGCCGGGACCAGCCCCCTACCCGCCTCCAGCGGCAACACCACCCGCCACCGCCTCAACCGCTCAGGAGACCGACGCCTCAACCGCGCCCTGCACACCATCGTCCTGACCCGCGCCCGCTGCGACCCCGACACCCAGGCCTACATCACCCGACGCACCAGAGAAGGACTCACCCGGCGTGAGATCCTCCGCTGCCTCAAGCGCTACCTGGCCCGACACATCTACCGCACCCTCAACGCCGCCGCCACCGCTTGACAAACATAGAAGCGTCGTCCCCACAGTCCTTGGCAACCCAAGAACCGTCCCCACAGTCCTTGGCAACCCAAGAACCGTCCCCACAGTCCTTGGCAACCCAAGAACCGTCCCCACAGTCCTTGGCAACCCAAGAACCGTCCCCACAGTCCTTGGCCACCAACGAACCGGGCTGGTTGCCAAACCGTCCCGTCAGCGCGGCTGGTACGGGGAGACGACGACCTCCACCCGCTGGAACTCCTTGAGGTCGGAGTAGCCGGTGGTGGCGATGGCCCGGCGCAGCGCCCCGATGAAGTTCACCGTGCCGTCGGCGGTGGACGACGGGCCGAACAGGATCTGTTCCATGGTCCCGACGCTGCCCACGGCCACCCGCTCGCCGCGCGGCAGCTCGGGGTGGTGGGCTTCCGAGCCCCAGTGCCAGCCGCCGCCGGGCGCGTCGGCCGACCGGGCCAGCGCCGCGCCGAGCATCACCGCGTCGGCCCCGCAGGCCAGCGCCTTGACCAGGTCGCCCGAACGGCCGACCCCACCGTCGGCGATGACGTGCACGTACCGACCGCCGGACTCGTCCAGGTAGTCCCGGCGCGCGGCGGCCACGTCAGCCACGGCGGAGGCCATCGGCACGTGGATGCCCAGGGCCAGCCGGGTGGTGTGGGCCGCGCCCCCGCCGAACCCGACCAGCACCCCGGCCGCCCCGGTGCGCATCAGGTGCAGCGCCGCGGTGTAGGTGGCGGCCCCGCCGACGATCACCGGCACGTCCAGCTCGTAGATGAACCGTTTCAGGTTCAGCGGCTCGGCCCGGGACGACACGTGCTCGGCCGACACGGTGGAGCCCCGGATGACGAACAGGTCGCACCCGGCCTCCACCACGGTCCGCCAGTACACCTGGGTGCGCTGCGGCGACAGCGCCCCGGCCACCGTCACCCCCGCGGCCCGGATCTCGCCCAGCCGCGCCGTGATGAGCTCGGGACGGATCGGGGCGGAGTAGATCTCCTGCATCCGGGCGGTCGCCGCCTCGGCGTCCAGGCCGACGATCTGCTCCAGCAGCGGCGCCGGATCGTCGTACCGGGTCCACAGCCCTTCCAGGTCGAGCACTCCCAGCCCGCCGAGCCGACCCAGCGCCACCGCCGTGGCCGGGCTCATCACCGAGTCCATCGGCGCGGCGACGACGGGTAGGCCGAAGTGGTAGGCGTCGATCTGCCACCCGACCGAGACTTCCTCCGGGTCCCGGGTGCGCCGCGAGGGAACCACCGCCACGTCGTCGAACGAATAGGCCCGACGGCCGCGTTTGCCGCGGCCGATCTCGATCTCGGTCACCCCCCGAGCCTACCGGCCTCTTCCCGCTCCGTGCGTGACCACCGGCCTGGTGGTCACAGGTATTCGACGGCGAGCCCGGCGACACAACCACCGGCCAGGCCGCCCTAACCTCCCCACCTCCCCCCTGTCGACGGTCAGCCGATAAGAGAGTCCCGGTTCGTGGGTTCCACGCCGATCAGTTGGTTTGAACCGCCTGATCGGCGCGGAACCCTTGAACCGGAGTTGTCTTATCGGCCTATTGCTGGAGGGGTAAGGCAGGAGGAAAGGAGAGACCCCTCCCCACCGGGTGGGTGGTCGGTGGGATGCTCTGAGAAAGCGGACGAGAGGGTGAGCGATGCGGACGACAGGCTGGTGGCCGGGGACGGTACTCGGGTTCGACACCGAGACGACGGGGGTGGACGTCGCGCGCGACCGGATCGTCACCGCGGCGCTGGTACGCCGCGACGCCGCAGGCAGCCAGGTACGCACCTGGTTGCTCGACCCGGGGGTGGCGATCCCCGACATCGCTGTCAGCATCCACGGGGTGACGACCGAGCGGGCCCGGGCACAGGGCACCCCGCCTCCGGTGGCCCTGGGTCAGATCGCCGACGGCCTGGTCGCCGCCCTGCACGACGGTGTTCCGGTAGTGGCGTTCAACGCCCGGTTCGACCTGCGTCTGCTCGACGCCGAGCTGACGCGCCACGGCCTGCCGACGCTGCCCGAACGGCTGGGCCACCCGGTACGCCCGGTGCTCGACCCGCTGGTGCTGGACCGCGCCCTGGACCCGGACCGCCCCGGCCCACGGACCCTCGGCGACCTGTGCGCGGTGCACCAGGTCACCACCGGTTCCCTGCACAGCGCCGACGCCGACGTCATAGCGACCCTGGACCTGTTGGACCGCCTGGTCGCCCGTCACCCCACCCTGGCCGCCACCGACCTCGACACCCTGCACGACCAGCAGATCGCCTGGGCCCACGCCTGGCACGAGGCGGCGGTCGCCGCCCGAGAGGCGGCTGCTGACGGCAGGCACACCGCCCAGTAGATCCCCTCGCGTCCTCGACTGGTCGCCGGGTCGCTATGCATACCCCCAGGTGACCACTCGCCACCTGCTGGTCGTGTCATCTCGGACCAGCACGTATTTATAGTCGGTGTGCATTCCGGGGCTAAGACCATACTCCTCGCTCTCGGAGCCGGCGTAAAAATCAGCGTAAAGCATGATGGCGTTCTCAGGGCTGACTCCGGCGAGCAGGGGCCCACCCAGATCCAGACTGATCTCCCTGTCTGAGGCAGCCTCGTCGTATCGCACAGCCCGGAGCTCGGGACCGAAGACCCGGTCCAGTGGATAGTAGAACTCCGCCATGACGACATAGGCAGCAGACCGGATCTCCACATCGCTGAACTTTGTCGAGGTTCCGGTGTCGATCTTCACACCGGGCGTCCACCCCGGCGGCGACACCCCGAGCAGCGCAAGCAGCGTAAGCAACGCGATACCTCGCTTCATCGCCACCTCAGGAAGATGCGGGCCGGACGAGGGCCCAAGCCTACCAGGCAGCCCCCGCAAAAACGGGTTCGTGTGGCAGATCTGGTACACGTGTGGCAGATCTGGTACACGCCCGGGTTGTGGTCCAAGCTCTGGTTGACGGCCCACGACCCCACCCGCCAGCCGGTTTTGGCCGTGTCTCCGGCCTCGTCCTACCACGTCGGGTGCTATGCCGACCCTACTGCTACTCGGTCAGGTTCACCGACCTCGCCGAGCTGGACAGGGTGAAGTCGCGTATCGGTTTTATAAATGCCGCCGAAGCCGCCCAGCTGGTCGAGCCAGCCCCCAGCCAGTTCACAGGCGCGGGTCAACCGGTTCGGACTCCAAGGCCAGGACGGCGAAGACCGTCTGGTGGACGGACCACAGCGGCTGGCCGGCGACGAAACGGGTGAGGGCTTCGATGCCGAGACCGTGCTCACGGTGGGCGAGGCTCTTCTTGTGGCCGAGCGAGCGGTGGCGCAGGACGTCCAAGGAGTCGACGTAGTCCGGGCCGTAGATGATGCGCAGGTACTCCCGGCCCCGGACCTTCAGACCCGGCTGGACGCCGCGGTTCTGGCGGGCAGAGCGGTCTCCGGCGGGCCGCAGGCCCCGGACCGGCTCGACCGGTTTGACGACCATGCCCTCACCGCCCGCGGCGGTCAGGTCGAGCCACCACTGGACGGCATCGGCCTTCTGGGTCTCGTCGGACAGGTCGACGTAGCGGTGACGCGTCGGGGTGATGATCGGGTCGGTCAGGGTGGCGATCTGCTCCAGGTGCCAGCGGTGCGACTCGGTCACCGCCAGAGCCCGACCCTCGGCGGCCAGGATCTGGAACGGTGCCAGCCTCACCCCGTCCAGGCCGTCGGTCGGGCGCACGTAGGCGGCGTAGGCGTCGCGGTACGCCTCGGCGTTCACGGTCCGGCGCGTCACCCGGTCGGCCAGGGCAGCGACGTCCAGGCCGCGGGCGGCAGCGACAGCGAGCACATCAGCGGCGGCAGGCAGCGCGGCGTGCGCGGCGGCACCGACCGAGGCGTACTGGTCCTTGATCAGCCCGAGGGCCTTGGCCGACCAGGGCAACAGCTCGCAGTCCAGGACCAGCCAGGCGGTGTCCAACGCCTCGAACAGCGGTGCGACAGCACTGCGCAGCCGGTCGACCAGCTCGGTCCCCAGGTCAGCGCCGAAGAAGGCCCGGCCCGTGCGGGTATAGACCACCCCGGTGCCGTCGGCGACGCCGAACCGCTGGGCCGCGGTGGCCTCGTCGCGCGTCAGTACGGCCACCGCCCGCGAACCCATGTGCTTCTCCTCGCACACCACCTCGCGCACCCCGGCAGCGGCATACTCGGCGAAGGCCTGCTCGGGATGCTCCAAGAACCCGTCCCGTTCGGACGCCGGGGCGGGCGACATGGTGGGCGGCAGGTAGACCAGCCAGCGCGGGTCGACCGCGAACCGGCTCATCACCTCCAGCGCCGCCGCGGCGTTCTCCGCCGGGATCTTCACCTTCCCGGCGTGCTCGGTGACCAGCCAGCGGGTGCCGGTGACGTCGTCGATGTCCAGCGTGGTCGGTTCCCGTTCGGGCACCGCGGCGGCCAGCGGACGGGCCGGTGCGTAGTACTGCTCGGCCGCGGGGACGCTGACGATCTGGCGCTCCGGGTAGCGCAGCGCGGTGAGACTGCCCCCGAAGACGACCCCGGTGTCCAGGCAGATGGTGTTGTTGACCCACTCCGGCACCAGGGTCGGGGTGTGGCCGTAGACCACCGTGGCGCTGCCCCGGTACTCGGTCGCCCACGGGAAGCGCACCGGCAGGCCGTACTCGTCGGTCTCCCCCGTGGTGTCCCCGTACAGGGCGAACGACCGCACCCGGCCCGACGAACGCCCGTGGTACGCCTCTTTCAGCCCGGCGTGCGCGACGACCAGCCTGCCGTCGTCCAGCACGAAATGACTGATCAGCCCGTCCATGAACGTCAGGGCGGAAGCCCGGAAGTCGTCACCCTCGGCGTCGATCTGCGCCAGGGACTCCGCCAGGCCGTGCTTGACCTGCACCTTCGCCCCCTTGAGCGCCCGCACCAGCTTGGCCTCGTGGTTGCCGGACACGCACAGGGCCGTGCCGTCCGCGACCATGCCCATGACCAGCCGCAGCACCCCGGGCGTGTCCGGGCCACGGTCCACCAGGTCACCGACGAACACCGCGGTGCGACCTTCGGGGTGCTGGGCCCCGACTGCCCGCCCAGCGCCGTCCTGGACGATCTGCCAGCCGAGGTCGCCCAGGAGGGTCCGCAGCTCGGGCAGACAACCGTGCACGTCACCGATGACGTCGAACGGGCCGTGCAGCTCGCGACGGTCGTTCCACGGCCGCTCGGTGCCGACCTGGACGGTGTCGATCTCGGTGTCGCACAGCACGTGGACCCGCCGGAAACCCTCCTTGCGCATGGACCGCAACGAACGCTTGAGGTCGCGGTACTGACGGTTGACGGCCGCGGACCCGATCTCCCGGTCCGCGCGGGACTGGTTGCGGGCGACGGCAAGGGCCTCGGGCACGTCCAGCACGATCGCGTCCACCAGCACGTCGTGGGCCTTGGCCAGCGCGACCAGGGAAGCCCGGGAGGCCCGCTGCACGTTCGTGGCGTCCACCACGGTCAGCCGCCCGCGCCGCAGCCGGACGCCCACGATGTAGTGCAGCACGTCGAACGCGTCCGGCGTGGCGGCCTGGTCGTTGGCGTCGTCGCAGACCAGCGCCCGGCAGAAATCGGACGAGACCACCTGGCTCGGCGCAAAGTGCCTGGCACCGAACGTGGACTTGCCGCTGCCGGAGATCCCGACCAGCAGCACCAGGCCCATCGACGGCACCAGGACCTGGCGGCCGGAGTCCGCCAGAACGGTCGACTCACCTGGAGCCGAGCCCGCGGTCGGTCGGTTCGGTTCACTCATGACGAAACACCGCCATCTGGGTCGGGGTGCCACGGTCAGGGTCGAGGTCGCCGATCCCGCGCAGCTCCACCGTGTAGCCGTACTCGGCGGCGACCCGCTCGGCCCAGGCCCGGAACTCTTCGCGCGTCCACTCGAAACGGTGGTCGGGGTGCCGCATACCGGTCAGCCCTTCGTAGTTCGGGTTGTACTCGCTGTTCGGCGTGGTTACCAGCACCGCACCGGGGTGCGCCGCGCCGAACACGACCCGTTCGAGCGCTGGCAGCCGCTCGGGGTCGACGTGCTCGATCACCTCCATGAGCACCGCGGCGTCGAACCCGGCCAGCCTGGTGTCGGTGTAGGTCAGCGCCCCCTGGAGCAGCTCGATCCGCTCGGCCTGCCGCTCGCCCAGCCGGTCCAGACGCAGCCGCCGGGCCGCGACCTGCAACGAACGGGTCGATACGTCGGTCCCGACCACCCGGGTGAACCACGGAGCCTTGGTCTGGCCACCTGTGGGCAGCGCAACCCAGCGGCGTTCGGCCATCAGCATGGCCAGGAACTGGCCCGACCCGCAGCCCAGGTCGACCACCGACCGGGCCCCAAGCTCCAGCAGCGCAGCGAGCACCGCTCGGTGGCGCTGGACGTTGAGCGGCAGATCCGGGCTGTCGGTCCTGATGCTGACCGGCTGGACGAGTTCTCCCCCGTCCGGACTGCTGGGGTCCGAACCCAGTCGAGCTTCGTCGGACACGGGTCGCTCGAGGAGCGCAACGCTGGCACCGCACCTCTCCAGCGCCTCCTTGACCCTCTCGGCGGTGACCTGGCTCACGTTGCCCACGATGCGGCTGGGTGTGCAGTTGACCTGCTCCTTGACGACTCTCAGAGGAAGGTCCGTGAGCTCGACGATCTCGCGCACAAGCTTGATCATGGGCTTTCCGGCAGCCTCGAGAACGACGTCGAAGCGCGGATCCTGTCCACCGGTAGAGCCGACAGCAGGCGGGGTGGCCTCCTCGTCGTCGGTCGGTTCGAACGTCTCGGCGACCTCGTCGCTCAGCTCGGCCAGCCGTTCCAGGGCGTGCCGGGTGAGCCCGGAGCGACGACCCAGGTACCGACGGGTGATCAGCTCGGCGTCCGGATGGGTTACCAGCCAGCCCTCACCGGAGCGCAGCAGCTTGTCGACCTCGTCGTTGCCCTGCCAGTAGTGCTTCGACTCGTCCATCACCGGTAACAACACGTGCAGCTGGTTCAGCGCATCGGCCAGGCGCACCGTCCCGGTCAGCCTCAACCGGACGTACCGCGAGTCGCCCCACTCGTCGAACCGGTCGTCCAGCGCGATGGGATCGGCCTCGACCTGCCAGCCCAACGGTTCGAAGACCCGCCGGGCGATCTGCGGTCCGCCCCGGCAGGGCAGCACCGGGATCGCGATCTCCAACGGGATCGGGGTGTCGGCCAGGGCCTGGTGGTCGTCGCCCCGTCCGCTGCGCGCAGTGCTGAACACGTCCGCGACGGCCACGCCCAGCAGCGACGACGCCGCGTAGGACCGGTCGTTGACGTACTGCGCCAGCGAGAAGTCCGGCGCGCCCCGGCCGACCGACCGCGCCAGCCGTATGGGGTCGATCTCCAGCAGCACCGCCACGGTGCACCGTTCGTCGGTCGCCTCCGGGTAGAAGACGGTCACCGTACCGAACGACCGCCGGAACTCCTGCACCCGGTCAGGATGCTTGAACAGCAGGTAACCGAGGTCGGTCGCGGGCCGGTGGGTCGTCGTCACGGTCAGGAGCACGACGCCATCCTGCCAGCCTCACCCGATGCACCCCCACCAGATTCCTGGGCCCGTCCGCCAGTTCCTGGTGCCCGTCGAGTTTTCCACAGGGCGGTCCGGCGGGGTGCGCCACCTGCCCCATGATGGGCCCATGACCGACAACGAGGACCTGACCAGGCGGTTCATCCCGCCCCGCACCGACCTGCTGTTCCGGTGGATCTTCGGCGACCAGAACAGCACCACGCTGGTAACCGACCTGCTGCGGGCCGTCCTGCCCGACCTGCCCACCGCCGACTGGACCCAGGTCCGGCTCGTCGACCCCCAGATGCCTGCCGACCGCGACCAGGGCAAGACCACCGTCCTGGACGTCAAGGTCACCACCGCCACCGGCAAGACCATCGACATCGAGATCCAGCTGCTCGCCACCCCGGGAATCCGCGAACGCATAGCCTTCTACACCGCGGACCTGCTGGTCGACAGCATCAACCGGGGCCAGGACTACACCGACCTGCGTCAGGTCGTCACCGTGGTCATCTCCGGGACGACCCTGGTACCCGAGGAACCCGGGTACTACCACACGGTCGACCTGCGCACCGCCAACCACCACCTCTTCACGGACGTGCTGAGCATCCGTATCCTGGAGATGCCCCGGGTCCCGCCGACCGACGACGGGACCGACGCCTGGAACTGGATGCGTTTCCTGGCCGCCAGCACCGAGGAGGAGATGGACATGGCCGCCACCGACAACCCTGCCATCGCCGACGCCGCCGACCAGGTCCGCCACTACAACGCCGACGCGACCACCCGCCACCAGCTCCTCGCCCGCGAAAAGTTCCTCCGCGACCAGCTCACCCGCGAACGAGTCGCCCGCAGAGAAGGCATTGAACAAGGCTTGGAACAGGGCGTAGCCCAGGCGCAGCACACCAACGCCCTCCGGGCCCTGCGGCTCGGTCTACCAGTCGACCAGGTCGCGGCCATCACCGGGCTGACCCCAGCCGAGATCACCGAACTCGCACCCGAAACCTGAGGCGACTCAGAACCGGCCCAGACATCGGGAACCGAGCGCTGGCGTGACGGCCGTGCCCAGTGTTCGTCTCGTGTCAAGCAGGATCCGCTGTAAGGTCCAGTGCCCGCCGGACAGCTACCATGCGCCGGGACCCGCCGACGTAGTCGTGGATCCAGCGTTCGGAGTCCTGGATCGTGTCCCAGGCGGTGGTGAGGGCAGCGGTGACGGATGCTGATTGTTCGGGGTCAGCGGCGATACGGACCAGCAGGTCGCAGGCGAGACAGGTGTACCAGCCGTTGTCGGAGAGTGTCGCGACAGCCGCGCGGACCGCCCGAGCGTCCAGCCGAGCACCGAGCCGGTCCAGACCGTCCCAGGCGACCACGGCATACGTCGTGCCAGATTCTGCTATCCGGTGCAGCACCTCGATCAACCCGTCGCGCGCCGACTGGTTGTCGCCTGCGAGCTCGACAGCAAGGTCGATCGCCTCCTTCTGGAGATCACCCTGTTCGGCGATCTCCAGGACGACTGGCCAGACGTCGTCCAGACGACCTGCTTGGGCAGCGATCCGGGCAGCCACCAGCTGGTCGTCCTGGTCCCCGTAGCCGCCGACAGTGTCGCCGACGACCTGGAGGGCCTGGTCTATCAGCCCTGGGGTGGGCGTCTGGGACCAGAGATCCAGGAACTCCGCGTGATGTCCCGGCCGACCAGGCAGACCGTGCCGACGTACGGACTCGTCCACCTCGCACTGCCCGGTGATCACGCCGATCACCACCTCGGCGAAGGGCGCCCCGGACCAGTCAGCCCGGGCCAGCGCCGTCAGCGCCGGGACGACGGCAGGGTCTTTCCACCTGGTCAGTACCGGGGCACAGCAGGACAACAGCGACGGACCGTCACGGCGCATCCGCTTCGGTTTGGCAGCCACGTAGGTCAGCATCTCGGCCACCGCTGGGGCCAGGAATGCTGTGGCCTCGGTCGGCAGAGTCTCGATCAACCGGAACCAGGCCAACGGCTGGCTCAGCACAGACCCTTTGACGGTCACCTCTCGGGCCAGAATGCGTACCAGAGCTTCAGTCTCGTCGTCCGAGGCGGGATGGGTCTTGAGAAAGTCACCGACCGCTCCGACGACAGGACCCATGCTGCCGCCGTCGGGATTGGTGTTGTCGAAGTAGACGTTGGCCTTCCCGCCGGCGTCAGCCAGGACCGTGTCCAACGTACTGATCCAACGGTCGTCGCCCAGGCAGCGAAGCGCCACGACGGTGTCGGCCCGGATATCGTGCCGCATACTCTTCGGACCCCAGGTATGACGGGGGCTGGTGGCGGCCAGGTGCACCAGGGCCTCGGCCCAGCGGGTCCGCAGATCGTCGTCCACGACCTCACGCAGCGGGCGTCCGGGCACCCCAGCGAGCGGAAAACGGTCGGACGCCTCGTCGTCGGGCGGGCTGGACACCACCCGGGGAGCCAGGTCGGCCAACGCCTGGACCACCGTCTTGTACAACCAGGGCTTTGCCTTGGGCAGGGTGTCGAGCCGGTCGGCGACGGCCAGCAGTCCGCGTAGTGCCGGTTCCAGTCCCAGACGGAACTGCTGGGCGATCAGCTGGTAGCCGTAGACGGCGACCGCCAGGGCCCGCCCCGACTGGGCGGCCAACCGGTCGAACAGCTCCAGCGAGGCCAGCCCGTTGGTCTCGACCAGGTCGTCGATCCCGACATCCAGGTGGTCGTAGGCGCACTGGTTCCAAAGGGTGGCAGCCGTGTCGATCGACTCGGAGTCGGCCGTACCCTGGGCCAGCGCGGACGCCGCCAGGGCGAACCGCAGCTCGTCGGGCCCGTTCTTCAGACGGGTCCGCTCGGTCTCGGTCAGCCCGTCGTGCGCCTGGACCGCCGTGACCAGGGCACCTGCCACCGGAATAGCGGTCTCCTCGGCCAGCCGCGCGTGGACGACAGCCAGGACCGGTGCAGGCAGGTCCCGACAGCAGCCGACTATCTGCGCCACCCCGAGTCGCACTGCTGGATCAGGGTCGTCCAGCAACGGCAGCATCCGTTCGGCGGCGTCGGCCAGGGCAGACCAGGCAGCGGCGGATTCCTCCCACTCGTCGGACACGTCCCGCATGCAGTACCCGTAGTCGACAATCAGCTGGAGGGCACCCGCCCGGCCGGGGACGGCTGGATCGGCCACCACCGGCACCAGCTCACCGACCGCCGGGATCGCCGCCTCCGTGAGCCAGCCCTGGTGCATGAGCCGGTCGTCCAGCTCGTAGGCAGCCTCCTGCCACTTCTTCGGCTTGCGCAGCTGCCTGATCAGCTTCGGGATGTCCGACGCGTCCCCGCGCACATGCCGCAGCTGGGACCAGTCGATCTCGTTCGTCATAGCCCCCACCCTCTCACGCGTTGCCCGTGCGACACTTCTAAGCCGGAACGACCTTTCGAAGTGTCGTTCCGGCGTAGAAGTGTCGCACGGGTGGCTGCCCTCAGTGACGGTCGTAGTTGGGGGCTTCCACCGTCATCTGGATGTCGTGGGGGTGGGACTCCTTGAGGCCGGCGGCGGTGATGCGGACGAAACGGCCCCGGGCCTGGAGCTCGGGGACGGTGCGGGCGCCGACGTAGAACATCGACTGGTGCAGGCCGCCGACCAGCTGGTGTGCTACCGCGGCCAGCGGGCCGCGGTAGGGCACCTGGCCCTCGATGCCCTCGGGGACGATCTTCTCGTCGGAGTCGACATCGGCCTGGAAGTAGCGGTCCTTGGAGTACGAGACCCGGCCGCGCGAGGCCATAGCGCCCAGCGAGCCCATGCCCCGGTACTGCTTGTACTGCTTGCCGTTGACCAGCACCAGCTCGCCGGGGGACTCCGAGCAGCCGGCCAGCAACGACCCGAGCATCACCGTATCGGCCCCGGCTACCAGGGCCTTGGCGATATCGCCGGAGTACTGCAGCCCGCCGTCGCCGATCACCGGCACGCCCGCGGGACGGCAGGCCTGGGCGGCCAGCCAGATGGCGGTGACCTGGGGCACGCCCACCCCGGCCACGACGCGGGTGGTGCAGATCGACCCGGGGCCGACGCCGACCTTGACCGCGTCCACCCCGGCGTCGACCAGGGCCTGGGCGCCCTCCCGGGTGGCGACGTTACCGCCGACGACCTGCACGTCGCAGGTCGCCCGGTCCGACTTCAGGCGGCGCACCATGTCCAGCATGGCCCGGGCGTGGCCGTTGGCGGTGTCCACGACCAGCACGTCCACCCCGGCCTCGGCCAGGGCGGTGGCCCGTTCCCAGGCGTCGCCGTAGAAGCCGACCGCCGCGCCGACGCGCAGCCGACCCTCGCCGTCCTTGGTGGCGTTGGGGTACTGCTCGGTCTTGACGAAGTCTTTGACGGTGATCAGCCCGGCCAGGCATCCGTCGGCGTCGACCAGCGGCAGCTTCTCCACCTTGTGACGGGCCAGCAGCGTCGCGGCGTCGGCCCGCTCGATGCCTACCGGGCCGGTGACCAGCGGCATCGCGGTCATCACGTCGCGGACCCGGCGCGTGGCCCAGTCCCGGACCGGCACGAAGCGCAGGTCCCGGTTGGTGATGATGCCCAGCAGCCGACGGTCGGCGTCGACGACGGGCAGCCCGGAGACCCGGTAGGTACCGCACAGTCGGTCCAGCTCGTCGAGGGTGGCATCGGGCCCGACGGTCACCGGGTCCGTGATCATCCCCGACTCGGACCGTTTCACCAGGTCCACCTGGTGCGCCTGGTCGACGATGGACAGGTTGCGGTGCAGCACCCCCAGCCCGCCGTGCCGGGCCATGGCGATAGCCATCCGCCCCTCGGTCACGGTGTCCATCGCCGCGGAGACCAGGGGCGAACGCACCTCGATCTGGCGGGTCAGCCGACTGGTCGTGTCGACCTGCGACGGCACCACGTCCGTCTCACCGGGTAGCAGGAGGACGTCGTCGAAGGTCAGTCCGACGAGTCCGAACGGGTCCGAGGGGGCATCGCTCAGGCTCACCTGGTCATCGTACCCAGCCCCGCCGGACCTACCGCCCAGGCCCAGACGACCGGACGGGGCTTTTCTTCACCCGGGCGAGCTCACCCGAACGGCTCACTGGATGAGACCGCGTCTCATCCCGATGGCGACCGCCTGGGCCCGGTCGGACGCCCCGAGCTTGCGGAACAGCCGCCGCGCGTGGGTCTTCACCGTGTCCTCGGACAGGTACAGGTCCTGGCCGATCTGGGCGTTGGACCGCCCGTTGCTCATCCCGACGAGCACCTCCAGCTCGCGGCGGGTCAGCACCGGCTGGGTCCGTTCGGTGTCCGGCGCCGCGGCCTGCTGACGGGGTTCGACGTTGCGCGCCGAGGCCGCCGGTGTCGGCGTCAGCGACGACACCGAATGCACGTGGGCCGCCACCGCCGCCAGCTCGGCACGGTTGACCTCGGGGGTCAAGAAACCGCGCGCACCTAGGGCCAACGCCCGCTCCAGCGCCTCGGAGTCGTCGGCGCCAGCCAGGACGACGACGGCCGCCTGCGGGGCCACCTGGGACAGGCGGCGCATCGCCTCCGCCGGTCCAGGGGCGGGTAGGTCAGCGTCCAGCAGCACCACGGAGGGCGCCAGCCGCCGGGCGAGCACGACGAGCTCGTCGGCGGACGCGGCAGCCCGCACCGGTGCCAGCAACGGGACACCGAGCGATGTCACCACGATCCGTTCACGCACGGACGCGCTTGCGTGGCACACCACCACTCCGGCCATGTCCCCTCCTTCTCGGTAGTGCGGCCCCCTGTGCGGGGTCACCGTCTGTCTATCGGAAGCAGGGGTCCCACTTGTGAGTGACACCGAGGCAGCCGAGCTGTGGTAGCCACCGACCGCCCCCGTGCGGGACAACGCCAGCACGGTCATCACGCCCCTTCGTCCTGGGCCGCCAGAGCGGCCCTTAGCTCGTGGACGAGCCCGGCCACCGACCGGGCTCGTTGGACCAGCGGTCCCGTCGGGACGCGACCGAAGTCCTCGGTTGGTACCAGGACGAACTGGGACAGATCGGGCCGTTCGGCGACGAGCGCCTCTACCAACGACATGTCGGCAGCGCACCGGTCAGCGACCGTGACCACGGCACGGGCCCTGGTCATCATCACCAGCTCGACCATGTGCCGGGCCGACATCGGACCCGACACCATCCTGGCGTCGACCCCGCCGACGGCGGCGGCGACCACGTGCAGGACGAGCGGTCGCGCCTCCCCCGGTGGGGCGAGCAGCAGCACCACCCCTGCGGGTTGCACCACTACTGACGCCATTCTGTCACGAACTGCGGCACATACCCCCATTTGCACCACCAGGTCGGCTTCCTGGCCAGGACGGTCCAGCACGGTACGCCGCGCCAGCTGGTCCCGGGCGGGCGCCACCAGATCGGTCCACCAGGCGATAACGTCCTGGTCGTCGGCGATCCGCAGCAGGCTGTCCAGGCGCGGCCCGTCAGCGGCCAGCGCGGCCTCGACCACCGCGGCCGGGGTGCGCGAGACGCCTACCAGCTCTTCGGCGGCAGCCGGGTCGGTGTCCAGGGCGACCCGGGCGGCGTCGGCCGGGGCGACCCCGGCCAGGGTGAGCCGCCGCATCACCATGAGCCGTTCGACGTCGGCCCCGGTGTAGCGACGGTGCGCCCCGGCGGTGTGCTCCGAGGGGCCCAGCCCGTAGCGACGGTCCCAGGTGCGCAGGGTGGCGGGGGCGACGCCCAGACGACGAGCGACGGCAGCGACCGCGAGCAGTGGCTGCTCGCGGTCTCCGGCGCGACCGTGGGAGGCCATGCAGCGATTCTGCCAGTCTTGTCCCCGATCGCGGCGCCATCGAGCCGACCCGAGTGGTCCCGATATGCAGCCCGATGTCCGCTATGGGCAGAATTCGTTTCACCTGCACGGCCTACGACTCACCCTTGAACAACTTCTGGCGCGGTTGTATGTTGACAGGACGTGTTCTTGTGCTCGATGGAGTGGAGGCTTCGATGGCGGAGATCTCACGCCTGCCCGGTCCTGTGATGGAGCTGTGGGAGTGGCAGTTCGAAGGCGCGTGCCGCAGCGCCGACCCGACCCTGTTCTTCCACCCTGAAGGCGAGCGCGGTGCCGCTCGCCAGCGTCGCGCCGAGGCCGCCAAGGCCGTGTGCGCGACGTGCTCGGTGCTCGACCAGTGCCGGGAGCAGTCCCTCAAGGTCCGCGAGCCCTACGGCGTGTGGGGCGGGCTGTCCGAGGACGAGCGCTACGAGCTGCTCGCCGCCCGGCGCCGCGCCGCCGCCGCCGCAGCCGCCGCCGCGGCCGTCTGACACCGCACGACGCCCCCCGTCCGGCGCGTCGCGTCGGCCGGGTGCGTGGCGACGCCCCAGGCAGCCGCGTGCCGACGCCCCTGGGCACGAGAGACCAAGCCCGGACCTGATCTTGTCGGTCAGGCCGTCGACAACAGCGCCTCCGGCGCGAAGAGACCAGGCGTAGCGACACCGACGGCCCCCGTCCGGGCTGGACGGGGGCCGTCGTGCAAGCAGGCTCAGCGCCTCACTTGGTGACGATCGCGAGGATGTCACGGGCCGAGAGGATCAGGTACTCCTCACCGCCGTACTTCACCTCGGTGCCGCCGTACTTGGAGTAGATAACCGTATCGCCGACGGCCACGTCGAGCGGCACCCGGTGGCCGTTGTCGTCGATCCGGCCCGGACCGATCGACAAGACCTCGCCCTCCTGGGGCTTCTCCTTGGCGGAGTCCGGAATGACCAGACCCGAAGCGGTCGTGGTCTCGGCCTCGAGGGTCCTGACCACGATCCGGTCCTCGAGCGGCTTGATGGAGACCGACACTGCGGACCTCCCCTTCGCGTGAGTGGTTCGGATGTCCTAGCCGCGCCTTCGACCACCGTCGTCGCGGGTGCCGGGGCCGGGCGCATCGGCACTTGCCTCATGGCGAGCACCGACCAGCACACTCTAGGAACTGGTTAGCACTCGGTCAAGGCGAGTGCCAGCTACCGGCGCCGGAGGCCGTCCCGACGTGGCAGGATCGGGGGGTGGAACCCGAGGCCCTGGCGGCGCTGCTGAGCCCCCAGGGCTGGGCGCTGCTGCAGGCGCTGCCGCCGTACGACGAACGGCTGGCCCTGCAGGTGTCCCAGCGACTGCACGACGAAGGACTGGACCCGACGCTGGTCGCGGCGGTACTCACCCAGTCGCGGCTGCGGGCCAGGGCGCGCGGCAAGTTCGGAGACTTCGCCGACGGGATGCTGTTCACCCGCACCGGGCTGGAGCAGGCCACCCGGCTGACCGTGGCCGCCCACCACGCCCAGCGCTACCGGGCCGCCGATATCACCTGCGTCGCCGACCTGACCTGCGGGATCGGCGCCGACACGATGGCCTTCGCCGGGGTCGGCCTGACGGTGCGAGCGGCCGACACCGACGAGGCCACCGCCGCCGTCGCCACGGTCAACCTGCGGCACTTCCCCGAGGTCACGGTGGCGCACACCGACGGGATGACGCTCGACCTGGACGGTGTCGACGGGCTGTGGGCCGACCCGGCCCGGCGGCGACGCTCCGGATCGAGGGTGTTCGACCCGGCGGCCTTCTCCCCCGCGCTGGACCAGGTGCTGGCGCTGCGCGAACGGGTACCCGCGCTGGGCATCAAGCTGGGTCCGGGCCTGGCCCACTCCGCGGTACCGGACGACGCCCGGGCCCAGTGGGTGTCCGTGGACGGGGACGTCGTCGAGGTCGGGCTCTGGTTCGGCCCGCTGGCGCCCGAGGGTCCCGGCCGGTCCGCCCTGGTGCTGACCGGCGACGCGGCGCACACCGTCGCCGCCGGACCCGACGGCCCGCCGCGCGCCGCCACCGGACCGGTCGGCGGGTACCTGTACGAGCCCGACGGGGCGGTGATCCGTGCCGGGCTCGTCGGCCAGGTCGCCGCGGACATCGACAGTCGGCTGGTCGACCCGACCATCGCCTACCTGACCTGCGACCACCGGGCCACCTCGCCGGTCGCCGCCGGTTATCGGGTGCTCGACAACCTGCCGTTCGGCGTCAAGACGCTCCGCACCTACCTGCGGCAGCGTGACGTCGGACGGCTCGAGGTCAAGAAGCGCGGCACCGCGGTCACCCCCGAGACGCTGCGCGCCCAGCTGGGGCTGCGCGGGTCGGCGGCGGCGACCGTCGTACTCACCCGGGTAGCCGGGGCCCAACGGGTGCTCGTCGTCGAACGACTCTGAACCGGGTGCCGCGACACCACGCTCTGCTAGCCGCTGAAGCGGATCTCCACCCGGCGGTTCTTGGCCCGGCCCTCGGGGCTGTCCGAACCGTCGTCGTTGGTGTTCGACGCAACCGGGTCGGCCGATCCCTTGCCTACGGGGTTGACGGTGAGGTCACGACGAGCGTCCGTGATGATCACGGCGACTGCCTCCGCCCGAGCCTGGGACAGCGCAGCGTTGTCGGTATCGGTACCCTTCGTGTCGGTGTAGCCGGTGACGTCGATCGACGCACCGTTCGGCGCGTCCTTGACGGCCGCGATGATCGTCGTCTTGCCGTCGTCGTTGAGATCAGCCTTGCCGAACTCGAACAAGATGTCGGCGGAGATCGTCACGGTGGTGACGCCGTTCTTCTTGTCCTGCTCCATCAAAGGCCAGACGGTGCCCTGCCCGATCTTCCAGATGAGGCCGTCCGTGCTCAGCGTGACGACCGACTCCCGCGTGTCTGGCCGTGGGTGCACCGTGGCCAGGTCGAAAGCGCCGACCCTCCCCGGCTTGGGCGTGTCGGTACTCGACGTGAAGCCCGGACCGCCGCCGCTGTTCATGACGACCGCGACCACCACTGCGACAACGATGACCGCCCCGGCAGCGGCCCCCACCAGCCAGGGCCACCGACGCTTCACCGGACCAGAGACCGGTACGCCCGGGCCCTGTCCACCCGGGTGGACAGCAGACATGGCGGGAACCACCGCAGCTGGTGGTACCGCCCCAGGCGTGACCGGCGGCATGACACCGTCCGACGCTGCCGCACTCTCCGACAGGGCCACCGGAGCTGGTGACGACGGCTGCACCGGAGTGGATGGTCCCGGCGGGGCCGGAAGACCGGCCACCGCCGCGACGGCTGGCGCTAAGCCGCCGCCTGCCAGCGGAACAGCCGCCGACGAGGGCATCCTCGCGGTGGTGTCCAGCACGATCGGGTCGGTCGGGTCGTCCTGAGCGCCGGACCGCGGGAGCGCACCGCCCATCTTCCCTGCGCGAACCGCCTCCAGGTCGGCGCGGAACTGTGCAGCGGTCTGGTAGCGGGCCTGGCGGTCTTTGGCCAGCGCCCTGGCCACGATCTGGTCCAGCACCGGCGGCAGCGCCGGGTTGAGCGTGCTGGGTACCGGCGGCGCCTCCTGGATGTGCTGCACGGCCACGACGTAGGCCGACTCGGCGTCGAACGGCGGCCGTCCGGTCAGCAGCTCGAACAGCACGCAACCGGTGGAGTACAGGTCTGAGCGCTCGTCCACGGGCTGACCCTCGGCGTGCTCCGGCGACAGGTACGCCGGGGTGCCGACCACCGTCTGAGTGATCGTCAGGTCGTCGTTCAGGGCCCGGGCGATGCCGAAGTCCATCACCTTCACCACCCCGTCGGGGGTGAGCATGATGTTGCCCGGTTTGATGTCCCGGTGCACGATGCCCGCACGGTGGGCGAACTCCAGCGCAGTGAGCACCCCGGCAGTGATCTCCAACGCATAGTCGACCGGCATCGGCTGCCCTCGGTGCATGACGTCGCGCAGGGTGTGACCCGGGACGTACTCCATGACGATGAACGGTTCTCCCACATCGTCACCGAGGTCACCCGTGTCGTGCACGGCGACGACCGTCGGATGGTTCAACGACGCGGCCGACTGCGCCTCGCGTCGGAACCGGCTGCGAACCGACTCGTCATGGGCCAGCTCGGACCGCAGCACCTTGACCGCAACCGTACGACCGAGCCGACGGTCCACGGCGGCGTACACCTCGGCCATCCCTCCGGTACCCAACAGCTGGGCCAGCTCGTACCGGCCAGCCAGCACCCGACCAGGGCCCTCCCCGCCTGGTGCCCCACCAGGCCCTACCCCGCCGCCGGGCATGTTCGACCCACCGTCCACGTCGCCGCTCACTTCTCGACGGACTCGACGTCGACGAACGGCGTCCACGCGTCCGTGATCCGCACCTCGAAGATCCGGTTGCCGTCCTCTGGTGCGGCGAACACCGCGTACACGTACAGCGGGTGTCCGTTGACCGTCTCTGTCTTGCCGCCCGTCTTGAAGTCGTCGACCGCGTAGTAGACCTTCAGGTTCTTCCGGTCGACGAGCCGTGGCGTCAGCGCGGCCGAGCTGTAGCGGTCCCCCGTGAGCATCTGGCTCAGACTGATGTTGTCGCTCCTGCTCCGCGACGTGAAGTGCGGCGTGAACACCATGTGCAGCACCTGGAGCTCGCCGTCGAACTCGAGCCCGAGCACGCCGACGGTCACCGTGTCGTTGTCGCCGACCGTGAAGGTCTCATCGGTGAGGGGTTCGGTCAGGTCGACCTGCAGCACGCTCGGGGTGGACGAGGACTTGTCACTGCTGTTCTTGCCCTTGTTCTTGTCATCGCTGTTGTCATCGCTGCTGCTACACCCGGCGACCAGGCCAGCACTGACGATGGCCGTCGCGACCAGCGCGACGGCCCGACGGGCAAATGATGGACGCATGACGGCTCCTCCGGTGTCTGCTGCACTGCCTTCGCAGCCCGACGATACCGAAAAACGAGAGTCCAATGTGCCCGGATCGTCCTGCTAGTCCGAGCGGCCGGGGACGCCGGGCAGCACACCGGGGCCCGCGACGTGGGACGATCACATCATGACGGTCGCGCCCGCTGCCTCGAGGACCGGCCTCTGATGGCCGCCCCGACGACGCTCGGTTTCGCCCGGTCCGACCGCTCCACGGTCGGGCTGGAGTGGGAGCTCGCCCTGGTCGACGCCGACTCTGGCGACCTGCGCCAGGCCGCGGACGCGGTGCTGGCCGCCGTGGCCGACGAGCCGAAGGTCAAACCCGAGCTGCTGGCCAACACCGTCGAGGTGGCGTCCGGGGTGTGCCGCACCGTCGGCGAGGCGGTGGCTGACCTGGCCGCCACCCTGGACCGGGTGACCACGGCCGCCGCGCCGCTGCGCATCGACCTCATGGGCTCGGGCACCCACCCGTTCGCGCACTGGGCCCGGCAGAAAGTCACCGACAAGGCCCGGTACGCCACGCTGATCGACCGCACCCAGTGGTGGGGACGCCAGATGCTGATCTTCGGCGTGCACGTCCATGTCGGCATCGAGGACCGGGCCAAGGTGCTGCCGGTCTCCCGGGCGGTCATGACGGTGTTCCCGCACCTGCAGTCGCTGTCGGCGTCGTCGCCGTTCTGGGCCGGAGAAGACACCGGATACGCCTCGAACCGGGCCCTGCTGTTCCAGCAGCTGCCCACCGCGGGCCTGCCGCCGGGGTTCGACCGCTGGGACCAGCTGGAGCAGTACGTCGGCGATATGCTGCACGTCGGCGTCATCGAGGAGTTCAGCGAGCTGCGCTGGGACGTGCGGCCCTCCCCGCAGTTCGGCACCCTGGAGGTCCGGGTGGCCGACGGGGCGACGAACCTGGCGGAGATCGGCTCGATCTCCGCGCTCACTCATTGCCTGGTCGAGCACTTCTCCGCCGAGCTGGACGCCGGTCGCCCGCTGCCCACCATGCCACCGTGGTACCTGCAGGAGAACAAGTGGCGCTCGGCCCGGTACGGGATGGACGCGATCGTCATCACCGACGCCGACGGCGCCGAAGAGCTGGTCACCGACTCGGTCGCCGGGTGGCTGGACACCCTGGCCCCCGTCGCGCAGCGCCTCGGCTGCGCCGACGAGCTCGACGCGGTCCACCAGATCCTGCGCCGGGGCGCGTCGTACCAGCGTCAGCGCGCCGTGGCCCGCCGCCACGACGGCGACCTGAGCGCCGTCGTCCGCTCCCTGGTCGCCGAGATGCGCGCCGGGCACCCGCTGTAGGAGCCTGTTGCAGGCTCGGCTGACAATCCTGCAGTCCCGCAGCGCGGCTCAGCCTGCGATCAGGAAGTAGACGATCCCGGCCAGGGCAAGTACCGCGACGACGATCTCGGCGCCGATGATCCAGGTCAGAGGCTCGGGACGGTTGGTCGAGCGGCCCGCGTAGCCCGGTCCGGGGCCAGCCACGGTCGGGTACCCGTAGGGGGCCTGCCCGGTCGCCGGGAGCATCGCGGTCCCGCTGGGCACCGCCTGGGCCCCCACGACCGGAGCGGGGGGCGGGTAGGGGGCCGCGGCCGGGACCGGGGCCACCGGTGCCCCGCGGCGTACCGCCTCCAGGTCGGACCGCAGCTCCGCGGCCGACTGGTACCGCACGTTGCGGTCCTTGGCCAGGGCCCGGGCGACGATCTGGTCCAGCACCGGCGGTACCGTCGGGACGAGCGTCGAGGGCGCTGGTGGCTGCTCGGCGATGTGCTTGTACGCCACCGCGACCATCGACTCGGCGGAGAACAGCGGCTGGCCGGTCAGCAGCTCGAACAGCAGGCAGCCGGTGGAGTACAGGTCGGAGCGGGCGTCGACCGGCTCGCCCCGAGCCTGCTCGGGCGACATGTACTGGGCGGTGCCGACGACCGACCAGCTCTGGGTCAGCCCGGACACCGCCCCGTCCAGCGCCCGGGCGATACCGAAGTCCATGACCTTCACCGCGCCGTTGGCGGTGACCATGACGTTGGCCGGCTTGATGTCCCGGTGCACGATCCCGGCCCGGTGGGAGTGCTCCAGGGCCGACAGCACCCCGACCACGATCTCCAGGGCCTGGTCCACGCTCATATGGCCGTCGCGCCCGTCGGGCAGCCGACTGTCGGCCAGCAGCTCGCGCACGGTCCGTCCGGCGACGTGCTCCATGACGATGTACGACACCCGGTGCCCGTGGGGCGGCACGTCCTCGCCGGTGTCGTAGATCGCGACGATCGCCGGGTGGTTGAGCGTCGCCGCGACCTTGGCCTCGCGCCGGAACCGCTCCTCGAACGACGAGTCGTGCGCGGAGTCGGGCATCAGCACCTTGACCGCCACGGTGCGTTCCAGCCGCTGGTCGTTCGCGATGTACACCTCGGCCATCCCGCCCCGCCCGATGGACTCGCCCAGCTCGTAGCGACCTGCCAGCAGCGTGCTCATCAGGACCGACCTCCGGCGTGTCGGACGACCCCGCGGTCGGTGCGGCGGCGGGCGGATGGGCGCATGGCTCCTCTTCGGTCAGGGGCGCGTCGGTCGACGCGGGGGCCAGACAGTACTCCAGCGCAGACGATACCCGTCAACCGGGTGTCCGGTGGACCCGTCGCGACCGGTCTGGTGCGACTGCTTCGTCCAAGACTGCTCGTCCCGCGCTGATCTGAAGTGCTCGGTCGGTGAGGGATGGGCTCCCGTGCGAGCGGTGGGCGTGCAAGCCCAAAGCTCCCCCGGGCGCCCCTCC
>Ga0099364_10000919_pt1 | contig 49999 bp, 37 predicted proteins | sample TergutTh196P3_FD_73070 | JGI IMG/M metagenome (GOLD analysis project Ga0099364, IMG submission 73070) | Microcerotermes parvus P3 segment gut microbial communities from Pointe-Noire, Republic of the Congo - Th196 P3 | ecosystem: Host-associated > Arthropoda: Insects > Digestive system > Gut ... | reverse complement strand
ATATTGCGCCCACAATTTGCCCACAAAGATAGATATTATTTGAATAAAAATGAAATTCAATGAAAAAATATTTTTCCGTAAAATGCTGGTTGTACCTGTTTATGTGTGTTTTATACGTTGTTTGAAATTGCATGAAACTGCGTGTATTTGCCTTCGGCTTGCATGGGGTGCAAGGGGTCACAAGTTCGAGTCTTGTTACCCCGACAGTGAAAATCAGAGGTTTACAGAGTCTACCGAACCAACTTCCGGCACCGGAAGAGCGGATTTTCTGGCACGTTCTCTGATGGATGTGCAAATTGCGGGCTTTGCAGAAAAGTTGTTCTGCCAACTTGACGCGGCGCATGAAGCACCCAATAAAGTTTATTGCGCTCAAATCAAAAACTTCAGCAAAGATAAACCATTATTTTAGAAATATAATAAGTTTTCAGTTTTCAGTTTTCAGTTTTCAGACAAACTTCAAACTTCAAACTTAAGAGGGCGATCGCGGGTCGCCCCTACTGAAAACTGACAACTGAAAACCTCAAACTTCAAAGGGCGATCGCGGGTCGCCCCTACTGACAACTGACAACTGAAAACTATTTCAGATACTTGGACGCCTGTTCTTTTGCCTTTCTTGCCTCCAATTCATCTTTCACTGCTTTTGGTACACAGGTTTTGTTGACGGGATTGAAATATGTCCCCAGCGATTTTGCCAAAACCAATGCAACAGGAATACCAATAAGGCTAATGAAAAGAGCGACAATCTGAAATAAAGTCACTATTGCCATCAAGAGACCGAAGGGGAAATAAAGGATTCTGATGATCCAACTAAAGGATTGCCACAATTTGTTTTGGTCGCCCTTCAAATCCTTACTACTCACCATGGCAGAAGAAAAAGGCGACAATAGAAATTTTGACAATTGGATAAGCCCGAGTCCCACCGGCGCTCCGATCACCGTAATGACAAATAATCCGCCTATCAGAAATGTAAAAAGGGCAGATAAAAACCCCAAAAACGGGATGTGCCAAAGAATGTTACCTAACGTGCGCATGACAGTACAGTTTTTGAATGATTCCTACTCGTCTGGCTTTTCGGATTCGCCCCGTTTTTGAAATGGTCTCTGGCATCCATTACTCTGCTTGAACTACTGATTTGTAACATGATATTAATGGTATTAATTTAACTTGCGCCTACTTGGTTCGGGCGTCGGCTTTCCCGTTGATGATTTTTTTAGTTTTTAGTTTTCAGTTTTCAGTTTTCAGAGAAACTTCAAACTTCAAACTTCAAAAGGCGATCGCGGGTCGCCCCTACTCAAACTTCAAACTTCAAAAGGCGATCGCGGGTCGCCCCTACTGAAAACTGACAACTGACAACTGAAAACTATTCCGGTTCCCCCCACTTGGCGCCCCTCGGTATGGAAGAAGTGGACACATATGCTCGTCTATCATTCACCTGATAAACGACTACATTCCAACCTTTTTTCAGATTCAGATTGTATTCAGCCCGTCCATATTCCGGTATGCCGGTGATGGTCACATCTCTGTCGAAATAGACAAAGTCTGTCACATTTTCAATTTCGTCGCCCTTTTCGGTGAATAACGCCTGCGGGTCATATTTTCCGTAGTAAACATTGCCCTGATAATTGTCGTTGATTGCATAAAGATACAACTTGGCGAACATGGCGTCTCTGTCGCTGACCTGCAGATCGTCGAGAAAATCCTCGTCAATAAACTCGCTCAAATCTTGAAGATACTCTACATTCAGTTCTTTGGGCAAGTCGACTGTGAACTGTCCGCGTGAAACGGGAACGGTAAAATGACATTCGGGGAGGACATAGAAACACACGCATAATTGTTGATACGTGGCTTGGATATTGCCCGAAACTTTGGAAACCGTACTGCTTCCGCCGATCCTGCTTCTGCCGCCGCTGCTGCTGCTTTTATCAACCCACGTTATCCGTGTTTGCGCATATTCATCCTTTGTGATGAACTCGACTTTGGCAAAGTCGATCCAACTTTCAGGTTTTTCGTGAAGCGGCAACGCTATTGAAATCACATCTTTATTGCCAATGGTTTGACCCTGAACTATTGCTCTGGTATTAAAAGATAAGAGATCAGCTTCACCCTTTGAAATGATCGAACCGTCCGTTGCAACCACTCTGTAATGCAGTTCCATGCTGCGCAAAAAGAAATCCTCTTTGGCAACGACCGAAAGATCCATATAGACGTAATACGTAACGGTGTCTACGCGGAATTTTGACGAAGCAACGGCGCATGGCAACTGCGCAAACGCTTCGGTGAAAGCCGCCGGAACATCCTTGCCGGTGACTTTTTCCGCTTCGTCTTTCATGGCGGATAGCAGTTTTACAGCCTGTTTCCGGTACTTTTGCTCTTCATTATGCAGCCTTTTTGCCAGCGCTTCAAGGTCTTTTTCTGAACCGGACTCCTCCAAAGCCTCTAACCTGATCATCGTTTCTTCCCGTTTTTGAGTGTATTCCGCTTCTAACGGAATCATTTCGGCATAAAGCGCCGGTATCGTCCCAAGAACGTCATTCTTCTTTAACCCGCCGCCGCACGAGACCATCAGGATAGCGGATATGATGATTACTATTTTTTTCATTGGATATTTACTATTTTATTTAATCGCTTTAAATTCAGATGCGCCCAGATTTTCTTCCACCAATTTCAGGATTGGGGTGTATATGTAATCCTTTATGGCTTTTCCATTCTTATCTTTTTTACCGGTATCTACTTCGGTTGTTTCGAGGTCGCACTGCACATAATACACGCCTCCGGGCGTTATATTGATCTGTACTTCCGCCTTTCTACCGTCGATGTCAGCCAACAGCGTTTTAGCGCCGAAAGAAGTTACCGTGGCGGTTGTTTTCCAGTTATTGTTGGTTCGTCCCACTACCGCGTTATCCAGCGTCACGTCATAACGTACCGGCAAAATGCCGCCCAGCAGCGTGCGTTTTCGGTACATGTTCAGGGTTGCCGGTTCGTTCAGTTTCCTGTCTATTTCCTCGATTTTCGGATTTATGGCAGCCGCCTCTTCGGGTTTGAGGTTCAGAGCGGTTGTGAAGTCCTGCCGCGCCTGTTCGTACTGTTTTCGGTCGAGGTTTTGTTGCGCTGATGCGATGGCGTTCTGATATAGCAGTTCCTGTTCCTGCAATCTTTGCTCTTCCGCCATTTGGCTGCGCTGCGCCTCGTCGGGCATAATAAAGACGGCATACGCCCCTGCATCAATCTTTCCGTCCGTAAGGAATTGCGCCGCGCCGTTTTTCCATACAACGGCGCGATCTCCTTCATATCCTGCAACATACACGCTGTTTCCCAATACGTAAACGGAACAGGCTACGCCGTTTTTGGTTCCGTCGGAAAGATTTTGCGCTTCTCCGTTTTTCCAGACTTTGGCAACTGATTTTCCCTGCGCATTTCTTTCAGACCCTGCCACATACGTGTTTCCGCCTGCTACGAACACGGCATACGCCGCTGCCGATCGGGTTCCGTCGGAGAGGTTTTGCGCCGCGCCGTTTTTCCAGACTATGGCAATGGAATCGCCGCGCGCGTTTTTTTCGTATCCTGCCACATACGCGTCATTGCCGGCAACGAACACGGATTCAGCCGACGCTTCGCGCGAGCCGTCCGTAAGGTTCTGCGCCGTCCCGTTTTTCCACAGTATGGCAACGGGACGTTCTCTTCCTGCCACATACACATCGTTGCCCGATACGAACACGGAAGAGGCAACCCCATAGCTGTTTTGCGCTACGCCGTTTTTCCAGAGACCGGTATATGCGGTCACATACACATCGCTGCCCGACACGTACACGGAAGTACCCGCGTCCCAGTGGGCTTCGGATTCAATGTATTGTAACGCGCCATTTTTCCACAGGCTGATAGCCTGCATGCCATTTCCGTCATATATGGCTCCTACACATCCGGCAACATACACATCGTCGCCGGCAACGTAAACGGAAGTGGTAGTGGCAAAGTCTTCTTCCGCGGTAAGCGCGGTTAAAGGTTTCGCCACGCCGTTTTTCCACAATACGGCATTGCTGCCGATTCTTCCCGCCACATACACGTCCGGCTCTTCCATCCGCCTTTGCACTTCGTCGGCTTGTTGCAGGCTTTGCGCCATGCCGAACGAAATGCACAGAAGCAACATCCATGTACCGATGCAACTAATTACTACTCTTTTCATTTTTCTACAAGCGATTGCCCTGTATATCGCGAGGTTTGTAATTGATTATTGATTATTATTGATCTTCCTTCATAGCCTTTAGCAACTCCGGCGCACATTTTTTAATGGCTGCTTCAATATCTTTTTGATCTTTCGGGTCTTTGAATTTACTGTCTTCCCCGAGGTGTTCCTTGTATTGTTCGCTGACCACTATCAAACAGCCCATTGCTGCCCATTTGCCCTCTTCTTTGGAGAGACAGTCGCAAAAATCCTTACCGGCTTTCTTTCCTAATGAAGCGCCGCCGCAAGCGGCTAATGCAACCGTCACAACTGTGGCTGCTACAAGATGCACAACTATTTTTTTCATTGTTTTAAAAGCGATTAACCTATACATCGCGAGGTTTTTAATTGTTTTCCCTTCTGATACGGCTTCACAGGTCTTGCCCGTTTTTTGAGAAGGTTATCCGCTCCTTCCGTTACTTTTTATCGGCAGTTCAACGATCTGCCTGTTACTTTTCATACTGAAAACTGAAAACTGAAAACTGAATACTGAAAACTGAAAACTGAAAACTGAAAACTAATTCTTCACTATTTTCACGGTTTTCGTCTGTCCGTCTGTTTCTAACCGGAAGAAATAGATTCCTGCAGGCAGATGTTCTAACCGGATGGTTTCGTCGGGATTGGTGATGATTTGGGTATGGACTACCGTTCCTGCGGCATTGATGATTCGCAGAGACGTGGCGTACCGCGTCTCTATCACAGCGCCGGTGATCCGCACCTCGCCCGTAAACGGGTTCGGGTAGATGTTCAGTTCGGGGGCGAAAAGATCTTCCGCGTTGGTCAGGTTTTCAACCGTAACGGTGGCTACGCCTGTTTTCGTGGCGTCGAAAGTCGAGGTAGCGGTAACGGTAAGCGTGGAGGCTGTTTCGCCTGCGGCTATCGTGAGCAAGCCGGCCTCGGTGATGCTGGTTGCCGCAACGCCCGTAACCGTCCATGTGACTGTTGTGGGAGCGTCGCCCTCTACCGTTACATTTGCCGTGAACTGCTGCGTTTTAGTTTTCTGAACGGCTACGGAGGCGGGCGATACGGTGATGGATACCACCATTCCTATGCCGTCATATATCCAATTGGCATAGAGATTTGCCGACGCAGTAACGACCGTTGCAACAGTGTATTCCGTTCCTTCTCCGTCCTGTTGCGTGAACCACCCGTCGAACTCGTAGTTGTTGCGTTCGGGCGTGGGAATGATACCCAGAGCGTCGCCGTTGCGCACGTAGCGTATGGCGGGCGACACAGCGCCGCCTTCCGCGTGGTAGTCTATCCGGTGGTAATCCGACATCAGCTCTTGCCACCGCGTAGCCCAATAATCCGCTTCGGCGCCCTGCGGAAGTATCAGCGTATTGCCCGTTTTGGGTACATCTTGAAAACTATTTTCCTGTATGACGGGAGGCGTGACGGAAAGGCTAGTGATGTGCATCAAATTCGTACAGCCGCTAAAGGCGTCGGCGCCGATGAAGGTGACGTTAGCAGGGATGACCACTGCTTCGAGACCCTCGTTGCCGCTGAAAGTACCGGCGCTAATGGCGCTGATCATATCAAGAATGTCATTTACCGAAAAGTCTATCAGCGCTTGGCAATTCAGAAAAGCGTAATCGCCAACAGCAGACAGCGAACTATTGATGTTCACCTCGCTCAATGACGTGCAGCCGCTGAACATATAATTACCCAGCGCCGTGAGATCGTCGCCCAAAGTGACCGTTTCCAACTCGGTTTTGTTGTAAAAAGGCGACGCGGTGACGGCGGTTCCGTAGGATATATTCCTGCCCAGATAGAGCGTTTCGATGGGGCTGACCGGAAAAACCATATTGACGTCCGCTGTTCCGAAGTCGAGGGGAGCCGGTCCTTCCAGCAGGATAAACGCTGTTATGCCCGTGCAGCCGGCAAATAGTAAACTGCCCAGCGCACTGACGCTGCCGCCTACCGTTACCGTTTCCAAGGCGGTTTTGTTGTAGAACGGCGAGGCAGTGGCTGCCGTGCCGTAGGAAATGTTCCTGCCCATGTAGAGCGTTTTGATGGGACAACCGGTCAGCACAGTACAGGTGGCGGCGGTGCCAAAAGAGAGGGTAGTTGTTCCATCCGCTATGATAAACGTTGCCAACCATGTACAGCCGTTGAATAAATTTGCGCCCAACGTGGTAACTTCACTGCCGATCGTTACCTCTTCCAGCGTGGTCTTGCCGGAGAACGGCGAAGTGCCGGGTGAAGTAAAATTTCTGCCCATGTAGAGCGTTTGTATGGGACAATTTTCAAAAGCCCTGTTTGGGCTGACGTTTCCAAAGTTGAGAAGTCCCGTTCCATCCTGTATGACAACCGTAGCTAGCTTTGAGCATCCGCTAAATGCGTATTGAGCAATAGATGTTATAGAGTTGGGGATAATGATGTGGGTCAGTTCCGTACAACCGCGAAAAGTATAAGTAGCAATGGAGGTCATCTTTTTGAGTATCTCATTGACCACATTATCCGTTAATGCACTACAGTATTCAAAGGCATTAGCGCCCACTGAAATAGACGTGACGTTCACATTTACGGCGGCTAATCGAGTACACCCGCTAAATAAAGAACCATACAACGCGTTTACGTAGCCGCCAAGTGTTACGGTTTCCAACGTGGTGTTGCCTCTGAACGGCGAAACGCCGGGGGAAGTAAAGTTTCTGCCCATGTAGAGCGTTTGGATGGGACAATTTTCAAAAACCCTGTTTGGGCTAGTGTTTCCAAAGTTGAGAAGTCCAGTGCCATCCTGTATGGTAACCGTAGCCACTTTCGAGCATCCGCTAAATGCGTTTTGAGCAATAGATGTTATAGAGTTGGGGATAATGATGTGGGTCAGTTCTGTACAACCTCGAAAAGTATAAGTAGCAATGGCGGTCATCTTTTTGAGCATCTCATTGACCACATTATCCGTTAATGCACTACAGTATTCAAAGGCATTACTTGCCACAGAAATAGACGTAACATTTACATCTACAGTGGCTAATCGGATACATCCGCTAAATAAATTACCAAGCAGTTCAGTAACGTAGCCGCCCACCGTTACAGTTTCCAACGTGGTGTTGCCTCTGAACGGCGAAACGCCGGGGGAAGTAAAGTTTCTGCCCATGTAGAGCGTTTGGATGGGACAATCTTCAAAAACCCTGTTTGGGCTAGTGTTTCCAAAGTTGAGAAGTCCAGTGCCATCCTGTATGGTCACCGTAGCCAGCGACGTACATCCGTTAAAAGCATTGTTGCCGATTTGCGTTACTCCGCTTTCGATGACCACGGCGGTGATAGATGCGCGTACCTCAGCCCATGGCATATTGGAGGCGGTATAATTTGCCATGGCTCCCGTTCCCCAGATGGTGAGCGTACCGCCGTCTAATGTAGCGAAAACGGTACTGGGAGTTGTTGTGCCGCAGTCCCATGTTTGTGCGTTGACGTTTGTTGCGGCTACTATCCAGCCGCAGAACAAAATAAGAAATAAATTTTTCATGTTTTTCATTTAATTTATGTGATACATTATAATATATTATTTACCGAAAAAATAGGTTGTGGTGAGGAACAGCCCTTTGTTTTTGAGCGAAACCTTTTCGGCAAGGTTGGTGATTCCGAGATTGGAAACGACGCCTACCTGAATCATTCCCATGATTTCCAAACCGATACCCAGTCCCACGCCGAAGTCGAGAACGTTTAAGCCGAGGTCGTCGAACGAGGCGGTTGCCGAATCGGAATCTGTTTCCTTTTTGCCGCCATCGGTTACACTGGTTTTGATTTTGGAGCTTGTACCCACCCCAAGCCCCACATAAGGACCAGCCTGCAGCCACAATACTTGGTTGCCATAGTTGTTCTTGTACTGGAAGTTCAAAGGCATTTGGATGTAATTCAACGTTTGAGATACAGTAGTCTTTACCTCAAAATCACCCCCGCGTTGATCTTCCAATATGAGCGAGGTGACAGTCTTTAAGCCCATTTGAGACAACAACAGCCCGGGCTGGAATGAAAGTACTTCACTCAGCGCAACGTTGGCTACTGCGCCCAATTGAATGCCCGGTTTAAAAGCCATTTTCGATTTCGTATCTTCAACAGAGACGCCAAAACCCCAGGATCCCTCAACATCCTGTTCCAAAAGAAGATATGCGTCGCTTCCGACATACTTGGTGAAGTTCACCCCGGCGCGCGCGCCGATTCGCACATCCTTACCTCCGACGGAAAATTGCCCCGTCGCTACATTCGCCGTCAAAACGGCTGCTACAAATAATACTGATACTTTCTTCATGGTGATTTGATTTTAAATTTGATGTTTTAAAGTTTTAGATTTGATTTTTATTTATTGATATTTAATTAATTACATTGTTGTTGACAAAAAAAATAGCGTGGAATCAACCCGTCTGATGCACTGATTTCCACGTCTATCCTACCTAACAAGTCATTCCACGCCGTTTCAACGGCGTTACTAAACTCGTTCCCGATAGGATAGCCCTAAAAAAAAGGGTTAAAATGCTCAAATCGTGGAAAATTGTGCATCAAGAACAAAAATAGCAACCGCTACTTTCAATATGTCTTTGCGTACCTAATACGCTGTGATTCTTACATTGGCAAAACTTTTAAATGAAAATTACCGATGACAAAAATACGCAATATTTTGATATTTTTAGACAAAAAATTAAAAAATTTTGGTTTCCATTTTTTTCAAGACAGGCTTCTTCTGAATTTCAAAGAACATGATAACCCTTAAAAAAGATCGGCGCAAAAATATACACAAATTTTTTGATGAACTGACGGTTTTCCGTCATTTCAGAAAATTTTTTGAAAAAAATTTTAGAAAATAATCCGAACGCACTGAGGAACCCCGTTGGATGGAGTGTAAAATGTGGGATATCACATCCCTAACGGGATGCACTCGCGACAACTTAGCGAAACGCTCTCGCCGAAGGTAATTTGAACGGCAACCCCTCGACGCAGTCAAATGCGCCCAGCAAATCTGTAAATTTTGAAAATTATGTGCTTTTGTTTCCTGCATGACAAAAATTTTGATTAATTTTGCGGCTCGAAAAATCTAAACCAAAATGCTCAAAAATTCTTAAACCCAGACTTAAAATGAAACACATTCTGATTTTTGTAACGTTTTTTTCATTCGCCGGCATTTCGTATGCGGTGGATTACGATTCGGTGATTCATGTCATTTCCGACCGGACGAAACCGTTTGACGTCCGGTATGAGGCAGCCATTCAGCATTTCGACTATTTTGTAGGCGAGCAGCGCCATATATTGGTCAAAGAGATGAAGGCTATGTTACCCGAATCGAAACAATTTGCCGACAAGACGCAGGCAATCCACTTATACTGCAACTTGTCGCTCATGTATTCGCATGAATATAAAGAGCGTGAAATTTCCAAACTTTATTTGGATAGCGCAATGGTGTATGAACATCATGCTTCCGAATTAGGCAAGGCAAAACTCTATTTGTGGGCAGGTAATTTTTTTTCCAACTTGGATTCAGACAGCAAGGTGATGCTGGAGTATATATACAAGTCTTTAGCATGTTACGAAAAAGTGGGCGGTTATTTTAATGAGCGGGTCAGCGCGTTGTACTGTGTCGCCGGATGGAATCGAAACCAAACTGATACTGCCAGTATGGCAAAAACCATTGCACAAATGAAGCCATTGGCAGAACAGGCGAATTCATTCAAGTCGAACATGCACTTTTACAAGCAGGTTGCCGCGTATTACTATATTTTGTACGTAGCAGACAGACAGAAAACGCAATATCTTGATTCCGCAATATATTATCAAACCCAAATCGTTCAGCAATTCGAGAGTTTTGAAAATACCCCCACGTTCTTTAATACAACCGTATCAGTAGTTTACATTGACCTTGCTCATAGTCATATGTTTATCCATTCCCGAGACTTGGAAAAGGCGGTTATGTACGTCGAAAGAGCAAAAGAGTTAAACTATGAAGAACCCGGCATTCAATTTTTATATTACTGGATATATGCGAATTATCATATGATACTTGAACAGTATGATCAGGCGTTGGAATACGCCTACGAGTCGCTACGTCTGGTTGATAACGACGAGTCCATTGAGATAAACAGGGCTAACGCATATGTTATTCTTGCACTTATTTATGAATATATGAAGGATTTTGAACAGGCTCTGAAGTACGAAAGATTGTTATATCAAGAGAATTTAAAAAAATTTAACATCGAACGTCAGCAAATCGTAAAAGACCTCGAAACCAACTATGAAGTAGAGAAGAAAGAGGAAAATATCAGACACCTGACTGAAGAAAATCGCTACCGCGCAAACATCAACCGTTTGTATCTCGGCATGTTGGTTCTGATTGCGCTGGTTTGTATTTTTGTGATTTTGTGGTTTCGCGGCAAACGCAAGGCTGACGCCGGCAAGTTGCAAATCACCAAACTGCAATCCTATCTCGAAGGTCTCGAAAGCGAGCGTTCGCGCCTTGCCAAAGAATTGCACGACCACGTGTCGAATGGTTTGCTGGCGCTGAACTATCAAATGCAATCATCGGGCGTTCCCGACGAACTCGCCGCGATGGCGGAAAAACTGCACGGACAGGTGCGCGAAATATCACACACGCTGATACCGCCCGTTTTTCTTCACGCTTCATTGCCAGAGATCATTGATGAGTATGTCAGGGAACAAAACAGATTGGAGGGTCCCTGTTTTCAATTTTACCTTGATCCCGAAGAAGGCTGGGAAAATCTTCCGCACCCAACGGCGCTTGATTTGTATCGCATCGTGCAGGAGGCGTGCGGCAACGCCATCAAACACGCCCGCGCAAAAAACGTCGTCATATCGCTTTCGCGCGAAGAAAAGCAGACAATCTTATCCATCACCGACGACGGCGCAGGATTTCAAACAGAAGAAGTAACAAAAGGGATCGGCTTGCAGACCATCAACGAACGCGCCGCCAGCCAAAATGGAACGCTGACCATTGAATCGACGCCCGGAAAAGGAAGCGCAATTCAATTGAGAATTGAGAATTGAGAATTGAGAATGGCGGAGCGATCGAAACCCGAAACTCGAAACCCAAAACTCGAAACCCGAAACCCGAAACCCGAAACTCGGAACCCGAAACCCGAAACCCGAAACTTTTTAATCCGGCGGCGCGTTGGTACGGTAATTGGTAATAATTCCTGTTTTGTATGCCTTGGCTATTAATTGCGCCATATTGCGGGCGTCCATTTTCAGCATAAGCCTTTTGCGGATGCTCTCTACCGTATTCTCGCTGAGGTTATATTGTTCGGAAATATCGTCGGTGGTCCATCCTTCGGCGATGGCGTGAAGAACCTCTATTTCGCGTTTCGACAGGTTGAGATACGCGCCTGCGTTCTGTTGTTTTTCCAATTGCCGAAACTTCGGACAGGCATATTTTTCACCTGTTAAAACCGCATCTATGGCGTCTTTAAGATGCGATAACGAAGAGCTTTTGATCACAATCGCGTCAACATCCAATTCCAAAATTCGTTTGGCGTCCCATAATTCGTCGCACATGGTATTGATGATGATTTTCGCTGCGGGGTTCGCCTTCCGAATCTGATGAATCAACGTAAAACCATCTATTTGTGGAAGTCTCAAATCGATGATGTATACATCGTATTGCCGGTTAGACGCCTTAGTATAAGCCGATAAGCCGTCACAGGACAGATCAACCATCCCTACCTTTGGAAAACTTTTCAACGTGTGTTGTATGCTTTCCAATATTTGTTGATGGTCATCAGCAACTAAAACAGTGATTAACCGATGATTTTTCATACTACGCCTGAAATCATCAACGCACTTGTTTACTTCCGGGTTCATGGTTTAAAAAAATTTCAAGCGCAAAATTACAAAAGTTTCAAAAAAATCATACTTTTGTCAATGTTTTGGTACAATCTTTGTGCCTGTTAGCGTGTAACCCAACAACATGATATCTGCCACCCGAGCCATCGTATTGAACCACATCCGGTATAGCGACAGTAACTTGATTGTCAACCTGTATACTGAAAGTATGGGGAGGCAGGCTGTTTTTGTGAGAGGAGCATTCAGTAAAAAAACGGCGATGCGCATTGCATTGTTTCAGCCGTTGCATTTGATAGAAGCCGATCTGCACCATCGCGTCAACCGGCAAATACAGCGAGTGTCGAACATACGGATGTATTATCCGTTTCACAGCATCCCTTTTGACCCGATAAAAACCTGCATCGCCCTGTTCATCGCCGAGGCGCTGTATAAAACGCTCAAAGAAGAGGAAGCCAACCCTGAGTTGTTCGACTTTCTACTGCACGCCATTCAGACGCTCGACCTGAATGAACGCGGAACAGCCAATTTTCACCTCGCGTTTCTGGTGCATTATTCCCGACATCTTGGTTTTTATCTCAAATACGATCATTTATTGTCACAACTTTCCGAAATGTCATTCGATCATTTGGACAGCATATGCATCAACCACAAACAGCGCAATGATCTTGTAGAGCGTATTTTAACGCACTATTCGGTGCATGTAGCCAACTTTGGAAAACTGAAATCATTCCCCATTTTACGAAATATTTTTCAGGATTAATAAAATTTAGTCAATTTGGTTCGATTTTTGTTAGTACTTTTGCAGGCATTCAAAAAATATCTTGTTTTTTTAAATTTTACCTTGTAGATGAAGGAGTATTTGGTTCTTGTTTTCTTTGGCTTCACGCTGGTTAGTTGCGGTCCCGAAAAGAAGGTACAGATTAAGGGTACGTTGAGCGGCGCCAACGCCGAGAAGATATATTTGCTTGAATTGGGCAACGAGGACGCTTTCAGTAGCGATACCGTACAGTTGGACGCAAAAGGAAATTTTTCGTTCAAACACAAAATCAGCCAGCCCACATTTTATTCGCTCTCTGTCAACGACAAAGCGATTACCCTTTTGGCGCATCCGGGCGACAAAATTTACGTTAGCGGCGACGCGCGCCATCTACCACTGACATACAGCGTTGAAGGCAGCGCGGATTCTCAACACATCCGCGACCTCAGTCTTAGGTTGGAACACACTGTTTTTGTCGGCGATTCGTTGAACAGAACGTTGAAAACATACGAGGGCAACCGTAATTTCGTGAACATTCAGCGTCAGTTTGAGTGGAATTATTTCAATGAAGTGGACAGCCTGAGGGCATACAATATCCGTTTCATGGAAAAAAATCCCCGTTCTCTGGTAGTTATCTACGCTCTTTATCAACAAGTTGGACAGAGTGGATACCTTTTCAACGAGGAAGAAGACCTCAGGTATTTCCGCAGGGCAGATTCGGCTTTTTACAGAAGATATCCCAAAGTAACCATGGTAAATACGCTACATGCCAACGTTATACGGATGAACGAACAATACAACTCAAGGCAATTGAACCGGATGTTGTTCATGCTCGGACAGGATGCGCCCGACATAGCCTTGCCGACGCCCGATGGCAGCATCGTGAGGTTATCTTCTCAAAAGGGCAAATACGTACTGCTTGATTTTTGGGCGTCGTGGAGCGCTTCATGCCGGACGGAAAATATCAATTTATTGGATATTTATGATGAATACCACGATAGAGGTTTTGAAATTTTTCAGGTTTCCATAGATCAGAGCAAAGCCTCCTGGGAGCGTGCCATCAATGAGGACGGACTGCCGTGGATCAATGTGAACGACCCAAAATCTTGGGATTCGGAAGCGGTGCAAAACTACGGCGTGGAAACCATTCCTGCCAACTTCCTTATCGACAGAGAAGGTTCAATTATTACTAAAAACCTGAAAAGAGACGTTTTAGAGAATAGACTGCGTGAATTTTTTGCTGCCATCGAATAAAAAAATATATTTTGCGTCCGATCTTCACCTGATGATGCTGCCTGACGAGGAAAGCCGTCGTCGCGAGCAGGATTTTGTACGGTGGCTCGACAGGGTCAAAGACGATGCCGCAGCCGTCTTTTTACTGGGCGATATATTTGATTTCTGGTTCGAGTACCGCTACGTGGTTCCCATCGGAAGCATACGTTTATTGGGAAAGTTAGCCGAACTGACAGACAACGGGATTCCCATACATTTTTTTGCGGGCAACCACGACCAATGGATGCGCGATTACCTGAACAACGAGCTGAATATCCAAATTTATCATAAGCCTGCCGAATTTGAACTCAACGGAAAACTGTTTCTTATCGGACATGGACACGGACACGACATCAGCCCGGAAGGATTGAAAAACAGAGCGTTTTGCTTTGCCTTTCAAAATCGTTTGCTTCGTATGTTGTACGCATCGCTTCATCCGCGATGGGGGTTGGTTTGCGGAGCAAAATGGTCAGTGGGCAGACGCAAACGTCGAGGAATAGGCAATCCTTTCTGTGGATTAGAAAGTGAATCCATTTACCGGTTTGCACAAAATAAACTTGGCGAAAAACATTACGACTTCTTTGTTTTCGGACATCGCCACATGGCATTGGACATCCGTTTGAACGAAAACAGCCGCTACATCAATACCGGAGAGTGGATTAAAGCCCAGACTTATGCCATTTTCGACGGGGAGGATGTTGTGTTGCACACTGCAAAGGCAGAGACAAACATCCTAAAAATTTGACGTTCAACGCTCTCTTCTCAATTGGCTTTTTCGGGGGGTGCGCTGTTCGCAACGCTGATTCCCAATTCCTTCATCTGTTCATCGGAAATCAACGACGGGCTGTCGATCATGACGTCGCGCCCTGCATTGTTTTTGGGGAAGGCAATCGTATCGCGAATGCTGTCTAATCCGGCAAACATAGACACTAAACGGTCGAAGCCAAAGGCAATTCCCCCGTGGGGCGGCGCTCCGTATTTGAAAGCGTTGAGCAGGAAGCCAAACTGGTATTCTGCCTGTTCGGATGTGAAACCTAATGTTTTGAACATTTTTTGCTGCAATGCACGGTCGTGTATTCGGATAGAACCGCCGCCCAGCTCTACGCCATTCATCACACAGTCGTAGGCATTGGCGCGGATTTGACCCGGATCGGTTTCAAAAAAGGGTATATCTTCCGGTTTTGGCGAAGTGAACGGGTGGTGCATGGCATAGAAACGCTGTGATTCATCATCCCATTCAAACAGAGGAAAATCAACGACCCAGAGCGGCGCATATTTGTTTTTGTCGCGCAAGCCGCATCTGTTGCCCATTTCAAGTCTCAGCTCGCTGAGTTGCGCCAACGTCTTGTCCCGTTTTCCAGCCATGAGCAAGAGTAAATCTCCGGGTTGCGCGCCAAGCGTACCGCACCATTCTTTTATCTGATCCTGCGTAAAAAATTTATCAACCGACGATTGCAGATTGCCCTCAGTGTTGTATTTGGCGTAAATCAGTCCTTGCGCCCCTATCTGTGGACGTTTTACGAACTCCGTCAGTTCATCTATTTGCTTGCGGGTATAACCGGCGCATTGGGGCGCAGCTATGGCGCCCACATATTCGGCATTGTCGAACACGCTGAATCCCTTTCCTTTGGCAATTGCCGAAAGATCGTATATTTTCATATCAAATCGCAGGTCGGGCTTATCGTTGCCGTAGGAACTCATTGCCTCGTCGAAGCTCATCCTGCGGAAAGGGTTGTCGAGTTCTACGCCTTTTACTTGTTTGAAGAGGTGACGTATCAGTCCTTCGAAAGTGACAAGCACGTCATCCTGCGCAACGAACGACATTTCGCAGTCTATCTGCGTAAATTCGGGTTGCCGGTCAGCGCGAAGGTCTTCATCGCGGAAGCATTTTACAATCTGGAAATAACGGTCTAACCCTGCTACCATTAATATTTGCTTGAAAGTCTGCGGCGATTGCGGCAAAGCATAAAATTGCCCGTGATTCATGCGCGAAGGCACCACGAAATCGCGTGCTCCTTCGGGGGTAGATTTCATCAGAACGGGCGTTTCCACTTCGAGGAATCGTTGGCTGTCCAAGTATTTTCGCACTTCCTGCGCCATGCGGTGGCGCAGTTCGAGGTTACGGCGCGTGGCGTTTCGGCGCAAGTCTAAATAACGGTACTTCATGCGCAGTTCGTCGCCGCCATCGGTATCGTCTTCAATGGTAAAAGGCGGCAGTTCTGCCTTGTTCAGAATGGTGATCCGGCTTACTATGATTTCAATTTCTCCGGTCGGCATTTTCAGATTTTTGTTGCTGCGTTCGGCAACAATTCCTTCAACCTGAACTACATATTCGCGTCCCAGCGCTCGCGCTTCATGGCATAATGCCGCATTGGTTTCCATATTGAAAAACAATTGCGTGATACCGTAACGGTCGCGTAAATCCACAAAGGTAAGCCCGCCCAGATCGCGCATACGTTGCACCCATCCCGAAAGGACGACCTGATGCCCTACATGGCTGATATTCAATTCTCCACAAGTATTTGTCCGATACATAACCTATATTATCCTATATTATAATGTGTCCATTCTCCATTCTCAATTCTCAATTCTAGAAGGTAAATTTTCCTTCCAATTCTTCAATTTGGTTCTTAAACCGGCGATCGGTTTCCATTAGATTGTTGACTGTATTTATTGCATGTAAGACTGTAGCATGGTCTTTTTTGCCCAATTGGGTTCCTATGCTTTTGAGCGACAATTTAGTCAATTGTTTGGCAAAAAACATGGCTATTTGCCTGACTTGCACGATTTCACGTTTTCGGGATTGCGACATAATGCAGTTTTCGTCAATATTGTAATATTCCGAGACCAACTGCACGATATATTCAATTGAAATATTGCGTTGTGTATGCTTGATAAGTTTTGCGACTGTCGACTGCGCCAGTTCAAGGGTGATGGCTTTCTTGTTGAGCGTAGCCTGCGCCAGTAGCCCCACCAGCGCGCCTTCGAGTTCTCTGACGTTGTTCGTGATATTTTTGGCGACAAATTCGAGCACATCGTCCGGCAGTTCGATACCATCTCGATAAGCCCTGCGTTTTAAGATTTCTAATCTTGTTTTGTATCCCGGCTTTTGCAGTTCGGTAATGAGCCCCCATTTGAAGCGCGATAATAAGCGTTCATCTATAATTCCCTGTAATTCAACCGGAGGTTTGTCTGAGGTCAGTATCAACTGTTTTTTGTGCTGGTGCAAATCTTTGAAAATTTCGAAAAACGTGCTTTGCGTCTTTTGTTTGCTCACAAATTCCTGTACGTCATCAATGATCAATACGTCGATACACTGGTAAAAATGAAGGAAATTGTTGATGTCATTTTTCAGACGCGCGTCGGTAAATTGCGTGGTAAACTTGGTGGCGTTCAAGTACAACACTGTTTTATGGGGCATCTGTTCCTTGACCTTAATCCCGATAGCCTGTGCCAGATGAGTTTTTCCCAATCCCGATTCACCGTAAAGGAACAATGGATTGAAGGGATTATCGCCGGGATTGTTTGCCACAGACCATCCTGCAGAACGCGCCAGCAGATTACATTCGCCTTCAACAAAATTGGCGAATGAATATTCGAAATTCAATTGCGTTGGAATATCCAATTTTTTCAAGCCCGGAACAATAAAGGGGTTCCGGATGGGACCGTCAGGATGCGGTACCGGATTGTTGATTGGGGGTTTGGGTGTGGGGCTGGGTATGATCGTGCCATTGTTTTTTCCCACCGGGATGCTGTAAACCAATTTGGCGTCGGCGCCAAGTTCTTTCCTGATGGTCTTTTTCAAAAGATCAACGTAGTGTTCTTCAATGTATTCATAAAAAAATTGGGTAGGAACCTCCAACGTCAAAACGTTATGTTTGACGCTGATAGATTTAATAGGCTCAAAAAAAGCCTGATACGTTTCATTTTTTACATTGTCTTTGATGACTCGAAGACAGTTGTTCCAAATTTGCTGGTGCATTTCTTGATAATAAACATGTGAATCAAATTGTTGGCCGCATAAAAATGCTTCTCAAATCGGGTGCAAGTTGCAACAAAAAATTCAGATAAAAAAAATATTTTGATTTTTTTTTCAAAAAAATACTATTCAATTTATTGTCAATGGATTATTTTCAAAATTTTTATTGCGTTGAATATCAGTCACATATACTTGTAAACTTGAATTTGAAACGATTACGCATATTAAAACATAAATATTATATATACAGTTTGTATATTTTTTTTGGCAAAAATTTTGTCTAATAATAATTATGAAATTTGTTACAATAAATTAACATATCTTATGAAATACACGATCATAAGATTATTTTTGTTTTGCCTGTGGCGGCATAATTGCTGTAATGCGCACAATATCTTTCATTTGCGCGTTTAATCTTATTTATTAACAAATTTTCATGAAACCTTTTTCCTTTTTTAGCGTATAATTATGGTAAATATTGATTAATAAAAACAAATTTTAAAACACAGTAGAAATCATGGATGAGTATAATTTTTCTTGGGAACAATTAGGCGACATCGACGAAGGTCGTCCGAGTTTGGGCAAACAAACTCCCGTAGCGGTATATCGCTTAATGCAGTACACAATGCGCGCAGTGCTTGAAAGAGAGTATGGCGACGATAAGGTGCGGCAACTTTTAGTAGATGCAGGTCGGCTGGCAGGTCGGGAGTTTTGTAAAAACATGTTGGATACTTCTCTCCCATTCAACAAATTTGTTGCGCAACTGCACGATGTGCTGCTCGATTTGTCGATTGGTATTCTTAGGATTGAAAAATCGGATGTTGAAAACTTGAAGTTCATGGTAACGGTATCGGAGGATCTTGATTGTTCGGGGCTTCCGATAAAAGGCGTTACGGTTTGTGATTATGACGAAGGTTTTATCGAAGGAATTTTCAACGTATACACAGGCAAAGAATTTGACGTTAAGGAAATAGACTGTTGGACAACGGGCGAACGAACGTGTCGCTTTTCAATTAGTGCGAAATAATTAAGAATCCTAATGCGCGAAAATGAAAGTGATATTATTCAGAAACTTAACAATATTATCGATCGGCTGTTGTCCGGCAAATGCAAGTTTGAACCTGATGCAGGCGATTATGATAGTCTTGAAAATGAAAGTTTAAGATCACTTGCGGGTAAAGTAGTGACTCTGGCTAAGGAATACAGAGATTGCTACAGTTTTTTGATTGATTTGTCATACGGGAAGCTCTTTACAGAGCCTCCCCGTATGAATTCTTTTGCCAATCCCTTCAAGCAGCTTCATGCCGAATTACGGCATTTGACCTGGCAAATACAGCAAATTGCCGATGGCGATTACGACCAGCGCGTTTCCTATTCAGGCGATTTCTCGGAAGCCATCAACAAAATGATTGACGCTTTGCGCGAAAGGCAAGCGCTTGCCGAACTCATCAAAGAAAACGAAAACCTGTTCCGCACCATTTTCAGCACCTCGCCCGACGGAATCATCCTGTGCGACCTGAATCATTACATCATCAAAGCGTCAAATGCAGCCTGTCTTTTACTAAAGTTAACAGAAGAAATCAATGGGAACATGCACTTCAGCGATCTGATTCATCCTGACCATGCACAAACCTACAAGTGGTTTCTCAATTCTTTGGAAGCAGGTCACAGCAAAACCGTTTTTTCCGAACTGCGTATTGTTCTTGCAAATGGAGACGTCTTCTGGACGGAGCTAAACGCAAGCGCTTTACTCGATTCGCGCAACGAACGAAAGGGATACATTGTGATCGTTCGCGATATTTCATCGCGGAAGGCGGCTGAAGCCCAATTGCTCCAATATACGGATGAATTGAACGAGTCGAACAGAACCAAAGACAAACTCTTCTCCATCATTGCGCATGACCTCAGAAGCCCGTTCAGCGCCTTGCTGGGAACTACCAACATACTGCGACAGGAGGCTGAAAGCGCAGATATGGACGTCAATAAAATCAGGTTGTTTTCAAAACTCATGAATGAATCTGCCTCCAGAACCTACAGTTTATTGACCAATTTGCTGGAATGGGCAAGATTGCAGTCTGACCGGATAACACTCAAGCCGGAAGATTTGGACATAAGCGAACTAATCCTTGACAATATACAAATTGGCAATACGGTGGCAATGGAAAAGAATATCAGTCTGCAATATACTACGCCGGGCTATTATCCCGTTGTCAGCGACCGCGCAATTGTCAATACCGTTTTACGCAACCTGATCAGCAATGCCGTCAAATACACGCCCCGTTACGGAAACATTAAGATTTCGGCGAATAAAAAGGACGGCATATATTATGTTTCGGTAAAAGACAGCGGTATGGGCATTCCTGCGGAAAAACTGGGCAAATTATTCGGGGTAGACTCAATACAGTCCACTCCCGGAACCGACAACGAAAAAGGTACCGGATTAGGATTGCTTCTTTGCAAGGACTTTGTCAACAAAATTGAAGGCGATATATGGGTAGAGAGCGACTACGGACATGGCGCCTGTTTTACGTTTACACTCAAAGACATTTCGTAAAATTTTTTTATTTTTTTTTGAAACATTTTGCGCGCTCAAACGTAATATTAGATATAAAAATCAATGTAACGTGAAAAGGTATTTGATCATATGGATAGCATTGTTGGGCGCCACATTGTATGGAGCAACCCTGAGTGCCAACTATTTGGAAGTCAGGAAACATACAATAGCTTTTGCGTATGACGGCGGGGTTCTCGACGGGGAGGATGTTAAAACCGAAATCAAATGGAACATCTATCCCAACCCGGTGGTAGGCATGCTTCACATTACCGGACTTGAAGGGTTCTATACCATAAAAATTGTAGATACAGTAGGTCAGGTAGTTACATCCATAAAAGGGACATCAACCGAGTTGGAACTCGACATGAGCGGCAAACCTGCCGGAATGTACCTGATCAAGATCGAATCGCAAGGAAGAACCCTCACGCGTAAATTGATAAAAAAATAGATAATCATTTGTATTTTTTGTTTTTGTTTTGTTGTTTGTATGGTAAATGGTGGATAGAAGGAATTCTGTCCACCATTTTTGGGTTCAATAAGGAGTTGAGCAACTACATCAGTTCGCCGGTTCGCGATTATCATACACGTTAAAGTGCAACATTCGTTCTTCCATCCATGTTCGTTTTATTTCGCCGGTCAGGTATTTTTCGATGATCAGCGAGGCTACGGGCGCCGCCCATCTGGCGCCGAAGCCGGCATTTTCCACGTATACGGCGACGGCTATTTTGGGGTTGACTTTCGGGGCGAATGCCATAAAAGTGCTGTGGTCGTTGCCGAAGGGATTTTGCGAAGTGCCTGTTTTGCCGCAGACGTCAATACCGCTGATAACGATTGAACGCGCCGTACCGCCGGGTCCGGTGGTGGCGAGGTACATGCCTTCTCTGATCGGTTCGAAATGCGAGACGTCTACCGCAGTGTAATTCCGCTCGGCATATTGCGGGGGAACTGTGTCGCGTCCATTGATTTGTTTGATGAAGTGAGGCGTGTAAAAATAGCCGCCATTTGCGATGGTTGCGGCAAAATTAGCCATCTGCAACACGGTAGTACCCATTTCAGCCTGACCGATGGACAGCGAAACAACGGTTCCAGACCTCCATCCGCCCCTGTTGGCGGGATACCTCCTGTCGTACAGCGCTACGTCCGGAACCAAACCACCCGATTCCTGCGGCAATTCTACGCCTAACTTTTGTCCGAATCCGAAAGAACGAATATCGTTGTGCCATGTTTCAAAATTGTCTCTCAATGCGCCGTTTTTGCTGTTATCGAGTATCGACCGAAAAGCAATTGCAAAGTACGTATTGCATGAATTTCCGATGGCTTGGGGCAAATCAAGCGGAGAAGCGTGTCCGTGACAACTCTGGCTGTGCGTACCGCCAACGGAATAACTTCCGGCGCAGCCATATCGGGTTTCGGGTGTGAGCGTGCCTTCCTGTAAACCCACTAAGCCCTGTGCAACTTTGAAGGTAGACCCGGGCGGGTAGTGCGCCATCACAGCGCGGTCGAACAAGGGTTTGCTATGGTCTCTGCTCAGCCTGTTGAAATTTTCGGAACGCACGCGCCCCACCAGAAGCGCCGGGTCGTAATTGGGTATGGATACCATAGCAAGTATTTCGCCGGTAGCGGGTTCAATAACTACAGCCGCTCCCCGCATTTTACCCATCAGTTGTTCTGCGTATTCCTGCAAATCGGCGTCTAGGGTAAGGGTGAGGTCGGAGCCTACAATTGCCATGGTATCCAAACTACCGTCGCGGAAAGCGCCCACCACGCGGTTGTGCACATCCACCAACTGTAAGGTTACTCCTTTTCGCCCGCGAAGTTCTTTTTCGTAAAAGCGCTCCACTCCGGTTCTTCCTATATAGTCGCGGCTTTTGTAATAATTGTCCATTCGGATATCCGACGAATCCACTTCTGCCACATAGCCCAGCACGTGCGGCGCAATTTTGCGGACATAGTTGCGAAGCGTGCGCGGCTGTACGTAAAATCCCGGAAATCTGTACAGGCGTTCCTGCAAGATAGCGTATGTTTCGGCTGACATCTGGTTAAGAAACTCCTGTGGTCGATACGATGAATATCCTCTGGAGTCTCTTAACCTTCTAAATGTTCTTGCCACTTCATCTCTTGTTATTCCCAAGATATGCGCAAACTCGGTTGTGTCGAACGGTTGCAGTTGCCTCGGAATTACCATCAGATCGTAAGCCGCCTCGTTGTTGACGATGGTGTTCCCGTAGCGGTCGAAGATCAAACCCCGAGCGGGATATTGCGTGATTCTGCGTTGCGAATTGTTGTCGGCGCTGACCCTGTACGACATATCAACTACCTGAAGGTAAAACAGTCTGGACAAAATAATCAGTCCCACAAAGAGTATGGCTATGCCAACGAAATATTTACGTATATCTAAGTTCATTTGCGGCGCATGGAAAGGAATTGATACATGAAAATCAGTAAAATCGTAAAGACGCTACTTGCTAAAGCGCGTGCCGTTGCCGGCAAGAGGTCGTTGAAACGGAACGATTCCACCCAGAACAGGACGAAATGATGTGTCACAGTCAATATGGACGCATATTTGAAAAACCACGAAAAACCGAGTGATTGCAACGTAGGCGACATCCCCGGCTCGTAGCCGTCGCGCGGAGCGATGAACCGTAACAAATGATACCTGCCATACGTCATAAACACAGTAGCGATGGTATGGTAACCGATGGTGGCTGAAGCAACATCAATCACCAATCCCAAAAAGAAACCCAAAACCAGCATAAACCATCCCGATATTTCAAAGGGCAGCAACAATACAAACAATACATACAGATAGGGATTCACAAATCCGCTGAACTGAATGTTGTTCAACACGAAAATCTGAAGGAGCGCCAAGATCGCGAAACGGAATGTATTTTTTGCTATTTCAGGAATCATTGCATTTCAGGAATTTGTTGTTCAAGCATTTGTTGTTCTATTTTCATCAGATCGTCCACCACCGAAACATAATTCAATTTTCGGAAATCGGTTGCCAGCAATACGTTAATGGTGTAGAAACTCCCGTCCTTTTGCTCCACTTGGTCTACTACTCCTACCGGTATTCCTTCGGGAAAACTGTCGGAAAAGCCCGATACTACTAACGTATCGCCCTTTGCTACCGGCACGTGCAAGCCTATTTCGTTCAGCGTGGCATGGCGGTAGGATCGTCCGTCCCACGAGAGCGAACCGAAATGGTTGTTTTTTTTGAATTTGACGCTCAACCTGAAATTTCGGTTAATGACGGGCATCACCGTTGCAAAATGATCAGAAGCGCCGAATACAATCCCCACAATTCCATCGGGACCGACCACTGCCATTTCTTCTGCAATATCCCCGTTTCTTCCTCTGTCGATGGTGATATAGTTATACTGCTTGTTCACTGAATTTCCGATCACCTTGGCGGGAAGGTATGCGTAGCGCCGCATCATGCCGGAATCGGGAATAAAGGTTTGGAGGGTATCGGTAGTATAGAACGCTACCGGAAGCATGTTGCGCAGTTTGGTATTTTCGTCTAACAATTGCCGGTTTTGTTCTCTTAAATGCAGGTAATCTCTCCAAATGCTGATCTGCTCATAAATATTGCCCGAAACCATATTGGTAGCCTTTACAAAAGCATTTCGCTGAACATAGTTGTTTTGAAACAGCAAAAAAATAGCTATTCCTTCCAAACTCAGGAAAACATACAGCATGAGATGCCTTTGTATAAAACGGATGAGTGCGCGCACGATTTTTTATCTCATCAGGAAAGCATATTTATGAACATTTTTCAACGCGATGCCTGTTCCTCTCGCCACAGCCCGCAGCGGGTCTTCGGCTACTTTGAACGGGATGTTGATTTTATCGGTCAGCCGCTTGTCCAAGCCCCGCAACAGTCCGCCGCCGCCGGCAAGGTATATTCCGCCGGTGACTATATCTGAGTACAGTTCGGGCGGCGTTTGCTCCAACACGTCTAAAATTGCTGTTTCGATGCGAGAAATGGACTTGTCTAAGCAATGCGAAATTTCCTGAAACGAAACAGGTACTTCTACCGGTAGCGCCGTCATCAGATTGGGACCTCTGACAATGAAGTCGGCAGGCGGTTCGTCGAGGTCGGGCAGTACCGAACCCACCTGTATCTTGATTTCTTCGGCTGTTCGTTCGCCGATACGGATATTGTGCTGTTGGCGCATGTAATCCTGAATATCTGAGGTAAACACGTCGCCGGCTACAGTGATGGAACGGCTGCATACAATCCCGCCAAGCGCAATCACTGCTATTTCGGAAGTACCGCCGCCGATGTCTACCACCATATTGCCTTTTGGCGCCGTAACGTCAAGCCCGATACCAATTGCGGCAGCCATGGGCTCGTAGATCATGTACACGTCGCGTCCGCCGGAATGTTCGGCTGAATCGCGTACAGCGCGCACCTCAACTTCGGTGCTTCCCGACGGTATGCACACCACCATGCGTATAGACGGCGTGAACAGGCGACCCTGATTGGGAATCATCTTGATCATCCCCTTAATCATCTGCTCGGCAGCGTTGAAGTCGGCAATCACTCCATCGCGCAACGGACGAATGGTTTTGATGTTTTCGTGCGTTTTGCCGTGCATCTGCCGCGCTCTTTCGCCGATGGCAACCAATTTGCCCGATACGCGGTCGACCGCTACTATCGAAGGCTCGTCAACAACTACCTTGTCGCCGTGTATGATGATGGTATTGGCTGTACCTAAATCCATCGCTATCTCTTGAGTGAACGAAAAAAATCCCATGATTTAATGTTTAAAATGTCTTATACCTGTGAATACCATCGCTATTTGCCTTTGGTTGCAGCAATCAATTGAATCATTGTCGCGCATCGATCCTCCCGGTTGAACTATAGCTTTTATCCCTGCTTCGGCAGACAGATTCACGCAGTCGGGGAACGGGAAATAAGCGTCGCTTGCCATCACGGCGCCTTTGAGGTCGAAGCCGAAATTACCGGCTTTTTCGATGGCGTTTTTCAACGCATCCACGCGCGAAGTTTGCCCGACACCGCTGGCAACCAATTGCTTGCCTTTCGCCAACACGATGGCGTTCGACTTGCTGTGTTTCACGATCTTGTTGGCAAACACCAGATCGGTCAACTCTTCGGCGGTGGGTTGCACCTCCGTTACAGGCTTCATATCCTGTACGGTTTCGACGGACAAATCTCTGTCTTGCGCCACCAGTCCGTTGAGTAGCGAACGAAACTGTTGTTGTGGCATCTCTGTCTTTTTCTGTAGGAGCAAAATCCTGTTCTTTTTGCCTTTCAATAATTCAAGCGCTTCCGGATCGAAATCAGGAGCAATCAATACTTCGTAGAAAAGGGTATCTATTTCGCGCGCTGTTTCGACGTCAATCCGGCGGTTGGTAACTAACACGCCGCCAAAAGCCGAAACGGGATCGCCTGCCAAAGCCTTTTTCCACGCATCAAGCAGTATATCCGACGACGCTAATCCACAGGCATTGTTGTGTTTCAGGATGGCGAAAGTGGCGTCGTCAAATTCGGCAATCAGATTTACAGCGGCGTCAATGTCCAACAGGTTGTTGTAGGATATTTCTTTGCCGTGCAGTTTGTCGAACATCTCGTTGAAATTGCCGAAAAACAGTCCCTTCTGATGCGGGTTTTCGCCGTAGCGGAGCGTCATTCCGTCCGTGATGCTTTGTTTGAAGGCTGGTTCGTGCAGCTCGCGGTTGAAATAGTTGAAGATGGCGGCATCATAATGCGACGACACGTTGAACGCCGCAGTCGCAAATTTTCGACGGTCATCTATATCCGTTTCGCCGTTCTTCGCTTCCAACAGATCGAGCAAAGGCAAATACTCGCGTTTGGAAGGGACAATCACCACGTCCTTATAATTTTTCGCTGCGGCGCGAATCAATGAAATTCCGCCTATGTCAATCTTTTCAATGATTTGTTCATCCGGCGCGCCTGAAGCGACTGTTTCCTCAAAGGGATACAAATCGACAATCACCAGATCGATATCCGGAATACCGTATTGAACGGCTTCTTCGCGGTCGCCCGTTTCGTGGCGGCGGTACAGGATGCCTCCGAAGACTTTGGGATGAAGCGTTTTTACCCTGCCGCCAAAAATCGACGGATAGTCGGTAAGCGCTTCAACGGCAATCACCGGAACGCCAAGCCCCTCAACAAATGATTTGGTGCCGCCCGTTGAATAGATTTTAACTTGCAATTGTTCTAATTTTCTGACAATTGCATCCAGATTGTCCTTATGATAAACCGAAATCAGCGCCGATTTAATTCTTTTTGTATCATTCATCTGTTCACTCATTTTTCAAGCCCGCAAAGGTATAAAATAATGAGGGATATTTTGTGATTTTTTTTGCATTTTTCCATCGGCGTTTCATATATAGAACGCGGATGACGCGGATGACACGGATAAGGGCGAATTTCATCTGTAAACATCCGCGTTCTACATGCCAGTTTTCAGTTTTCAGTTTTGACTGCGTCGAACTAAAGATTCAGTTTTCAGAGAAAACTTCAAATTAATAAGAATGGAAAGTCAAGATTTCAGGCGCTCATGCTAATAGCCAGAATAGCCCGAGTCGTTCGTGAATGAGACCAAAAGACTTTCATGAGTATATTCGTACCTTGATAACTCAACGCGGCACAAATATGAAGTGATAGGAGAAGAGACCTGAGTAGTTACACAGCGCCATACGCAAAATGGGTTAAGATCAATTCAATATTCTTGGAAAAATTTTACTTTATCGTCTTCAAATGCATAGGTATAATAACTGCGCTATCTCCCGCTAAAATTCACTTTATCAAAGAGTAGCGAAGGTATCCTCCACGACGAAATCAATCGGGGGTCGTTGCCTATTTCTATTACGTTTTTCCAGACAGCGAGGAGGTTGCCGGTGATGTTCATTTCGTTAAGCGGCTTTACGGTTTTTCCGTTTTCCACGAGGAAACCTTCTATTCCGAACGAAAAATCGCCGGTGGTGCTGTTGCTGTTGCCGCCATTGAAGCCGGTTACCCAGATACCTCTGTCCAAAGAAGCCAGCAACTGGTCGAAATTTTTGTTGCCCGGCGTGCGTAAGCACGGATGGCGACTGTACGGTTGGCGCCATATCCATTTTTGCGCTGCTGTAGGTATCAATGAAATAAGTGCGCAAAATCCCTTTATCAATCACAGTTCGCTTGACGGTAGCCACTCCCTCGTTATCGAACCATCTTGCGCCGCGTGCCTGAGGAATGTGCGGGTCGTCAATCAGCGTGAACTTTTCTGATGCGATGCTTTCGCCGATCTTGTCTATCAGGAAAGAATTTTGTTGCTGTATGCTGCTGCCGTTCAGAGCCGATAAGATGGGCGTTAATAAGCGGGTACTCTGCGTATTATCCAAAAGCATCGGAAAAACGCCCGAATCAATCTTCTCCTGTCCTAATTTGCGAATAGCGCGTTCATAAGCCGTTTTCCCTATGCCTGTCTTTTGCAGTCTGTTCCAAAAGATGGACGAATCATTCCAGTAATCGGAGGGACGTTCATCGCCGCCACCTTTTAGGGCAGCGCTTGCCGAAATACTGAAAAATGTGGTTTCCGATTCGCCTTCAAAACCATTGCTTGCCACCATGTACGAGCCGGAAACGCCATCGTTGTACCCGGAAGAAACCGAAATCAGCCGCGAATCAGTTCCATATATTTCTTCGGTTGTGTTTTTAATCAGCGACAGCTTGTCGTCTACCGATACTTTTTCGGCGTCGCGGTCGAACGTATCCAATCCTTTACCGTTGCCTTTATAATAAAGCGCCGGATTGGGGAGTTTGCGGAACTCGTCTTTTGCCAAAAAGCGTGTGGTTTCAACGCTGTTGGTAATATACCGTTCCAACTCTTTCTTGTCCATCCGGTTGGTCGAATAAGTCGCAAATCTGCTGTCTACAAACAGTTGGAGGCTCATACTGCTTTCGCTTGATTGTTGCAGCCTGTCCAACTGTGTATCGCGGTATTCGAACGAATTACTGGCGCCCGAATTTATTAAAATCCGCACTTCCGAGCATCCTTTACTTATGGCGAATTGCATCGCCCATTTTGCCAAATCTTTGTGTTCTTGTGTGATCATAATTATTCTCCTCCTACTGTTAATTGTTTTACTAAAACTGAGGGCAGTCCCTGTGCCGCCGGCACGCCTTGTCCGCCCTTGCCGCAAGTCCATGCGCCCTGGTCTATCCTGAGGTTGTTGGCAACCATCGTGATGTCGGCAAGCGCTTTGGGACCATTGCCTATGATATTGACGTCTTTGATGGGCTGCGTCAGCTTGCCGTTTTCTATCAGGTATCCGTTTTTCACGAAGAACGTGAAGTCTCCGGCTCCGATGTTTACCTGTCCGTTGGTGAACTTATCCAAATAAACGCCCTGTTTCACACTGGCGATGATGTCTTGTTCGGAGCAGTTCCCGTTTTCCATGTAGGTGATACGCATACGCGGAATAGGCATGTATTTGAACGATTGGCGGCGTCCGTTGCCTGTGGGTGCGATGTTGTAGTGTCGCGCACTGATCCGGTCGTGCAGATAGGATGAGAGTACGCCGTTCTTCACGATGTACGTCTTTCTGCTTTCAACGCCTTCATCATCAAAATTAAGGGAGCCGCGATCGCCGGCTATAGTGCCGTCGTCAACCACATTGATATTTTCGTCGCAAATTTTCTTGTTCAGCATGTCCGAAAAGATGGAAATATTTTTTCGGTTGAAATCAGCCTCAAAGGCATGACCTATTGCCTCGTGGAGCAGTATGCCCGATCCTCCGGCAGCCATTACTACCGGCATTTCTCCGCCTTTGGGCTTCACCGCTTGAAAAAGTATGGTGGTATTCTTCACCGCTTCCTGCGCCATTTCTTCAATCAGCGCATCGCTAAGGAAAGTAAAATCTCTGCGTCCGGCGCGCGACGAATAGTTGTTTTCTACCCTGTCCCCATCCTGCATGATACATGATCCCCTCATGACAACCATGGGGCGGTAATCGTTGCAAAGCATTCCTTCGGAATTGTAATAAAGGATGTAAGACGACGAGTCTGTGATAGAAGCGTTCACTTTGGTGACGCGCGGGTCAAGCGCAAAAATACGATCGTTCAGTTTTTGCAGATAAGGCATTTTGGACTGTACATTCGTATCTTCCCATGATTTGACGACCGGATAGTGGTTTTTGAATTTCGGCTCGTCTACCTTCACCGGAGGCGTTTTTGCTGAACCCGAAGCGATGCGCGAAGCGGTACGGGCGGCTTTTATCATCTCGTTCAAGTTGATATCTTCCACATAGGCATAGCCGGTTTGATCGCCTGCTACTACCCTGATTCCAACGCCGTACTGGATGTTGGAACTGGCTTGGTTCACTTCCCCGTCCTGAATAGCGAGGTTGTTCCCAAAGGTATGCTCGAAATACAAGTCGGCATAATCGCCTCCTCTTTCAAGCGCCACCGTAATTACCCGCTGCAAATCGTTTGTGGTAACGCCAAAGTGCGTCAGCATCCCGGGTAAATCGGATGCAGTATAAACTAAATCATTCATTTGGGCATGAAGCATATGAGGGAGCAAGGCTGTTCCCATCAAAGCCGCTCCTCCTGTTTTAAAAAATTCCCTTCTTTTCATGTTATGGTCAGGTTTTGTTTTTGAATATTTTGGACAAAAGTAAATTTTTTTTTTATGATTTCATTTTATCTTTGTTTTTTTTATAAAAATAATCATTTATGCCAAAATAACAGTCTTCCTTATCAAACAACTGCCATTATGGCAGTATTTATTTTTTGGCTTGTTATTTGCAGTATTCATCAAGACTTTAAAATCAATAAAAACATGAACTTAAATCAATTTACCATCAAAGGACAGGAAACTGTACATAAAGCCTTTCATTTGGCAAATGAAAAAGGGAATCAGGCAGTAGAAACGGGACATCTGATGAAAGCGCTTTTTGAAGAGGGCGAGGACGTGATTTCATTTTTGCTGAAAAAACTGCATGTACATACGAATCGTGTTTTGGCTGTTGTAGATAGCATCATCGCATCATATCCTAAAGTGTCCGGCGGGGAGGCATATCTTTCGAAAGAAGCATCCGGCGCTTTGCAGCAGGCGCTCACGCTGTCGAAAAATGCCGGCGACCAGTTTGTATCCATCGAATACATACTGAACGGCTTGCTCTATGCCGGCGACCCAATAGCGCAACTGTTGAAGGACAATGGCGTATCGCAAAAAGAACTGCAAAAAGCCATCGAAGACTTGCGTAAAGGCGCTCAAGTAAATAGCCGAACGGCTGAAGATAGTTTCGACGCGCTGAACCGTTACGCCATCAACCTCAACGACCGCGCCCGCAGCGGCAAACTCGACCCTGTGATAGGTCGCGATGAAGAAATACGCCGCGTATTGCAAATTCTCTCGCGTCGCACAAAAAATAACCCGATTTTGGTAGGCGAACCCGGTGTTGGAAAAACCGCCATCGCCGAAGGACTGGCGCATCGTATCGTCAGCGGCGACGTCCCTGAAAATCTGAAAACCAAACAAGTGTTTTCACTCGACATGGGCGCGCTCATTGCCGGAGCCAAATACAAAGGAGAATTTGAGGAACGCTTGAAATCTGTGGTAAAGGAAGTGATTGCTTCCGAAGGCGATCTAGTGCTTTTTATTGATGAGATACATACGTTGGTGGGAGCAGGAAGGAGCGACGGCGCTATGGATGCGGCAAATATCCTCAAGCCTGCTCTGGCGAGAGGCGAATTGCGCGCCATCGGAGCGACTACCTTAGACGAATACCAAAAATATTTTGAAAAAGACAAAGCGCTCGAACGCCGTTTCCAAACAGTGATCATCGACGAACCCGATACATTAAGCGCTATTTCGATTTTACGCGGTATCAAAGACCGCTACGAAACGCATCATCAGGTGCGCATCCGCGACGAAGCGGTGATAGCGGCTGTGGAACTGTCGCAACGTTATATTTCCGACCGTTTCCTTCCCGACAAAGCCATAGACTTGATAGACGAGGCTGCGGCAAAACTTCGCTTGGAGATGAACTCGGTTCCCGAAGAAATTGATGTGCTTGACCGCCGTATTCAGCAATTGGAAATTGAACGCGAAGCCATCAAAAGAGAAGGCGACAAGCCGAAAATCAAACAATTGGGCGAAGAAATAGCCAATCTGCGCGAAAATTGCAACAGCCTGCGCGCCAAATGGCAAAGTGAACGACAACTGATTGAACGTATACAGGGCGTTAAAAATGAGATTGAAAACTTTAAATTTGAAGCGCAACAAGCCGAACGTCAAGGTGACTACGGACGAGTAGCCGAATTGCGTTACGGAAAAATCAGAGATGCAGAAGCCTCTATGGAAACGCTCAACAACGAATTACAGATACAGCAGTCGGGTAAGGCGTTGATTCAGGAAGAAGTAACTTCAGAAGATATTGCCGGAGTGGTAGCCCGCTGGACAGGGATACCTGTGCAGCGCATGTTGCAAAGCGAGCGTGAAAAACTACTGACGCTCGAAGCCGAACTGCACAACCGCGTAGTAGGTCAGGACGAAGCGATAGCCGTCGTTTCGGACGCCGTAAGACGCAACCGCGCCGGACTGTCAGACCCCAAGCGCCCCATCGGTTCGTTTATCTTCCTTGGTCAGACAGGCGTCGGAAAAACAGAACTGGCGCGTACATTAGCCGAATTTTTGTTCAACGATGAAAATATGATGACCCGCATTGATATGTCTGAATATCAGGAACGTCATTCAGTGTCGAGATTGGTGGGAGCGCCTCCCGGATACGTGGGCTACGACGAGGGAGGGCAGCTAAGCGAAGCGGTGCGCCACAAACCTTATTCGGTAGTACTGCTCGACGAAATAGAAAAAGCGCATCCCGACGTGTTCAATACGCTGCTGCAGGTACTCGACGATGGACGTTTGACCGATAATAAGGGACGTACTGTGAACTTCAAAAATACCATCATCATCATGACCTCTAACATCGAGGACATGAACATGCTTAAAAAAACCGTCCGCCCCGAATTTATCAACCGCATAGACGAAATTGTTGTCTTCAAACCGCTCAGCAAGGATGAAATAAAAGAGGTAGCGAGATTGCAAATCAAACAATTACAAAAGATGCTTCAAACGCAGGGCGTCGAATTACAGGTAAGTGACACGGCAATCGACCGGATCGCCGCCGAAGGATACGACCCGCAATTTGGCGCGCGACCCGTAAAACGAGTGATTCAAAGGAACATCTTAAATGAATTGTCGAAACAGATACTTGCGGGGACTGTTCAGGCGAACCATCCTGTCAAAATTGATCAGGTGAAGGAAAATTTGGTGTTTGAAAATTCTGTATAAATCTGCGATAATCCGTGTTATTCGCGTTGTCTGCGTTCCCAAAAAATCTTTTCACCCTGTGCTGTGATTTGGCATTTTGCACCCGTATCTTTGCAGAAATTTTTAACCCGCCGGGAAATCATCAAACTGAATGCACCCCCTTTTGATCTATTTTTTCCCTCCAGTTAATTTTTTTTGTATTTTTGCCCGCCAAAGTTGAAGTATCTTCCATGCGTAAACTATTCATTGCCATATTGATTATTATTGCGGTTGGCGCTGTGGGCGCGTCTATCTGGGTTCTTTTTTCAAAAGCGGAAGAAACAGTTTCCGATACGCTGTTTGACGCCATACCGCTTGACGCCGGATTGATAGTAGACATCCGCGATTATGCCGAATTATGCCGCGCCCTGCGTGAGAATGCTTTGTGGAACACGCTCAACGGAATATCTGCCTTCGGTACGCTTAGCGATGAAATGATGCTGATAGACAGTCTTGTGCATCAATATGAATCAACCGTTCCTTTGCGCAACAATATCATTTTTTCTTTTCATCCCGTTGGAAATGAGGAAATGAAAAGTATTGGCTACGTAAAGATGAACAGCGACAGGGAAGCCCGCAATTTGACAGATCTATTGAAAGGACAACTGGCAGAAATGGCGGTTCTGTCGCAACGCAATTACGACAATGCGACTATTACGGACGTGGCGTTCAACGACAAAAGCAGGCAATCTTTAGATTTTTCGTGCGCCTATCGCAGCGGTATTTTTGTTTTTTCGCGCTCGGCAATTCTTTTAGAGTACGCCATCCGGCAAATTGCATCTGACAGTAACATTTCATCTCATGTAAAACTTGCCGATCTGATACGTTCGGCAGGGAAAAACGCTCCCGCAAACATATACATTAATTATAATCAGTTACCACGAACGGCGCTGACCTTTTTCCATGCCCGTCATAGCAAACTGATAGAGCCTTTGACGCGCTTTGCCGACTGGACAGAACTCGACCTGAACATCAAACCCGATTTGTTGCTGCTCAATGGCTTCACAGAGTGCAGCGATGTTTCGGAGCAGTGGTTCAATATTTTTCTTTCGCAGCCCGCCATGCCCGTCACCTTAGTGGACGCCATGCCGACAACCGCCTATTCCTTCCTTTGGTTGGGCATCCGCCATCTACAGCAGTACTTCGCAGACTACGACCGCTATCTCGAACTGAATAAGGAAACAGGTCGCAGAAGGGAGTTGGACAGACTCAAAACATCCTACCGGATTGATGTGCAAGATGACTTTCTCGAACATTTCGAAGACGAGGCAGCGTTGGTTTATGCCAATGTAGGGCAGCCAAAACCGGAAAACGAACCGTTTGCTCTTTTCCGCATCAAAAGCGCTTCGTCGGCTGTCGACATGATTGAAGAATGGCAAGAGTACGCGAAGAGAAGCAATGCCGCCGTAGACAAAAAAATATTGAGTTTCGATCAACAATTGACCTTTACGGCATACAGTCTACCCTTTGATGCGCCAGCCGTCCTTTTCGGCGATGTCTTTGCGGGCGGCAACCTGAGGTGGTGCGTGGTTGCCGACAATTATTTGGTTTTCGGCAGTTCGCCCGACAATCTGCAAAGATACCTGCACTACACGGCATTACACGCAAGCCTGCAAACCAATATCGGCTACGGCAACTTGGTCAACTTCTTTTCCACGCGCAGTAATCTGATGTTTTACTGCAACCCTGCGTTGATGAACGACTTTTTAGAAAACACACTGAAAAACGAGAAATTCAGAGAAATACAGCAGTCAGCCGACGTCCTTTCGCAGATGCAGGCGTTGGCGTACCAAGTCAATAACGCCGGAGGAAAGTTGTACAATAACCTCTTTTTGAACGGGAAAACACTAAACGATCTAGCCGGTTCACCGGCAGGCGCGCCGATAGCCGCCGGAATGCAGGCATCGTGGGAAAGTCTCTTAGACGAGGCTGTTGCCATCAAACCGCAATTGGTGAGAAACCACAATACCGGAGAAATGGATATTTTTGTTCAGGACAACGCCAATAACGCCTACCTCCTGAACAATGTAGGGCGCATACTCTGGAAAATAAGTCTTCCCGAACCCATCATCAGCCCTGTATATCAGGTAGATATTTATCGCAACAAAAAACTGCAAATGCTTTTCAACACGCGAAATCATATTTATGTAGTCGACCGTTTGGGGAATTTTGTCGATAAATTTCCCATAGCGTTGCCATCGCCTGCCGTGGGCAACGTATCCCTGTTCGATTACGACAACAACCAGCAATACAGGATGATGATTGCCTGCGAAGACCGCAAAGTTTATGTTTACGACAACGCTGCCAAACCTGTTGACGGATGGTCATTCAAGCAAAGCGAACATCCGTTGCAAACCGACGTCTACCATTTCCGCACAGGAAACAGGGATTATATCGTTTTTGCCGACAAGTACCGCGTGTACATTCTCGACCGTCAGGGCAGGACGCGCGTTTCTCCCGAATACAACCTGCCCGTGGGACGGCAAACCACGATCGCTCTCGACCCGCAACGTTCCCGTCTGGCGCTCACAGATACTGTGGGAACCATACACTTCATTTCGCTGACTGACGGTAAAATGTCGCAGCAGATCATCAAACCTTTCCCGTCGTCGCATTTCTTTGTTTTTCAGGATATAGACGGCAACGGGCAGGGAGATTTCATCTTCGCATCGGGCAACCGCTTGGAAGCGTTCCGGCAAAATGCCGAGCCTGTCTTCAGCATTGAAACGGAGGAACCCATCCTGATACGTCCGCATGTTTACGAATTTGCCGCCAACGACCTGCGCATCGGAATCGTACAACCGCAAAACAATCATATCTGGCTATACGACAATAAGGGAAAAGTCAGCAATGGCTTTCCGCTAAAAGGAAACACCCCGTTTTCGATTGGACGATTAGACAGATCGGGCGTAAATTTCAACCTGTTTGTAGGTACGGCAAACAACTTTTTGTATAATTATTCGGTAAAATAAAAAAAGTTTACGTCAATTTGCAAAAATAAAAAACAACATCTATATTTGCGCGTTTTATAGGTAGATCTTGTAGAAAAATTTTGTAAAGTAGAATATAATGTAATAACTTGTATATGAATAAAGAACAAGCATCGGAAAAAAGGCAGATTATCAGCCATGTCAAGGCGCGCATTGCCAGGGGCGAGCCTAAGCAGTTGATACTCGAGGAGTTGTCGCCTCTGTATAAGGATAAAGTAACCATTGTACGGCAACTTGAACTAACCCCATCCAACGCGATGAAGTCTAAATATCAGATGTATAACTATTTACTTGCTGCGTTGTTGTTGTCGGCTCTGGTATTGGACTCGATATTGCTTTTCAGGTTAAGCTGGGATAAAGCGGTCGTTGACATCACCACAGCGCTGAATGTAATATTGGATGCAATATTTTTGATTGGCGTGTTGATGTACCGGATTGAAATCTACAGCTGGATCGCATCCTGCGCCGTAGTTACGCTCATCACGCTACTCACGTCGCTATATTATTATGATCTTCAGAATGTTGATCCCTTACTATTCTTTTCGCTTACCCTGATTGTCATCTCCTTTGTACTCGGTTTGTTGCTCGGCGTGAAGTTGTGTCCGTCGCGCGTCCCGAAAAATGTACAGGTGGATATAGACGGAACCGAAAAAATCAACAAGACGGTTTACGTCTTTCCTGACTAAAAATGCTCGGATCAGTTCACTATCAATTGTTTGATCCGCTCTATCTGTTCCTGTTTTTTGACTTCGCGTAATTTACGTCCCGTTTTGGTGAAGTACTGATGCGTGCCGATGAACTTTATTTGCAGTTTATTCCAGTCATTGAGCGTCAGCGACTTGTTTTGGTGTTTCAATTCGTCGAACAGCGCGTTCGATACCGGCACAAAGTCGGTGCGTCCGAGATAATCGAGGTCTGAATCGCAAATGATTGCCTCGAGCAGATCGGCAGGTTTTGGCGGCAACTTGGTAGCCATGATGATGCGGCATATTTCGTCGATTTCTTCGGGCGTGTAACTGTATTTGGGAAGCGTTTCGCGGGCAATATCTACGCTGCGCTCTTCGTGGTCGGCATACGAAATGATATGTCCCGTATCGTGAAAAAGCGCCGCCGTTTTGAGCAGCAACAATTGATGATCGTCTAATCCTTCAGCCCAGCCGATCAGTTCACTTTCAGTGACCACGTCTACCGTATGTTTTACATTGTGGTAGTAAAGATATTCGGGAAGCCCTTTTTCCAATTTGTCTAAGATAAACTCTTGCAAATCACTAAATTGAATCAACATCCACTGTGTTCTGAATTTTTTGTTGGGCAATCGTCTTTTAGCGCCTTCAGCAAATTCAGCCTTGATGCCGGTAATGGCGAAAAGGTCAAGTTTGTTGCGGTATTTCACAGGCAATGCGCTGGCGTATCGGCAGTCGAACAATTCCTTGACGAACTCGTAGGTAGCAGCCGAAACGATCACCGTATTGTCCTTGCTGACAGAACCTATCCGGCTGGCTACGTTCACCGTATCTCCTTTCAGGTCGTAGTTTGACTGTGATCGTCCTCCGACAAGCGCCGTCACCGAACCGGTATGAATACCGATCTTCAAACTCCAGACAGGTTCGTCGTCATGCTGCAAGTCGGATTTCACAATGTACAACATTTCAAGGGCTGCAAGCGTCACCGTTATGGGATTTGTGACATTTTTTTCGGGGATACCTCCGGCGCAGATAAAACGGTCGCCGATACTGTGCAGTTTTACCAGTTGATATTTTTCGACAATTTCGTTAAAACGAAGGACAAAACCGTCGAGTTTGTCCATATATTCCAATGTATTGGCGGCGGTGGTCAGCACATCCGAAAAACCGCTGATATCCACATACAGTACGGTCACCGTATCAAATCTGGCACGATGAAAGGTTTGCCTGCTTGGATCAGCTTGTTCGGCTTTGGCTTTTTCAATCCATTCCTTATAATTATCCGCCTCGTCCGCTAACCGGTTGTACGCTTCGGCGAGCGCGCGCTGCTTTTCTTTCAGATCCTTATTTTCTGAAACTAAGGCAGCGATGCGTTTGAGCAATTGTTGCTTTGAACTGGTCTCCATTTTACAATTTATTTACGATGTAAAGATACAATTTTTCTTTCATGTAAAAGATATTTCTTAATTTTGCCGCTTCTTTGTACAATTTTGCAATGGTTGGAATCGAAAAAATCAAACAGCCCGTCGCAGCCGAGTTGCAAGTATTTGATCGTCAGTTCAAACAGACCCTCGATAGCGATGTTTTTTTGTTAAATCTTATCACCTGGTATGTATTTAAGACGAAGGGCAAGCAGTTTCGCCCTGCATTGGTATTGTTGTCGGCAAAACTGTTTGGCGAAATATGCCCCAAAACGTACACGGCTGCTGTTTTAGTCGAATTGCTTCATACAACGTCGTTGGTACACGACGATGTGGTAGACGACGCCAACGAACGGCGCGGAGCATTTTCGGTATATGCCCTGTGGAAATCGAAAACGGCGGTGCTGTTTGGCGACTACCTGCTGGCGCGCGGTCTCATGCGATCGGTAGACTACGAAGCATTCGACCTGTTGCGTATTGTTTCGGTGGCTGTAAAGGAAATGTGCGAAGGCGAACTCCTGCAGTTGCAACATTCGCGCAAGCAGGACATTACGCGGGAAGCGTATTTTAAGGTCATCCAAAAGAAGACGGCAGCATTGATTTCGGCTTGTTCCGAAGCCGGAGCGCAATCAGCAGGGGCTGCGCCGGAACAGGTAGCGCAGATGCGGCAATTCGGTATTTATCTCGGACTGATGTTCCAGATCAAAGACGACCTGTTGGACTACCAACCACATGGTATCTCCGGCAAACCCACAGGAAACGATATTAAGGAAAAGAAATTTACGCTGCCGCTCATATACGCCCTGCAACAGGCGTCGCGCAACGAAAAAAAACAAATTCTGCGCCTGATCAACAGTTCGGCGTCCGACTCGCAAATACTGAAAACCATCATTGGTTTCGTTGAAGAAAAAGGAGGACTTGAACATTGCCGCTCCACCATGAGCGAACTGGCGCAAAAAGCCGCCGCCATCATCGACTGTTTCCCTCCGAGCGAGGTAACTGTCGCCTTGAAAGAAATGGTGGAATATGCGATGAACAGGAGGAACTAGTTGTCATTTGCAATTGTTTGTTATTCAATCATTTAAAAATTTATTTACCAAAATTTTTCAATAAATGCAAATATTCCGAAAAATATTCGTACTATTGTGCTTTTTTTAAACAAACGTCCAATAAACAAATTTTCATCATGAAAGTATACAATACCCATCAAATCAAGAATTTTACGCTTTTGGGCAATACCGGTTCGGGTAAGACCACATTAGCGGAAGCGATATTATTCGAAGGCAAAGTCATCGAGCGTCGCGGCGAAGTTGAAAACAAAAATACCGTGTCGGATTACAGCGAAATTGAGCGCGAAAACGGCAGTTCGGTATATGCTGCGGCGCTCTACGCCGAATATAACGACAAGAAGCTCAATTTTATAGATGTTTCCGGCTCCGACGATTTTATCAACGGCGCCGTGGCTGCGTTGTCGGTAACCGACGTGGGCGCGCTGGTGATCAACGCCCAGAACGGTATCGAGGTAGGAACCGAAATACACAGCCGTTATCTGGAAAAAGCAGGAAAAGGCGCTGTAATCGTTGTCAATCAGCTAGACCACGAAAAAGCACATTTTGAAAAAGTCATCGAAGAGGCTATCGAACGTCTGGGAAAAAACGTGACCATCATACAGTATCCGCTTAACGAAGGCGCCTCGTTCGATTCATTCATTGATGTTTTGTCGATGAAAAAATACGGCTATTCAGGAGGAAAACTCGACATCAGCGATGTTCCCGCCGACCAGACAGATCGCGCCGAAGAACTGCGCGCACAACTGATTGAGAAAGCTGCCGAAAATGACGAAGAATTGATGGAAATATTCTTCGAAAAAGAAACGCTTAGTGAAGACGAAATACGAAAAGGTATCACCAAAGGCTTGATTAACTGCGGCATGATGCCTGTGCTTTGTGTTTCTGCTAAAAAGAATTACGGCGTTGGTCGGATGATGGAATTTTTCACGCAAGTATTACCTTCGCCAAACGAAGTTCCGGCGCCTGAAGATATTGCCGGCAATCCGGTACCTTGCGACGCTGCGGGCGCAGCTGCGGCAATGATCTTCAAATCGGCTGTGGAACAGCATCTGGGCGAAGTAAACTATTTCAAGGTCATGTCGGGAGAAATTACCGAAGGGATGGATGTCGTCAACAGCAAGACAGGCAACAAGGATCGCATTTCGCAACTGTTTGTGGTTGCCGGAAAGAACCGTACCAAACTTCCAAAACTGGTCGCCGGCGATATAGGGCAAACCGTAAAACTGAAAAGCACCCGCACAGGACAAACACTGTCAGCGCCGGGCAGCAATTTAGAATTTGCGCCCATTGAATTTCCCGAACCCAAATTCCGCACTGCCATAAAGGCGGTTAGCGACGGCGACGAGGAAAAACTGAACGAAGCCTTGCAACGTCTCAACATGGAAGACCCCACCATCCGCGTGGAATATTCAAAAGAACTGAAACAAACGATTATATCCGGTCAGGGCGAATACCACCTGAACATCGTTAAATGGCATTTAGATAATGTATTCAAGATTGCCACCGAATTTATCGCGCCAAAAATACCCTACCGCGAAACCATCACCAAAACAGCACAAGCCGACTACCGCCACAAGAAACAGTCGGGCGGCGCCGGTCAGTTTGGCGAAGTACATATGATCATCGAGCCTTATGCAGAAGATATGCCCGATCCTTCCATGTTCAAAATCAACGGCAAGGAATACAAAGTTACCGTGCGCGACAAACAGGAATTAGACATGGACTGGGGCGGCAAGTTAGTGTATATCAACAGTATCGTTGGAGGCAGCATTGATGCTCGATTCATGCCGGCTATCCTCAAAGGGATCATGGAAAAGATGGAAGAAGGACCGCTCACCGGCTCGTATGCCCGCGACATCCGCGTTACCGTATACGACGGCAAGATGCACCCCGTAGATTCCAATGAAATTTCTTTCCGCCTTGCGGGACGTAACGCTTTCAGGGAGGCTTTCAAAATTGCCGGTCCAAAAATCATGGAACCGATCTATAATGTAGAAGTCTGGGTTCCGGGCGATCGAATGGGCGACGTGATGAGCGATCTCCAAACGCGACGCGCTATGGTGCAGGGAATGAACAGCGAAAAAGGATTTGAAAAAATCACGGCTCGCGTACCCTTAGCCGAAATGAACCGTTATTCAACCACATTAAGTTCTATCACCGGCGGACGCGCCATGTACTCGATGAAATTTGCCGAATATGCTCAGGTTCCGGGAGACATCCAAACCAAATTGATTGAGGCATTCGCAGCCGAAGAAAAGGACGAGTAGTTTTCTCTACCCATCACAGATATCCACACATGCAATCAACGAACCAACGCATCGCGCAATTGGAGGCAGAGAACAGCCTCCTGCACACCCTTGTTGACCATTTTCCCAACGGCGCCCTGTTTCGCTTCCAATTGAAAGCCTCTTCGCTCCCAGACTCCGATGCGTCTGATTTTTGGTTGAAACATCTACAATTGGTTTATGCCAACGCCTCATGGGAAAAGATCAGCAATATACCTCTTGCCGATGCGATGCAAAATGCTTCTCTGCTGTTTGCAAAAATTTATCCCGATGACCTGAAACGAATCCTTCCCGTGATATACGAGAGTTTGTGCAGTCTATCCAAATTTAACGTGGAAGTACGCTATTTCCCAACCATTGATATGATGCGGTGGTTGCAGATGTCGGCGCAAATACAAAATGAAGGCGAATGGATATTCATCACCGGATTTATCATCGACATCAGCAACCGGAAACATATTGAAAGCGAGCTGTCTTTGCACCGCGACGAGTTAAAATATCTGGTGAAGGACACAACCGAAAACCTCGAGGCTACCAACGAAGAGTTTGTTGCCGTCAATGAAGAATTGGAAGCCACCAACGAAGAATTGACCGCCATCAACAATGAATTGAACGTATACAAGACCAAACTCGAAACATTGGTTGATCTGAAGACCCGCCAACAAGACTTACTCATCAAAGTGTTGCAGATTGTTCAATCGTCGGAAGGAATACCCGAAGCATTGAATATCGCATTGGCTGAAATCGGCGAATACACCGGTTCAAGCCGCGTCTATATTTTTGAAAAAGACCATGTAAATAATACCGTAAGCAATACCTACGAATGGTGTCATGAAGATGTTGAGCCGGTGATCAAATTTTCGCGGCAAATTCCTTTGGGCGAATGGTATAACCTTATTGCAAATCGCAGATATATACGAATGTCAAGCGCCGGTATCACAGAACCGGTGGTTGCCGAAGCCATGGAATTACGCGGAAATATTTCGGTACTGGCTATACCGCTTGCCGCGAGTGATACGCATTACGGATTTATTGGCTTTGACGAATGTTTGTCTGACAGACGATGGGAGAAGCAAGAGATTAACCTGCTCGTCAGTATCTCTCAAATTATCACCAACACCATGCGGCGCCATCGGGCGGAAACATCCATGCGCCTGTCGCAACAAACCATGCGCACGGTGCTTGATAATATTGACGCCAATATTTTCGTATCCGATTTTGACAATTCGGAAATCCTTTTTGTCAACAAAAAAATCATGGACAAATTGGGCAACATCGAAGGGCGCATCTGCTGGGAAGTGTTGCAGAACAGCATGACAAGTCCATGCAGTTTTTGCCCGAAGCAACATCTGCGCGATGACAACAACCAGCCAACAGACGCTTACCATTGGGAACACCGCAACACCGGCAACCAGAACTGGTACGCATGTAGCGACGCCGCTATCGAATGGGTGGACGGACGATGGGTACATCTGGAATATGCCACAAACATCACTCAACGTAAAAAAGCCGAGATAGAACTGATTCAAGCTAAGGAAAAGGCAGAAGAATCCGACAAACTCAAATCGGCTTTCCTTGCCAACATGTCGCACGAAATACGTACTCCGCTCAATGGCATTTCAGGATTTCTCAATTTCCTGAACGACGAAAATTTGCCCTTCTCACGACGTCGCGAATACATCGAAATCATCAAAAATAGCGGACTGCAATTGACCAAACTGATAGACGATATTGTTGATTTGGCAATCATCGAATCAGGACAAATGAATTTATTCCCCATTGCATTTCGACTCAACAGTTTTATGGAGGACATGTTCGCGCATTACGAATCAAAACTAATCAATAGCGGCAAATTACATGCAGCGCTGGTACTTGACAGGGAGGGATTTGTAGACCAGTGCCTCTGTTTTATTGATTCTCTGCGTCTTCGGCAAATATTGGTTAACCTGATTGACAATGCCTTTAAATTCCTTGACAAAGGCTTCATTTGTTTCGGTTACAGGCTAAAAGATGAAGGATTGCTTGAATTTGTGATTGAAGATAGTGGCGTGGGTATTCCCGAAAGCCAGTTGGAAGTGATCTTTGAACGATTCCGACAGGCTGAACAGAATGTTGACAGACGTTACGGAGGCGCAGGTTTGGGACTGACCATCTCGCGCAGTTTATGCAATATGATGGGTGGCGACATATGCGTGGAATCGGTCGAAAAATTTGGTTCAACGTTCCGTTTCACAGTTGCCTACTTGCCTGTAGCCATTGCCGATATTCATCTTCTCGATCTGTTGTCGGAAACGCCAATCGCCGTCATTGATTCTTTTGCAGGAAAAACTGTTTTAGTGGTTGAATCCATAGATTTGAAATTTTTATACTACCAAAAATTGCTTACAGCCGCCGGTCTGAATGTGGTCAGACTTGCTTCGCAATCCAATTGGGACGCCATGAATGTAAAAGCGCACGCAGTAATAGCATCATTATCCTCAATAAACAATGCCTTGCCCGATACCGCTAAACAATACAATATCCCCGTCATATACATCGTTCCCGGACAAACGTATGAATATGATTACCTTACCCAAGATTACCCCAATAGCGTCATTCTTTCAGAACCTGTGAATTATAAGAAATTGACCAACGGGTTGAAAGATGTTTTGTTTGAGTAGGGGCGACTTGCAGTCGCCCGTTTCGGGTTTTGGGTTTCGGGTTTCGGGTTTCGAGTTTCGGGTTTCGGGTTGCAAAAAAAAGTTTAATATGTTGCAACCAAATGGCTGTTGTTTTACGTCTAAAGGGAAAATTCAAAAGTTATTTATTCACCAATTAAAATTTTAAAAGTTATGGCAGACAGTATTTCAATTATTGGGATATTTTTTGTTCCCGCAGCGATGATCGTATTAATCGTATGGTTTAAGAGCAACGAGAAGCGCAAACGCTATCAGTTACAAGCTGAGATGTATACCAAAGCCCTTGAAAAGGGGCAATCCGTTCCTGACGATTTGTTTGTTGAACCTAAAAAGAAGGATGCCAGTCCGTTGAATACCGGGATTATCTGCATTGCCATAGGTATCGGATTATCGATATTTATTGGCATGGTAGTGAGCATTCGGACAAACATTGACGAAGCGATTAAAATTGCAGGGATAGGTATTATCCCCCTATTGATTGGCATCGCATTCGTGATCATCCATTTCATCGAAAAGGGAAAAGCCAAGAACGAAGATGCCGGATGATACATTACTTGTATCGCGAGCAGCGCTGCTGGGCGACAGGAAAGCATTCAACCAGTTGGTGGAGGCTTACCAGTCGCCCATACGGCGTTTCTTCTTCAACCTGACAGGCGGCGACGAAGAACTGAGCAAAGACCTCGCTCAAGACACATTCGTCAAAGCATGGCTGAACATCGGTTCGTTTCGCGCTGCGGCAAAGTTCTCCACATGGCTGTACCGTATCGCCTACAATACATTCTACGATTATGCGCGCGCCAAAAAGCCCGCCGCCAATATAGATGTAGCAATGTTGAGCGACAAGATGGCAGCCGACACGCCCGACATAGACTTTGGCATAGATTTTGAACAGGCTTTAACAGTTCTCAAAACCGACGAACGTACCGCAATGCTGTTGTTTTATATGGAAGACCAAGCCATAGACAAGATTTCAAAAATCATGAATTGTCCGACCGGCACCATCAAATCGCACCTGCATCGCGGAAAAGAAAAGTTGGCGAAATATTTTGCTAGTGGTTAGTGGTTAATGGTTAGTGGTTAATGGTTATTTCGAGTTTCAATTATTCAATTATTCATCATTCATAAATGTTCAATTATTCATAAATGTTCGATTCTGATTTCAAAAAAATATTTGCAGCCCACAGGGTTGATGTTCCCGACGAAGGTTTTTCGGGACGATTCATGCGACAATTGCCCGAACGCAAAAGCATGTTGCCGCAAATGGTGATGGTCTTTTTTGTGATGCTGGGGCTGGCGCTTACGTTTGCCGTACATGGCGTCACTCCATTATTGGAACAAATCAACAGTCTGATTGTATCTATCAGCAGCCTGCAAGCGCCGTCGCCAATTGCTGTCTTTACCTATTTGGGAACACTGAGTTTGATAGGAATCATCAGTTATTCGATAGCGCAGGCTGATGCTGGGTGATTCGTATTTTCATTTCATGAATTTTATTTTTTTGCGAAAATTTTTAGTATTTTTGTTTTTAAAAAATGAGTTATCTTTGTGCCGTAAAAAAATATAAAACCATGACAACAAAAAATATAAAAAAATTGCCCTATGGTAATTCCGATTTCGAGAGCATTATTTTAGAAAATTATGCCTACGTAGACAAAACGCGCTTCATAGAACTGTTGGAAAATGAAGCCAACAAGTATCAATTTTTCATTCGTCCGCGCAAGTTTGGCAAGAGCCTGTTTCTGTCGGTGCTTGCCAATTATTATGATATTCGTAAGGCGTCGCAGTTCGAACAGTTGTTTGGCGATTTGTATATCGGCAAAAATCCTACGCGGCGAAAAAACAGTTATGCGGTGATGAGTTTCAACTTTTCGGGACTGAATACCAGAAGCGAGGAGGGGTTTGTTAAGTCTTTTGCAAATAGAGTACAAAATACCATAACAAAGTTTATATCTCTCTATCGTGATTTTATCCCAAACGCTGATACGGCAATTCAAGAAATCAAGACGGAAAAATCGGGTGTGGACAGTTTCAATATTTTATTCGAAATTATCGAACCGATAAAACTCAAGATCTTTGTTGTTATTGACGAGTACGACCATTTTGCCAACGATTTGATTGCTATGGGTAGCCACAAGGGCAAAGACTTTTATAGCCAAATGGTTGAAGCCAATGGTTTGGTGCGCGACTTCTATGAAATACTCAAAATAGGCGCCACTAATGTTGCTGTAATTGACCGTATATTCATTACCGGAATTTCCCCCGTGATGCTTGATAATCTGACCAGCGGTTTCAATATTGCCGACAATTTGACAATAAAATTGCGATACAACGAAATGATGGGATTTACGCAGACGGAAGTAGACGCGCTGATGTGCGAAACAGGCGTCGACCCGGCAAGAATAGACATAAATATGACTTCATATTACAATGGTTATCTCTTTAACGGCGACGGCGAAAATCGACTGTACAATTCAACGATGGTTCTTTATTTTTTCAGCCTTATTTTGAACAATGAAAAAACAACAGCCGAAAATATTATCGATTCAAATCTAAAGACCGATTACGGACGGCTGCGACAATTAGTGCGAAATGAAAAAAACAAAGAAACGCTGATAGAGATTATAAAGGAAGGCAGTATCGTTTCCGATATTGTCAGGGAGTTTCCCATGGAAATAATGTATGACGACGAGTACTTTATTTCTCTGCTTTTCTACATGGGATTGCTCACCATAAAGGAAGACTATTTTGGAAAATATCGTCTGCAAATTCCCAACTACTCTATCCGCACGGTATTTTGGGAATATCTTGGGCGTTTGTCACGCGAATCGTCGCCCGAAATGACTATCGACACGAGACGCTTGAACGAGGCAATCCGTAATATGGCTATACATGGCGACGTGCATACATTCATAGAATGCGTTTCGCAAAACGCTTTCAGCAACTTGTCTGATATCGACTTGAGGCGCTTTGACGAAAAATATATCAAGGTAATGTTACTTTCCTATTTGTTCCAAAGCAATGTCTACGTGGTGATGAGCGAATTTGAAACCGGCGACGGATATTCCGATATTTTCCTGCAAAGAAACCCCAAACTGCCGGAAGTAAAATATGAATGGCTTTTAGAATTGAAATATCTAAAAGCGGGCGACGAAAAAAACATCCCAAAAGCCAAACAGGAAGCATCCGAGCAGTTGCAGCGATACATGCAGGCATACCGGCTAACGGGGCGAGCCGACCTGAAAACGGCTATAATACTGTTCATCGGCAAAAATAAATTTGAAATCTTTGAATAATTTTTTTAATTCTTAATTCTTAATTCTTAATTCTTAATTGTTATGAATCTCTTTTTTCTCAAAATCACGTGGCGCAGCCTCACACAGCGCGGCGTGTTTCCCATCATCAATGTTTTAGGGCTGTCCATCGGTTTGGCGGTGGTATTGTTGATCAGCCTGCTTGTTTTCCACGAACGGTCGTTCGACAAGTCGTTCAAGGAAAGTAAGAATATCTATCGCATCAATTCTTACCTGACGGCGTTCATGCCCGGCGAAACCTACGCTACGACCAGCAACAAAGTAGCGCCTGTAATGAAAGAAGCCATTCCGGAAATGCTTGCTACTGTGAGAACTTACCTCGGCAGTCACGTTGTGCGGATCAATGACCATCCAATGCGGGTCAGGCTGATGTGGGCTGACGAAGATTTCTTCCGACTGTTTGATACCCCTTTTCTTCACGGAACGCCCGAAGCAGTGATGACGCGCCCCAACGCAGTAGCCATATCGGAAGAAATGGCAAAAACGCTGTTCGGGAACAGCAGTCCCATGGGAGAAACATTTTCATTAGACAACCTGCATCTGATGGAAGTCGCAGCCGTATACAAAGATTATCCTAAAAACACTTCCTTTTGGGAATACAAAATGATTGCACCTTTCTTACATTCTTATCCCGCTTGGCTGCATGAACAAATTCATTGGGGAAACATTGATTTCGAAACGTTTTGCCTGTTGCCGGCAAAAGCAGACACCGCATATTTGAATACGCAAATGTGGAAAGTAGGTACAGACGACACAGACGAATTTAGAATGTTCTACAAACCGACATTGCAGCGTTTGGACGATATACATTTATATTCGGCAAAAATCACAAACAGTAGAACCTCGTCGCAAAGCGATATAGGAAAGGTGAAAATGCTGTCGTTGCTGGCGGTGATTATTCTGGTGGTGGCATGTATCAACTACATGAATTTAAGCACGGCGCGCGCACAAAAACGCTCTCGGGAAATTGGCATCAGCAAAACTGTAGGCGCCAAACGTCATGAACTGATCACGCGCTTGTTTTTTGAAACAGGCATCTTTACCTTTATATCCTTTCTTGTGGGTTTTGTGCTGGCTGCCTTGTTGCTGCCGGTATTCAACAATCTGCTGGGCGAACAGTTGCAAATCACACAGGCTTTTCGTCCGCTGTTTGTATGTATTGCATTGTCGATATGGGTGGCAACCACTGTATTTGCCGCATCGTATCCCGCTCTGTATATGTCGGGGTTTCCGCCTTTAATGGCAATTCGCGGCAGCGGATTTGTGCCAAAATCAAGCCATGCCGTTGTACGAAAAGTTCTGACCGTCGGGCAATTTGCCGTTGCCGTCATTCTGATAGCATGGGTCTTGATTATTCAGGCGCAAATCAGATTTATCAACGATAAGGATCTTGGATTTAATCCCCGCAATTTGATAGGTTTTTCATTTTTCTCGCTGCCGCAGGGTTCCGATCTGGGAGCGTTGGCAAACGATTTCAGGGCAGAAAGTTCGGTTGAAATAGTAGCCCGCGAAAGCGGACGTTTGTTTCAGGGGAATGGAATGATGCTACAGAGAAATGCAGATGACCAAATAGGTTCCGGATTATTTAGTATCACCGTTGACCCATATTTTATCGATTTGGTAGAACTTAAATTGATTGCCGGCAGACCCTTACCCGAAAAACAACCCGGCGACAGCATTACCCAAATCATACTCAACCGCGCCGCTGTGGATTATTTGGAAACGACGCCCGAAGAACTGATAGGAAAAAGAGTTTTTGCCCACATTAATGAAAGTATTACCGAGGTTTGCGGCGTTGTGGAAAATTTCAACTTTGAACCCTTATACCGCCCTGTTACTCCCTTTTGTATCCACAACGGATTTAGCAGGGCAAAATCAGTAATTTTGCTTCGCGTAAGAGAGGGCAATCTGACAGAACAGTTAAAAACTTACGAACAAATCTTCAAGAGGCATTTTCCAAACGAACTGTTTGAACCGTGGTTTCCCGACTTACAAATGGAAAAAGAATACGAGGGCGAACGGCGCACCGCCCGCGTAGCCATCATCTTTTCTGTACTGGCGATTCTGGTGGCATGTATGGGCGTTTTCGGGCTGACGGCGTTCATGGCAGAGCAGCGAACCAAAGAAATAGGTATCCGCAAAGTACTGGGTGCAAGTATGATGGACATCGTGCGGTTGTTTACGGGTAATTATGTGCAATTGCTGTTAATCTCGTTAGTGATAGCCATTCCTGCTGCGTGGTGGGTGGGCAATCAGTATCTGCAAAACTTTGCCTACCGTATTTCGCTTTCGTGGTGGATGTTTGCCGTTGCAGCATTGATCACCATTGCGCTGACGCTGCTCACGGTGAGCGCGCTGGCAATCAGGGCGGCAATGGCGAATCCTGTGGATTCAATTATGAAGTGTGAATGATTGAGTAAATATTTTCAGTTTTCAGTTTTCAGTTTTCGGTTTTCAGTTTCAAAAGTCTTGATTATCTTTGTGTCTTTAAAATATCAATACCATGACGTCAAAAAACTTTAAACGTTTGCCCTACGGCGAATCAAATTTCGAGAGCCTAATTTTAGAGAATTATGCCTACGTGGACAAGACAATGTATGTTGAACTACTTGAAAAAGAGAGCAATAAGAGACAGTTTT
>Ga0099364_10000918_pt1 | contig 50047 bp, 44 predicted proteins | sample TergutTh196P3_FD_73070 | JGI IMG/M metagenome (GOLD analysis project Ga0099364, IMG submission 73070) | Microcerotermes parvus P3 segment gut microbial communities from Pointe-Noire, Republic of the Congo - Th196 P3 | ecosystem: Host-associated > Arthropoda: Insects > Digestive system > Gut ... | reverse complement strand
TGGCCCGATTTCCGGAGCAAGAGCGTCGTTATGAATACCTCCCCCGCGACGACGAGCACCGACTTAACCGCGTCTTCCAAGAGATGGACCCTACCTTTGTCCCAGTGAATACTTCAATTAGCTTCCAGCGTCAATTGCAAGAAGGATTAGACCGTTCACGTCAGTTATAACAAGGACGTTAATTTGAGCGGGCACGCTGAGGTGTCAGTCACCTTTTTAGGAGTAAGGACATTTTAGTAGCAAAAAAAACTTAACTTTTTTCCCAAAAAGCCAAGTATTCTACATTCTGGTGCCGTAATATAGAATGGTAAACTAAAATGAGTTATAATAGACTTATTATGAAAATCCTGCAATTTTAATTGAGGAGAATAATATGGCGGATATTAATACACAAATCCCTGAGGCTGGAAATGGGCAAAGTTCAGGTGCGACATATGAAAAAGTTTGGGAGATAATCCAGGAACTTGCAATTAGTCAGAAAGAGACTGATCGGCGAATGAAGGAAACAGATAAGCGAATCGGTGATCTTGGCAATCGTTTTGGTGAAATGGTCGAACACCTTGTAGCACCCAGCATAAATGAGAAATTTAATGAATTGGGTTTTAGTTTTGAAACAGTTTCTCAAAATATTCAAATAACAGATAGCTCAAAAAAATTTCTTGCAGAAATTGACCTTTTGCTTGAAAATGGTGATATAGCGATAGCAGTCGAAGTAAAATCAAAACCATCCGAGAAAGATGTTGATCAACATATAAACAGGATGGAAGTACTCCGCAAGAGAGCAGATAAAAGGAATGACAATAGGAAATTTCAGGGAGCCATTGCCGGGGCAGTAATGAACAAAGAAGTTTTAAATTATGCTCATAAGGCCGGATTTTATGTAATTGAACAAACAGGCGAAACTGTAAAAATTACAATTCCGGAAGGTTTTGTTCCCAAGGAGTGGTGATTGACATTGTACATGGAAGCTTGACAATCTTGTCAACTGAGCTGTTGTGAATGCTATGAGTTTAAAGAAAGCATAATTATTTTTAACTTTTTTCCCAAAAAGCCAAGTGCCATGCATTCTAGTGCCGTAATATGGTAAGGAAAACAATAATGAGTTATAATGGACTTGTTATGAAAATCCTGCAATTTTAATTGAGGAGAATAATATGGCTGATACATTAACTTATGAGAAAGTTCTTGAAATGTTTAAAGAAACCGACCGAAAAATGCAAGAGACAGATAGAATAGTAAAAGAGACAGCCCTCCAGATGAAAGAGACTGATCGGCGTATGAAGGAAACAGATAAGAGAATCGGTGATCTAGGTAATCGTTTTGGTGATTTAATCGAACATATGGTTGCCCCGAATATTAAAGAAAAATTTAATGAATTAGGTTTCACTTTTGAAAGAATATATAAAAATTTAGAAATTAGCAACCATACAGGAAATAATTTTGCAGAAATTGACCTGGTACTAGAGAATGGTGATATTGTAATAGTAGTTGAAGTGAAGGCTACTGCAAAAGTAAATGATGTTAATTATCTTATAAAAAAGATGGAAATACTACGCCGTACTGCAGATTTGAAAAATGACAAACGAAAATACCGTGGTGCAATTGCTAGTGCAATTACAAGTACCGCTGTCAGGAATTATTCACACAAAAAAGGTTTTTATGTAATTGAACAGACAGGCGATACTGTTAAAATTACTATCCCTGAGGGTTTTGTTCCCAGGGAGTGGTGATCACGTCGTCTCCCTCTTAATCAGCTCCGGCAGGGTAGTATAGGCCTGTATCTGCAGAGCCGGGTTCTTAATCTTTCGCATTAGAGCTTTCACAATTTCTACGCCCATGTCGTATATGTTTATGTTGACTACAGTGGGCCGGGGGGTAATGATTCTGGAATAGGGGTAGTCGTCAATGATGATTACGCCCATGTCTTTTGGGATGATGGTACCGCTGGCTTCCAGGGCTTTGAATACGCCGACTGCGATTAGACTGTTTTCGCAGATTACGGAGTCCGGCGGATTCTTGATTTTTAACAGGGCAAGCATGGCCTTATAACTTTCGTTAACGTCAATATCAATGCTGCAGATATGTTCATCCGGTAGTTCTGTGTCGTGTTCAAGCAGGAAGGACTGTACTCCTTGTAAGCGGAAGGAAGAAATTGCCGCCTCTTTTTTGCCGCCTATGAATGAGATTTTTTTATAGCCGCATTGGTAAAGGTGCTGGGCGGCTACTTCGCCGGATAGGACATTGTTTGTGTCTATCCAGCAGCTGCTATGCTCAAAACTGGGTTTGCCTGCAATTATATGGGGGAATCCTTTTTGTACAATGTAATCGGCACTGCTTCTATTAATGGATTCATATTCTATGATGAGCCCGTCGGAGCTTTTCTGCATGATGATTCTTCTTGCTGTCTCTCCTTCTTTTTCTTCATGGCTTGTGTCAACCAGATTGAGGGTATAACCATTTTTTTCAAGCTCGTTTTGTGCGCCGCTGATCATTTCAAAGATGTGAGGGGCTTCGTAAACCATTCCCTTTTTAAACTTTGTAAGAAAGGAGATATTCCTTGTGGATGCGCGTGCAAAGTTGGCGGCTCTCTGGTTTGGTGTATATTCCAGACGTTCCATTATTGCATGTATATTATCAATGGTTGCCTGTGAAATGCTCGAAGAGCTATTTATTACCTTGCTTACCGTGGAAATGGAAACTCCGGCTTCGCGGGCTACGTCCCTTATGGTTACTGACATAATGACTCCTTCCTGTTAGGCTCTTACAATCCCTTGAAATAATTATAGATAAGTTCAGGATGACCGGGTAAATGCTCGTGTCCGTGGTTGGGATAAATTTCGCATGACTTTTTAGCCGTTATGCGATTATAGACTGCAAACTGGGTGGAAGGCGGACAAATATCGTCCATTAAACCAATGAACATATAGGTTTCATTCTTAATACGCGGAGCCAGATTTGAAACATCTATATAAGCAAGCAGCTCGAACATTCTGTCGATGTTTTTATGCCGCGGATCATAGTTCCTTAAATAAATGCCAAGCTCTTCGTATGCACCCTTAAAGAGATCCATTTCCCAAACACGTTTATAATCCGAAAGAAAGGGGTGGACAGAGGCACACATTTTTACCCTTGGCTCAAGTGCGGCACAGGTAATTGTCAAGGCACCGCCCTGCGAGCCTCCTGTAGCTCCAACACGCTTTTCGTCTACAAAGTCCATGGACATTAAAATTCTGGCACATTGGGCAGTGTCAAGAAAAACATTGCGGAAGAAAAGTTTTTCAGGATCATCGTCAGAGAGCCCCCTTACTATATGGCCGCGAAAGGTGCTTCCGTTTACATGGAGATTGTCTTCTGACCTGCCCATCTGTCCGCGTACATCGAGGGCTAAAACTGCATAGCCAGAGTATGCATAGACGAGTTTGTCCAGCCAGTCACCGGAATGACCGGAATAGCCGTGGAACATGGCAATGGCAGGGATCTTGCCATTGATTTTTGTGGGGCGTAGAAACTTGCCACAGACCCTTGCTCCGCCTACGCCGTTAAAGTACAGGTAAGAACACTCTACGCCTTCGGCATTGAACTCCGCCGGTTCAAGAGTGTAAACGGTTCCTGCCTTGTCCAGTTCAGCAAGTGCTTTGTCCCAGTAAGAGTCAAAATCCTTTGGCAGGGGGCTGGAACCTCGATAATTTTGCAGTTCTTTTAATGGTAAGTCTAGTGCCGGCATATTTCCTCCAGTTAATTAAAGTAAAACGCTTTCCTAAAAAAATTACAAAATCGTTAAATCATTTATTGACATCCTAATATTATGGGCTTATTCTTGTCAATATAGCCTATTATAAGTCAATTATAAGGGTTTATAACTAATAATGCAAGAACAATATTAGTAAAACGGTTTCCTATACAAGGGTGGAAGGTCATTGGAACGAATACTTAAAATAAAAAAAGGTAAAAATTTCCGTGATATTGGGGGGTATAAAACCATTTGCGGCAAAACTACAAAATGGAATAAAATTCTCCGCTCCGGTGACCTCGTTAATCTTGACGAAAAGGATGTTTCCCTTTTGGAAGCTCGCGGTGTAAGACACATTCTGGATCTCCGTACAATTAAAGAAAATGCCGAAGACCCCGGTAAAATTCCTGCGGGAGCAAAGGTTCATCGTATTCCGATTTTTAAAGATAGCTCGCAAAACGTAATTCCAAAGGGGCAATTTATTAAAATGTATGACAATTTGATATTTAACGCTCATGCGAAAAAAGCCTATCTGAAGATTTTTAAGTTTTTAATTGCCAATGAAGCAGAAGATGAGGCTATTCTGTATCATTGTCTTGGCGGCAAAGACCGTACGGGAATTGTGACAATTCTTCTGCTATATGTGTTAGGCGTACCCGAAGATACAATTTTAAAAGACTATCTTCTAACAAATAAAGCATCAAAAAAATTTAATGATAAGTATACTGCAGATTTTATTAAAACCGGAGCGGCTTCTAAAGAAATAGATAACTTTAATGATACCATCGTAGCAAAAAAAGAATATTTTGACAGAGCGATGAAAAATATGATTTCAGTATCGGGGTCTGTTGACAATTACATTCGTGAAGAAGTGGGTTTGTCAGAAGATAAGATGATTAGTTTACGAAGCAAGTATTTGGAATAATTAATTTTTGGAGTAAGAATGAATACAGCAGCAATTTACCACAGAAGCAAGAGCGAATTTGCCTATCTGCATACTCCTGAAAAACTTCATATCAGGTTAAAAACGGCTAAAAATGATGTACGCGAAGTTTTTCTTTTACATATTGATCCTTATAAGTTGTGGGGGGAATGGCATAAAGATATTTTCGATAAAAAATTCCCCATGAAAATAATTGCAAGTACGGATGTAAATGATTTTTGGCAGGCAGAAATTGGGGAGAAAGATAAACGTCTCTGTTATGCTTTTTATGTTAGGGGAAATGATGGGGAAGAAATATTATACTGCGATTATGGGATCTACCCTGTAAAGAAGCCTTTTATTTCCAACCATAATTACTTCTTTAGATACCCATATTTCCATGAGGTGGATATGGTGAAAACGCCGGACTGGGTAAGAAAAACAGTCTGGTATCAGATTTTCCCCGAACGCTTCTGGAATGGAGATAAAACAAACGACCCTCCCGGTACTCTTGAATGGGGGAGCAAGGTACCGGGAAATTATGATTTTTTTGGCGGAGACCTACAGGGCATTATTAATAAGCTTAGCCATATAGAAAAACTGGGTTTTAATGGAATATATCTCTGCCCGATTTTTAAATCTCCAAGCAATCATAAGTATGACACCATAGATTATTTTGAAGTTGACCCTGCCTTTGGTACAAAAGAAAGTTTAAAAAAGTTGGTGGATGAATGTCATAAGCGTGGAATCAGGGTAATGCTGGATGCTGTGTTTAATCATATTGGTGATAAGTCCAAAGAGTGGCTTGATGTTGTAGAGAAGGGAGCAGAATCGAGATACGCCGGCTGGTTTCATATTAATAAATTTCCTGTTTCGTATGATAAGGTTAACAGGGTAGATGAGGCGGAAAATCTTAGTTATGCTACATGGGGTTTTTCTCCTCATATGCCAAAGTTGAACACTTCAAACCCTGAGGTGCAGGAATATTTATTAAGCGCAGCAAAATACTGGACAGAGAACTTTGATATTGATGCATGGAGGCTCGATGTAGCAAATGAAGTGGATCATCATTTTTGGCAAAAGTTTCGCAAAACAGTAAGTGAGATTAAAAACGATATATATATAATTGGAGAAATTTGGCATTCTGCTCAATTGTGGCTTCAGGGAAATGAATTCCATGGAGTTATGAATTATCCCCTAACAGAATCCATTCGTGAGTATTTTATTAATGATTATATAGAATCTGAAAAAATGGTGACAGCTATTAACCACCAGTTAATGCTTTATCCAACCCAAACAAATGAGGTAATGTTTAACCTGTTGGATTCACACGATACACCAAGATTAATGTCTCATGCAAAGGGAAATAAAAACAATGTTAAGTCCGCCCTTGCATTTATGTTTATGATGACGGGAACCCCCTGTATTTACTATGGCACCGAAATTGCCATGGAGGGCAAAGGAGATCCGGAATGCAGGGCTTGCATGGAATGGGATGAAAGCAAGTGGGACATGGAAATGTATAAATTTATTTCCATGCTGGTTGCCTTTAGAAGAAAGTATTCTGATCTTATTTCTTTTGCCAATGCAGAATGGGAAGTAGATAACGAAAAAAGTATTGTTAAACTAATAAAAAAATACAAGTGCAATACTGTGACAGGTGTTTTTAACAATGGAAAAAAAGACATCAAGATAGAGTCTAATGGATTAACTCTATTGTCATCTGATGCAGAATGTACCGGGGATAGAGCGGTAATTAAGGCCGGCGGCTTTCATATTGAATTGTTCGGAGAGTTAAATGTATAAGATACCAATTGATACGCATGTTCACACTTCTACATTTTCTGATCACGCACAATGTACTTATGGACAGTTTTGGGAAAGTGCGGCGGAGATTGGCCTTAAAGGATTTGGTGTTACCGGTCATATTCATAACGATGTAAGTGGTAAAACTGATGCCGAAAAATTTATTTTATACAATTCATATTTTTTATGTCAAAAACTTATAAAACGAGAAAAATATGGTGTAAAAATGTACCGCGGAGCAGAGATTGATATAATAAATAAAGAAGGGGATCTTTGCGGCAGTAATATTGAAAATGATTTTTTTGATTATGATGGTACTCTTGTTGATTTAATTTTAAGTAAGCTCGATTATGCAATTGCTAGTGTTCATTCTTATACCATGAACGAGGATGTCTCTGCAATCACAGCAAAAGAAGGTACTGCCATGTATATAAATGCAATGCAGCATCCAAAGATCTTAATCCTTGGGCATATTGGAAGGGGAGGTATAAATTATGAGCTCCGCGAAGTTGTTAAGGCAGTTAAGGAACTGGGAAAGACAATAGAAATAAATGAAGGAGATTCTCTTAAAATACCTGATGAGGTCAAAAAAATTGCAGAGCACTGTGCTGAAACAGGCACAATGATTTCCATAGGAAGTGATTCCCATGCCTTTGATCGTTTTAATTCAGGAATATTTTATTCTACTCTGGCAATACTGGAAGAAATTTCTTTTCCATTGGAGCTCATTGTAAACAGGGATATGGAGAGTTTTGAATCCTTTATAAATTTTAAGGAATAGGCGGAGGGTTAAATGTATAAGATAGCGATAGACACTCATGTTCACACAATATTTTCACGCCATGCTTTTTGCACTATTAATGAGCTTTGGACAGAAGCGGCAGAAGCATGGCTTGAAGGCTTTGGCGTAACAGATCATATGGGGAGAATGTTCACCATTACAAATGGCGGTGAAATTGACGCACATAACCTCTTTGTTAATTATAGCCATATACAAAGTCAGGTTTCTTTACCCCGAATTAAAAATGATGTGAAACTTTATCGCGGTGTGGAGATTTGTATTGATAGCAAGGATGGCAGTCTCTTTGGGCAGGATGCCAAAGATGATAGTAGCGTTTCCTATATTCAAAATGGTGATGGCGATGTATTAACAAAATTGTTCTTAAATGGGCTGGATTATGTAATTGCCGGTGTCCATAGTCTAAGGGAGTATCCCGATGAACTTACCGAAAGTGAAGGTACAGCAATGTACATAAAGGCCATGAGTCATCCAAAAGTGTTTATTCTGGCACATATTTATAACCATGCCTTTGATATAGATGAGGTGGTGAAAGCGGCAAAGGCAATGGGTAAGGTAATTGAATTAAACGAGGCTAAACTTGGCTGGTATGTTGATGAGAGATGCAGAGAGATCATGATTCGCTGTGCAGAAATAGGCACCATGATTTCTGTTGGAAGTGATGCACATACCCCTAACCGTATAGGTGTTTTTCCCAAGTCTCTAACCATGCTGGAAGGAATTGGCTTTCCTGAAGAGTTAATTATAAATGGAAATATGGATAGGTTTGAAAAGGCAATAAAATACAGTGATTAACATATCGCAGATTACTAGTGCGTTATGTGTAAATAAATTAGAGGAGAAAGATATGAAAAAGTTAATTTTTGTTATTTTGGTTTTTACTGTTTTGCTTGGTGCTTGTCAAAACAGGAGCAGTACAGGTCAGACTAGCGGAGCCTCTGAAGGTTTGAGCGGAACACTGGTCTTTTGGTTTGGCAATATCCCTGTTGCCGAAGCTTTAATGGAGGCTTTTAATGTCATACATCCCAATGTTACTTTTGAATTTGAGCGTGTTGGATCACAATCACGACCTATGGCTACCCTTGCCGGACCTGCCGGGACAGGACCTGATGTTTTTTCCATTCCTCATGACCAAAGTTCTATGGCGATTGAAGACGGTATATTGGAACCTATCCCACCAAGTACGCATGCCAGACTTAGAGGATTGATTCATGAATCAGCCATGGAAACAATAACAAGAGATGGGATCTTATATGGGATACCTTACCAGACTGAGAATATTGCTTTTTTTTATAACAAAGATATTGTAAGTAACCCTCCTTCATCCTTTGAAGAAATAATAGAATTCTCCAGAACATGGAATGACCCAGCAAATGGGAGATTTGCTTTACGTTGGCCAGTAAACAATCCTTATTTCAACTATATGTTCTTCACTCCTTTCGGTTTTAGCGTTTTTGGTTCCACCATGGACGATTACAGAAACCCGGGATTTGACAGCTCTGCAATGGCACAAGGACTTGCTTTTCATAGTTCTCTCCGGCAGGTACAAAACATGCCTGCAGCCGATACCAGTGGTGGAACTCCTGGAACTAATGCATTCATGAGTGGTGATGCACCTTTCCTTATTTCTGGTCCATGGGATATTATTAATATAAGAAATTCCGGGTTGAATTTTGGTATAACAAGGTTCCCGACAATTAACGGTGTTCAGCCTGTTTGTTTTTCCGGAGTACAATTAGCTGTTGTCTCAAGTTATTCGAAAAATTTTGAGGCTGCTTTTGCTTTTGCTGAATTTTTAGCTTCTGAAGAAGCTGCATATATATATTATTCAGTGGGGAATTTTATTACAGCATTGGCAGATATTTCTAGGATCCCCGGACTTGCTGATGATGTGTATGTCCAAGGCATATTAGAGCAAACCCCTTATACTGTTCCAATGCCTATAATCCCAGAAATGAGTCCTTTTTTTACTGTTATGGATGAGACACTAATGTTTGCATGGGATGGACAGCTTACTATCCCGGAAGCACAGGCAAGAGCTATGGACTCTTTTGAAGTCCTAATAAATGTTACTGGACGTTCTATTTTTGACTAATGACATTTTGGTATACGTAAAAAACTTTTTTTAAGGAGAATTATCATGAAAAAGCTATCTGTATTTATTATTTTGATTATACTGGTATCATTGCTGGCACTTACTGCAGGTGGTGGTAGTCAAAGCACACGTAGTGCAGACGGAGAAGGTTTAAGTGGCACTCTGGTCTTTTGGTTTGGTTATGAGGACATTGCTGAAGCTTTAATGGATGCATTTAATGCAATTCATCCCAATGTTGTTTTCGAATTTGAACGCGTTGGACTAGATGCCCGGAATATGATTACTCTTGCCGGACCTGCCGGAGCAGGACCTGATGTTTTTTCTATTCCACATGATCAAAGCTCTCTGGCTCTTGAAGATGGTATATTAGAGCCCTTTCCAGCAAGTATACATATGAGGCTTCAAGGGAGGATTCAAGAAACTGCAATGGCTACAATTACAAGAGACGGGATCTTATATGGGGTACCTTACCAGACTGAGAATATTGGTTTTTTTTATAACAAAGACTTGGTAAGCAGCCCTCCTTCATCATTTGAAGAAATAATAGAGTTTTCAAGAACATGGAATGACCCGGCTAATGATAGATATGCTTTACGTTTTAGGGTAGGCAATGCTTATGCAAATTATTTATTTTTCACACCTTTTGGTTTTAATGTTTTTGGTCCCACTATGGACGATTACAGGAATCCGGGGTTTGACAGTCCTGCAATGGCACAAGGTCTTGCGTTTTATAATTCCCTCCGTCAGGTACAAAATATGCCTGCAGCTGATGCCAGAAGTGGAAGTGCTGGAACGAATGCTTTTATGAGGGGAGACACTCCATTTCTTATTACTGGGCCATGGGATATAACAAATATTATTAATTCCGGGGTGAACTTTGGCATAACAAGGTTTCCGACTATTAATGGTGTTCAGCCTGTCTGCTTTTCCGGTGTACAATTAGCTGTTGTCTCAAGTTATTCAAGGAATTTTGAAGCAGCCTTTGCCTTCGCAGAATTTATGGCTTCTGAAGAAGCTGCTTATATTTATTATACATTGGGTAATACAATTACTGCATTAAAAGATATCTCCGGTGTCCCCGGACTGGCTAATGATGAATACGCTTTGGGTATATTACAACAAACCCCTTATACGGTTCCCATGCCTATAATACCGGAAATGAGTGCTTTTTTAACAATTATGGGTGAGACAACAATGTTTACATGGGATGGACAGCTTACTATCCCGGAAGCACAGGCAAGAGCAATGGACTCCTATGAAACTTTGATTAATGTTTCTGGTAAATCAATTTTTGATTAATGACTTTGTTTTATGGCGTGTTAGAATAATTTAGTTCTTGCAGGGATGGTGAATATGAAAATAATCGCAGCCTTGTGTTCAGCTTTTATTTGGGGCAGCGGGCAGTTAATAAATAAACAGATCTTAAAGGGGCTTGTGTTTTTCCTCTTGCAATCTGTCCTTGTATTTGTAGAGCTTTCTACAGGTACATTGAATGTATTAATGGGAGTTATTGAGCCCACTTTTCGTAACTGCGGTTATTTTACAAAGGGCTTATGGGGTCTAATCACATTGGGTGAAATTCCAAGATTAGGCTCCGCAACCCTTGTTTACGATCACTCCATTTTATTGATGATCGGCGGTATAATTTCTACCATGGTTCTCCTGCTTTTTATCTTTGTCTGGATTTGGAATATCAGGGATGCTTATAAATCCCGAATGGTTATTGAGCAAGGAGGAAAAGTAAGCAGTGTACAATATGTAAAGAATTTGTGGGAAAGATCATTTGAATACATAATGATCACTCCGGGTACCATCCTCGTGCTCTTCATATCTGTGATACCGGTGCTTTTTTCCATTGCTGTAGCATTTACAAATTACAATCGCAATGCTATTCCACCACGCTTTATTATTGAATGGGTAGGTTTTAGGACATTCTCCGATATTATGAATATCCCCATTTGGAGTTCTACCTTTGTAAGAGTCCTTGTCTGGACAGTTTGCTGGGCCTTTATTTCCACCCTCACAGCTTATGGCCTTGGGCTTTTGCAGGCTGTTTTGATCAATGCCAAGGGAATTCGTTTTAAAGCCATGTGGCGTGGTATCCTTATTCTCCCCTGGGCTGTACCAACAATGGTTTCCCTCTTAATATTTAGAACTATGTTTCACAGGGAAGGAGCTTTTAATCAGCTTTTAATGAATTCCGGTATTATTAGTGAAGCTATTCCATTTTTGAGTAATACTTTCTGGGCAAGAACAGTTGTTATTCTTGTAAACATGTGGCTGAGTTTTCCTTTTTATATGGCTTTAATATCAGGCGTAATGACTTCGATATCTCCAGAATTATATGAAGCTGTAGAGATTGATGGGGGGAATAGCTGGCATAAATTCAGATATATTTCAATGCCGACCATTCTTACAGCCACATCGCCTTTAATTGTTATGGGTATAACGGGTAATTTTAATAGTTTTAGTACAATATTTTTTATTACAGAAGGTGGTCCCCTTAACCCTGCTTACCAAATGGCAGGCACTACAGATTTACTTATTACATGGATATTCAAGCTTACCCTAGATCAAAGAATGTATAATTATGCATCTGCCATTTCCATTTTAATATTCATTGTAATTGCAGCTATTACTGCAATAAATTTAATGAGAACCCGTGCCTTTAAGGAGGAATAGAAAAATGAATGGTAAGAAAAACAAACTTTCTTTAGGTAAAGCAATCCTAAAGCGATTATTAATTTATGTAGAATTGATCATCATGGTGATTTTTGTTTTATATCCTCTTTTATGGGTGATAGGTTCTTCTTTAAACCCAATAAACGGCATTGCACGAGCAAATATGATCCCTCAAAACCCCACCTTTAATAATTACATAAGACTTATAAGGGATACTCGATATGTACAATGGTTTTTAAATACCGGTTATATTGCCATGTTGACTATGTTTTTTTCTATTTTATTAAATACTCTTACAGCTTTTATTTTTGCACGCTTTAAATTCAAAGGAAGAAAAGCTGGACTGTTAACTGTTATGGTACTAAGAACCTTCCCAAGTTTTATGGGTTTAACTGCTCTTTATATGATTGCGCTTAACTTTAATATGCTTAATAACCTTAACATGCTAGTTATAATCTATGTGGCAAATACAATTCCCTTTAATGTCTGGCTTGTAAGGGGAAATTTATTGAATTTACCAAAATCCCTTGATGAAGCTGCCTATATAGACGGTGCAACTAAACTTCAGGTTTTTACCAAAATTATACTACCTCTTTCAGTACCCATTATTTCATTTATTGCACTAACTTCCTTTATGTCGCCATGGATGGATTTTATGCTTCCACGCTTTTTAATCACTAGAACCGATATAAACACCTTGGCTATAGGACTATACTATATGGCAAGAGAAGTAACCGGAGGAAGAACTGATTTTACAGCCTTCTGTGCAGGGGCTGTGTTAATTGCTGTTCCCATTACGGTACTGTACATGGCTAGCCAGAGATTTCTTATCTCAGGTATTGCCTCCGGCGCGAATAAGGGGGAGTAGGGGGGAGTGCATTATGTTTTTATTAAGCTACTTGGTAAATCAGTGGACGGTATAACGGTCTAGGGATCTCAAGATTAGAGTTTCTCGCTTCTTCAAGCCATAGTTTTTGAGCTATCAATACCTGCTCTAAAGCTTCGCTGGGTGTTGCTCCAAAAGCACTGCAATTTTTCAAGTCAGGTATATCAGCAATATAGCCCTCGTCATTATCACTGTAGAATATATTTATGTGATAGTCTTTCATTAATTTTCTCTCCAATATGTTGCTATAATTGCTTATTTTATGCAAGAGGGTATAAAAGTTTATTGGTATGGAAAGCAAATGGAGTGTCTGACACCTTTATCAATAAGGGAAAATAGTTGAGGAGAGAGATTAAGTATTTACACAAAGCAAAATGTGGACTAAAATCACTCTATGTTGGAATACCAGATAAAACTAACCTGGGATGATGAAGCTTCTGTATGGATCGCTGAAAGCGATGATATTCCAGGTCTTATACTTGAAGACAGCTCTTTTGATGTTCTTATTGACCGAGTTAAGATTGCTGTTCCTGATCTATTATGACATGATAATTAATTAAGGAGATTTAAATGCCGTTAATATCGCAATTCTATGGAATATTGATATATATTTATAAAGAACTGAATTACAAACACCATATACCACATTTTCATGCAAAATATGCTGAGTATGAAGGTGTATTTGATTTTAAAGCAAATCTCATAGAAGGGGAATTACCTTCAAAACAAAGAAAATTCGTTGAAGCTTGGACATTAATTCATGAAGATGAATTAAATGCTGCTTGGGTAGCCTGGAATGAAAGCGGAGAAGCAATAAAAATTGAAGGTTTAAGGTAATTATATGATACGTCCAAATGCTGTTTCTGTGGAACCTTGCTCTGACTATTGTTTGTTGGTTACATTCAATAACAATGAGAAGCGTATTTTTGATGTTAAACCATATCTTGATTTTAAACCTTACATGGAACTAAAGAACATTACACTTTTCAACACAGTTAAACCTGCCGGATTGAGTATAGAATGGCTGCATGGACAGGATATTTGCCCTGATGAGCTTTATTACAACAGTGTGCCTGTGTGATAAATTGCTACACATGAAGAAGGTGAAAATCAAAGTTGAAGAAAATGAGCAGATATGAAATCATAATTTATTGGAGTGAAGCGGATAAATCTTTTTTAGCTGAAGTACCTGAGCTTGCAGGATGCATGGCTGATGGAAAGACTTATGCAGAAGCATTGCAGAATGTTGAAGTAATAATTGCCGAGTGGATCGAAACAGCTCAAACCTTGGGTCGTAAAATCCCAATACCACAAGGTAAATTAATGTATGCATAAGAAGTAACTAACACATTTGCCAACAAGGGTGTATAATAAGGTAACATGAATTCATCCAACAAAAGCTACCTATACACTGCAGCACTCTGTTTTTGGAAACCGCAGCTTTTCTTTGAGTCTGCAATCAGCACAAAACGGAGCTATGTTATTCTTCACTTTCTGCTTGTGTTTTGTCTCTTGTATATTCCAATATTTTCTGTAGCTGTAAGATCGCAGCCCGATGAATTATATGCAAGGATGTTCTCCCAAGACTTTGATGATGCCGTCTTTTTAAATTATGGGCAGGAAACTTTTTCGCCGGAAAAAATTAACCAAGACCAACCTGTGATTTATTTTTTTGCAGATTTTACTATCTACGCAGATTCAAATATTGTTTTGTCTGCTCCCTCAGAATTTTTTACAGAGCTTTTTCCTCACGAAACTTTGCAAGGGTCTTATGACAGAACACGGCCTGCCTTTGGTGAAGTGTTTAGCATGATTGCAATGTACAATATGTATATCACTTCTTTCCTTTTACCTCTCTTGGCAATTGCCTTTTTTGTTTTACTTGTTTTACAGCTATTTTTTTATATTATGTCAGTCCTCTTCCTTGGGATTTTCAGACTGGCATCAAGTAAAATTGATTTTGGTAATAGAGTAAAAATCGTTATTCTAAGCTCGCTCTTTCCGGCTTTAATAAGCATGGCAGCCGGCTTCTTTCTTCCGGCTGTACACATAATTCTGTTCCAAATGCTTAACTTACTGCTAATGTATATTTTGTCGAAAAAGGTAGATTGATACTTTCACTATGTTAAACGAACGTGGTGCCGGGATTTTACTTGCTATTAGCAGTCTGCCTTCCCTCTATTATAATCTCCTTATTTTATTTATATTAGCTTTATAATGGAACAGAAAAACAATAACACAACCAAGGATCGCACCCGACCTGCACATTGGGCAGACGAAGCGGCGCTGAAGATGATTCGCGAAAAAGGAGAAAAGGATCTCTACACCTGTGCTTCCGGTATTACTCCATCCGGCACCGTGCATATAGGGAACTTCAGGGAGATCATTTCTGTTGATCTTGTCGTGCGTGCACTAAGGGATATGGGGAAGAAGGTGAGGTTCATCTATTCTTGGGATGATTACGATGTCTTTCGCAAGGTGCCTGCGAATATGCCTAAACAGGAAGAGCTTGCAAAGTATCTTCGTTATCCTATTACAATGGTACCATCCCCATCCGCCGATGCAGAAAATTATGCACGTTATAACGAGCTTAACGTGGAGCGTGCCCTACCGCTTGTGGGCATAGAGCCCGAATACCTTTATCAAGCTGCCAAGTACAGGGCAGGGGATTATGCCGGGGGTATGCGGATTGCACTTGAAAAAAAATCCGATCTGAAAAAAATTCTGGATAAGTTCCGTGATGATGAGCATAAGATACAGGGACAGTGGTGGCCTGTAAGTGTGTTCTGCGAAAAATGCAATAAGGATGAAACCGGTATTGATGACTGGGATGGAGATTTAAATCTTCTTTCATATAGCTGTTCCGCCTGCGGTTATAAAGACACCGTGGATCTTCGCGAAGCAAAATCTGTTAAGCTTCTTTGGCGCGTGGACTGGCCGATGAGGTGGGCACATGAGAAGGTTGATTTCGAGCCTGCCGGCAAGGAACATCACAGTCCGGGCGGCAGTTTCGATACTGCCAGTGTTATAAGCCGTGAAATTTATGGCTGGGAAGCTCCTTCCAGTTTTAAGTATGATTTTATCAGCCTTAAGGGGAATAAGGGAAAGATGTCCAGCTCCAAAGGGGATGTGGTTGATCTTGCAGAAGTTTTAAAAGTTTACACACCGGAGCTTGCCCGGTATATTTTTACGGGCACAAGACCCAATGTTGAGTTCACAATTTCTTTCGATTTGGATGTGATCAAAATTTATGAAGACTACGATAAATGCGAACGCATAGCCTTGAAGCTCGAAGCTGCCAAAGACGAGCAGACTTTTCTAAGAGAGAAGCGTATCTACGAGCTGTCTCAGGTTAATACAGACGCCGAAGGAAAGACCCTTCCCCTTGCTCTGACTCCTTATCAGGTTCCCTTCCGCCATCTATGCAATCTCATTCAGATTGCCGACTGTGATATAGACAGAGCTCTTGCCGCTTTGGCGAAGGAAGGCAATCCGCCCCTGCCGGAGCAGATAGCTACATTGAAAGCCAGGGCAGAATGTGCAAGGTACTGGATTGAAGAATATGCACCGGATGAATTCTGTTTCCGGCTCAAGGCTGCAGGTTCAGACATTTCTCCAGCTCTTGATGCTGCAGAGAAAGCCGCAGTCCGCTCGCTTAGAGACAAGGTAATAAATAACATAGAAAGTTTTGCCGATGATAAGGAATGTTCCACCGCGATATACAAGGTTGCTGAAGAAGAGGGCATGGAAGGGAAGGCACTTTTCCGTGCTGCCTACCAGGCTTTGATCGGAAAGGATCAGGGGCCAAGGCTCGCAAGTTTTCTTCGTACAATAAACAAAGAAAGGCTTCTGGAAATACTTGCCGGTTATTGAGTGCGGCTAATTGAAAGCCGAGTGTTACGGCTGGAACCCGTTAACGGAAGTTATATTCGCCCCTGTAATTGGAAGCATTGTAATGCGGATATTTCTTTGGACTGTATCCATTGCCTGATGAACCGTCCTGTGTGTAGATCCATAATTGCTTTCTGTCCCATACGACAATTTCGTCCCTGCTGTCTCCTGTTAGATTAATAACTTCCGCACAGAGATCCGGATGGCCGTCGTCTGGGAAGCTAATAACAATGTCTCCTTCTCCGTCCATAAGGCCGCCATGTTTTATATTTGCATTTAGCAGAATAAGATCTGAGCCATTGCCGTCCCAGTTTACTGGGCTTATCAGGTTTCCGTTGCATAGCTGTTCTTTATGCCAGATCTCTTTCCCTTTGGAATCGTAAAAATAAATTATTCCCTGATTCTCCCAGTAAGTGCTGACGCATATTTCATATCCCTTTCTGTCCTTACAGTAATTCCCTGTCGAGATCCTCTGTGCATGGCCGATAATGTCTCTAACAAGAATATTTCCCTTTAGATCGATGAGCATGAAACCTTCCCAGCCTGCAACAATTGCAAGGATGCCTTCAGGGTAATCGGGATCTATTTTTCCAAAAATAATTTCATCTGTATGATCTACATCAATTGGAAGCTTCCATATTAATTTGCCGTCAGAGTCTATCATGTTATAACAGCTAAAAATTTGCTCCTTTCCTTTCCCGTAAAAATCGTGGGAGTAGGGGAAGTGGCCTGTATTGTTATGAGAGAATTTCCATTTAAGATTCAGATCTCTATCGTAGACATAGAGCCTCGCATACCTGTCCTTTACTAGTATGTCGGTTGGTGTCTTATTGCCGCTTATGTTTACCATTCTAATGGCATCTGCATTAAGGCGGGAAAAGGCATGCCGTCCGAATTCAATTCCATCAAGGTTTTTCGGATCTTCGGAGTTCGTGGGCAGGGGAACCTGCTTTTTTATTTCTCCGGTTCTTCCGTCAAGTATAAAGAGGGAAAAATCCCAGGAAGCAATTACTTCATCTATGCCGTCATTGTCTATGTCTATGATCTGAAAAGGGAGATCGGTGGTAAGGTTTATTACATCGGGATCATCACGCGGTGTACCAATCTGCCATAATACCTTTCCGGTTTCAAGACTCACCGCAGTCATACAGCTAATAAAAGGATACCGGTCTTTATGTATTCTTCTTTGGTGCTGGCATATTACAAAGAACCATTCATCTGTTCCTGTAAGATGACCAAAGCGGATCTGTCTGCCTGCACCAAAGTTTTTTAAGTCAATCTTTTTATGTAGTTTTAAACTTTCATGGTTCTTTCTTTTTAGATCCAGAGATTTTTGTTTTGAATCTCTTTCCTGTTTCAGTCTTTCTGCTTCTTCTTCGCTGGTAACAACCCTTACCCATTCATATTGAGTTGGCATGGAAGCAGATAGGGCTATGCAGCCTTTGGAGTAAAGAGCATCTTCACATTCCAGGATGGGTTCATTATTAATGGAAGCTGTAAATTTATTTCCCTTTGCAGTTATGGACAGTTCATAAAAATCATCGCAGTTCCAGTTATAGGATGCATGTGCAAGAACAAGACGTTCAAGTTCATTTACCCTTACAATGCTAATGCCTCCGGGTACAAGGAAGAGAGCATAATGATGAAGGCTTGTTTCGTAGCGGAATAAAATTCCACAGCCTTCTGCTGAACTTAGAACACGCAGCTTTACAGAAAGTGTGTAATCCTTCCAGTCAGGATCTCCTGCACGCAGTACCGGGGCGGCATTCTTTTCTGTGAACTTTTCCAGTCTCATCTGTTCAAGACATCTTCTTTCATCCATAAAAGGAGATGTAATTAGATAAGTAAAGCTTTCCGCCGGATAACGGTAACTTGCTATTGGATCGTACCACTGTCCATGTTCACCCTTGTTGGGACAATAATGATATTCGCCCATGGCAGAATGTGATGGGTCATGCGGAAAGGGCCCTAGCGGAAAATTTTTAAAGTCATCAAAAAATAATGTCAAGGCGATCCTGCTTCCTCGGCTATCTTGTCACCCATTTCACGCAGCTTAAACTTCTGTATTTTCCCACTTGCCGTAAGCGGAAAGGAATCTGTAAAGATAATGTACTTTGGAATTTTATACCTGCTTATTTTGCCGCGGCAGAAATCCTTTACATCTTCTTCACTTATTGTGCTTTCACTTTGCAAAATTATGAAAGCACCGACTTCCTCTCCGTATCTTTTACTATTAATGCCTACAACCTGTACATCCTTGACACCCGGCATTGTGTAGAGAAAGTCTTCTATTTCTTTTGGGTAAATATTTTCGCCGCCGCGTATTATCATGTCCTTAATGCGGCCCGTTACCTTAAAGAAACCCTTATCGTCCTTTACTCCGAGATCTCCTGAATGTAGCCAGCCTTCCTTATCTATGCACTGGGCCGTAGCTTCCGGCATCTTGTAATAGCCCTTCATGCTATTGTAACCGCGGCAGCAAAATTCTCCGTGCTCGCCAATTGGACATTCCTCGCCGGTCTCCGGATTGCGGATCGTTACTTCGATTCCCGGCATTGCCCTCCCGACCGTTTCCACTTTTACATTAATGTCATCATCAAATCTTGTCTGGGTCATTACAGGAGAGGATTCGGTAAGGCCATAACATATTGTAACTTCCTTCATGTGCATGAGATCGATTACCTGTCTCATGGTTTCGATGGGGCAGGGGGAACCTGCCATAATGCCTGTGCGCAGGCTTGAAAGGTCAAACATCTTGAACATGGGATGGTTAAGCTCTGCAATGAACATTGTAGGAACGCCGTAGAGGGCTGTGCATTTTTCTTTTTGCACTGTTGCCAAAACCAAAAGAGGATCGAACCATTCCACAATGGCTGCTGCAGAGCCATGGGTTAATACCGCCATCATTCCAAGGACAAGGCCGAAGCAGTGAAAGAGTGGAACAGGAAGACAGACTATATCTTTCTCTGTAAGCCTTTGATTATCTCCAATGCCCATGCCATTGTTCAGAATATTTCTGTGGGTAAGCATTACTCCTTTTGGGAAGCCTGTAGTTCCGCTTGTGTATTGCATGTTTACTACATCGTTAGTATCAATTGATGCTTCAATTTTAAAATACTCTTCATCTACATGATGCTGTCCCAATAAAAGAACTTCATTAAAGGAATACATTCCCCTATGCTTTTCCTGGCCAATATAGATTAAATGTTTTAGACAGGGGAATTTTTCAGATTCAAGATGTCCCCTTGGAGAAGTTTTTAGTTCCGGGATAAGCTCGTTAACCATCGAAACATAGTCGGAGTCCCTGTAGCCATCAATTATACAAAGGCAGGCAAGATCCGATTGTCTTACAAGGTATTCAAGTTCGTGGAGCTTATAGCTTGTGTTTACCGTAACAGAAATTATTCCAAGTCTTGCACAGGCAAAGAGTATGGTGTTCCAGTCGGGCACATTGGTTGCCCAAATTCCCAGGTGGTCGCCTTTTTTTAATCCCATTGCAAGAAAGCCTTTGGCAAGATCGTCTACACGTTTATCAAAGTCTCCATAGGTAAAACGCAGATCCCTGTCTGCGTAAACTATAAAATCCCTTTCCGGTTGAGTCCTTGCTCTTTCCCTGAGCATCTTCCCCAATGTTGTTTCCAAATATTGCATTGTTGTTCTCTCTTATGCTGGTGTATAGATGACGGCGAGAATACGCACCGGTTTGCCGTCTGCCGAAATTACCCTGTGGGGTACGATTGAGTCATAATAAACCGAGTCTCCCGCGCTTAGAATTTCTGAATCGGAACCGTATTCAAGAGCTAGGCTTCCCGAAATAATATAGATAAATTCCTCTCCTTCATGAGAGGATTTGCTCTGCTCTGCATCCGGCTTAATATCTACTATAAAGGGTTCCATGTGACGGCCGCCCTTTTCGGACGCAAGTGCTTTAAAGCTCAAGCCGCCTTCTCTTTTTTCGGCGTTGCTTGTACTGTCCGGAATTCCTGTAATAAATCTTTCTGCGTCTTCCGCCTCTCCTGCTCTGGTAATGACAGGCCCCAGCTTGTCATGATCGTCAAGAAGGGTGCCAAGCCTTACACCGAGAGCCCGCGCTATCTTTACCAGTGGAGCCAGATCGGGAATATGATCTTCATTTTGAATTCTTTGAATCATTTCCATTGGAAGTCCGCTTCTTTCAGCCAAAACCTCCAATGAAATACTGTAAGTCTTGCACAACTCGGTAATTCTTTTACCGGGGCTGTTCCTGGTTGCCATAATTCTCCTCCATGTTTTTACAATATACTTTAAATTGTCACGGAAAAGCAATACATTCACCAAAAAAATAACCTTGACAAAATTACTCCCTGAACATAGAATTTTTTTGCAAGAGGTGATTTATGACTTATAGGGATTTTGGCAAGACAGGTATTAAGGTTTCTCCGCTCGGTTTTGGCTGTATGCGATTACCAATGACCGAGAAGGACGGTAAAGCGGTAGTGGATGACGATCTTGCAGGTCCCCTCTTGCTTAAAGCGGTGGAATTGGGAATTAATTTTTTTGATACCCATTGGTTCTATTGCAATTATGACAGTCAGAGGGCTGTCGGGAAGGCACTTAAGTCTGTACGTGACAAGGTTTATATATCGTCCAAAATAAGGCTCGATCTTGTTGTAGAACCGCCGGATTTCATTGAATACTTAAAACGCTCCCTGGATTTAATGGGACTGGATTATCTGGATTTTTACCATTTTCCTGCTCTTTCCTACAAGACATGGAAAGAAAAGGTGCTTCCCATGAAGCTCATCGATCAGGCGGAAAAAGCTATTTCCCAGGGTCTTATGAAAAGGCTTTCCTTTTCCTTTCACAGTGACCCTGACAAGATACATGAAGTAATAGATTCCGGTGCTTTTTCTACAATGCTTGGCCAGTACAATCTTGTGGACAGGCGCAACGAAGAAGCCTTTGATTATGCAAAGTCCAAAGGACTTGGAACCATGGTAATGGGTCCCCTCATGGGCGGAGTGCTTACAGATGGAGGGCAGACCTTCTTAAAGCAGATGGAATCTTCTGCCTCTTCCCCGGCGGAGATGAGCCTGCGCTTTGCGTGGAGTCATCCTTCTGTAGATATGGTTTTGTCGGGCATGTCCAATATCGAACAGCTTTTGGAAAATGTTTCCTATGCAGAAAGGGCGGAGAATATACCTGCCGAAGAAAGGAAGGCATTGATTGACAGAAGCCAGACCTTGAATGAGTTAAAGGATTTATATTGCACAAACTGTAATTATTGTCATGCATGTCCGGAGAATATTGCCATTGGAAGAATTTTTACTTTTTATCTTCAACATAAAATTTGGGGGCTTGGAGAATCCGTCAAAAAGAGAATTGCACAGGGAGGCGGCGGATGGTGGGGTCCACCCAGAAAAATAGATCCGTCATCCTGTACAGAGTGCGGAGCTTGTCTTTCCGCCTGTCCCCAGAAAATTGATGTACCCAATGAATTAAAAAGGGTTTGGGCAATTTTAAACAATCTCTAATCCCGGTTGTATTGTTTTATGAAAAAATTATTTTTGTTTCTTGCCTTTTTGTTTTTTTCACTCTCCCTCTCTGCACAAGATGAAAGAGCCTTCCCTTCTGTAAGTTTTTTTCGGGGAGAGGTAAGGAACAATCTTGTAAGGCTTAGCTGGCAGGATTCACCTGATGCAAGAGGGCCGGTTTATATTTATAGAACCCAATATCCATTTAACCCGGACAGCTTCGAAACTATTTTAACACGGGATTTATTTTCCGGGAGCCTGCCAATAATTATTCCTTATGGAGTAGAATTCTATATCGATGAAATTGATTATCAGGGAGTATATTATTATTTTGCTGCCAGCAGTGATGAGACTGGTTTAATCTTTGACTATATATCTTTTCAAAATAATTTTATTGCTGTATCGATGAATGGAGTACTTCCCCCTCCTCCCAATCTCCGGTTTAGAATGATTTCTCCTGTTGATAGTATCTTTGAAGAAATATTTTCAAATGAAACTCCACCTCCCCAAACCCGGACTTCAAATGATCTGCATCCCGATATTGCATTTCTTCTGGAAGGCATACCTGTAAGAGCTCCGCCAAGTCCAACAGAAAGAAACCCCATGTATTTTATCCAGGATTTAAATGCAGCTCATGGAGATGATCTTATTCTTTCTTCCATTGTAACGGGTGCCTTTTGGGACATGGACTGGACTACTGCCAGGGATGAGCTTTTAAGTTTCCTGGCAGTATCCGGATCTTCTGAAATTAAAGCCAGAGCCAGGTTCTATCTTGGCCAGTGTTTTTATTTTTTACATATGCCAAGGGAAGGACTTCTTGAGTTCCTTGTTATACAGGATGTTTTTCCTGCTGAATCTGCTGAATGGGTAGAAGCCTGTCTGGTTATATTTCGAAATTAAATTTAGTTAAAGGAGAATAATATGATGTTGATTAAAAATGCCATGATAAAGACCATGGCAGGAAAGGATATTCCAAATGGCGCAATTTTAATTGAGAATGGTAAGATTAAAGAAATAGGCACGGACATTTCTGCCGGTAATGATGTAAAGGTAATTGATGCCGGGGGAAGGTTAACCTGTCCCGGATTAATAGACGGGCATAGTCATGTCGGGCTTTTTGGCGAGGCAAGCGGCTGGGAAACTGCAGACGGCAATGAATCTACCGATCCAATTACACCGCACATGCGTGCCATAGATTCCATTAACCCGATGGATGAGGCATTTAAATCTGCCATAATCGGCGGAGTAACGACAATAGGCACTGGACCCGGAAGTGCGAATCCCATGGGAGGAACATTTACCTGTATTAAATTAAAGGGCAAATGCGTTGACGATATGATACTAAGGGATAATTTTGCAATGAAGATTGCCTTTGGTGAGAATCCGAAAAGGGTATATGGTCAGGGGCAGAAGAAAGCTCCTGCCACAAGGATGGCTACTGCTGCACTTCTTAGGGAAACCCTTTTTAAAGCGAAACGCTATCATGAAGAAATGCTGGAATATGAAAATTCTACAAAAGATGATAAAAAGAAACCTGCCTTTGATATGAAGTTAAATGCCCTCCTTCCTCTGATGAAAGGAGAGATTCCATTAAAAGCCCATGCTCACAGGGCGGATGATATTTTTACGGCTCTTAGAATTGCCAGGGAGTTTAATCTGGACATTACACTAGAGCATTGCACAGAGGGACATTTAATTGTGGATGAGCTTGTAAAAGAAAATAAATATGTTTTTATTGGTCCTACTTTTGGATCAAAGTCAAAACTCGAGCTCTTAAACAAGACCTTTGAAACAACAAAGCTTCTTTCGGATGCGGGAGTTAAGGTGGCTATCATTACAGATGCGCCTGTCATTCCCCAGCAGAACCTTGCGCTTTGTGCCGGGCTTGCTCTTAAAGCCGGAATGGATGAGGAGAAGGCATGGAAGGCAATTACAATTATACCTGCCGAAGCCATGGGTGTATCCGACAGAGTGGGCAGTCTTGAAGTAGGAAAGGATGCGGACATTGTTATCTTTAACGGAGATCCTCTAAAAGATATTTCCAGCAATGTCGCTTATACAATAATTGACGGAGAAATTGTATACAGCAAAGTGTAAGTTATTAATATTCCCCGGCTACCTTCAGTTTATCTAAGGTATTACCTTCAGGTTACCTAAGTTTACCTAAGTTTACCTAAGTGATCTTAACAGTGTTCCAAGTTCCAGATCCACTGCAGTAGGTGTAATGGCCGGGGCTCCGGTGCTTCTATGATCCCTAAGGAAAATTTCGTCTCCTATGCTTATGCGATCAAAGAAACCGCTTCTTGTAATACGGCCAAGGGAAATTTCTTCATCTGCTCTTTCGATGATAAGGGTTCCTACAACATCATCGGGATTGTAAACCAATCCTATTCCCTCATGAAGTATATTTGTCCTTCCTCTTTGGATGATCAAAAACTCATCTCCAACCTGAATTCCGTCAGCTCTTCCCTTGTCTATTATGGCGAGATCCTGACGTCTTTGAATAAGCTCTCCCCTTAAAGGCAGGGCAGTGGAAATCTGATCCACAATTCCCCTGCTCGCATTTCTAAGTCTGTCCTGACCTGTGCGGAATATTTCAAATACATCGGCTCTTGCTCCTGTCCTTGCAACATAGAGTTCTCCCCTGATGGAAATATCCCTTTCGTTTTCGGAAATGGAAATTACCAAAAAGTAATCTGCATTTGCTTCCCTTGCAGTACGGAAGGCTGATGAAAAAGAATCCTGTCTTAATTCCAGATTCATGGGATTAATATTTCTTTCGTGAACCAGTATGTCCCTGATATAGGTGGAAGCCCAAACACCGGCATCGGGATGGAAGCTGCCCGATTGCGGTACTATGGAAAAAATTGCCAGATCCCAGTGCGGCTTTGAAATAAATACAGGATCTATTCCCCAAACCCGGAACAGGGCGGTTGATAGAAGGGTATTGTAGGATTCTACGGCATCGTCCAGAGAGCGATCTCCCAGCCCAATATCCTGCATAAAACGCAGCTCTTCAAGATAGCGCGCAGGATAACCCTGCAGCCGCAGGAGTTCTGCATACTCCCTTCTCTCTCCGGCAAAGGGATTAAGCCTTAGCCCCCTCCTGTATTCAAAAAGAGCCTGCTCCATCAGATTGCGGCTGCGAAAATCCCTGCCTCTTGCAAAATGCCAGGATGCCCACTGCACCCTTGCAGGATCTTCCACTCTGGTATGCGAAATTAAAAGTTCTTCCAGTGCGGCTCTTATAAATTCATTGTCGGGAGCAATTCCCAGAGCTGTGGAAAGAATAACCTGTGCTTCGCTAAATCTTCCCATTTGTATATAGGAGATTCCCTTTAAGTACCAGGAGAGAGCATCGTTTCTGTTCAACAGTATAAGCTCATCGGAGAGTCTTGCAGCTTCCTCGTAATTTCCGGATCTGTATAAGAGTGAAGCCAGCAAGGATCTTCCCTGTATAAAATTGGGTCTGTAGAAAAGCGCGTTTTCTGTGTGCGAAATTCCTTCGGAGAGACGGCCGTCCTGGGAAGCAAGATAGGCGGCATAATAATGGACACGGTAATCTCCCGAATGCAGGCGGAGCGCCCTGTTAATATAGGATTGTGCTCCTTCGCTGTCTCCCATGGAACCCAACACAAGTGCCAGAGATATTAAGAGCCGCCTGTCATCAGGATACCTGTTTGCAGCGTCCATGTAGCGTATAATGGCATTTCCTGCCCTGCCCATGGCAATGTCCAGCTCGGCGGCTGCAAAGAGGGCTTCTCTGTTATTCGGCTCTCTTGCAAGAACCCAGTTTATTACTGCCCTTGCCTCATCCAAATGTCCAAGGGCTATTAATGTAAATGCTTCCAGATTGGCAAGAGTGGTATTTGTTCTTGCCAAATTTCTTGCTCTTTGAACCCAGATCAGGGCTTCATCGAATTCACCAAGCTCATAGTAACATTCTGCCAGAGCAGCAGTCGCGCCCGCATGTGCATAATTAAGCCTCAGACATTCGATGAAGGATTCTGCCGCAGAATACCAGTCCTCGTTAGCCATATGGGTTCTTCCCTGCTGGTAAAGTGCATTAATATTTGTCTGCGCATCTGCATAATCCGATAGAAATAAAACAATGCTGAATATTAAAAGTAATTGAATAATTTTTCTCATGTCCCCTCCCAAAATAAGCAGATTCTACAATTTTTTCAAAACCTTCCTATTCTGTTTTTCCGAGAATAATTTTTACTGAATTTATTTTATGTCCTTCCAAATCCTGAATAATAAATTCATGTCCTTCCCAAACCGTTTTTTCATATTTTACCGGAATTTTTCCAAAGAGGTCAAAAACAAAACCTCCAAGTGTATCAAAATTTTCCGATGGAAAATTAATCCCGATAACCTCCGAAAGATCTTCAAGATTTACCCTTGTGTCACATATCCAGGCTCCGCCGCCCAGTTCCAGAATATCTTCCTTTTCGTTGTCAAACTCATCCTGTATGTCTCCGATAATTTCTTCCAGTATATTTTCCATGCACACAATTCCGGAAACTCCGCCGTATTCATCAACAACAACCGCAATATGCACCTTGCGTCTGCGAAGCTCTTTTAAAAGATCATGTATGTGTTTTGTTTCGGGGACAAAGAAGGGCTTCCTTACAAGGTTTTGTATGTTTAGGGAATCGCTGCCTTCATTGCTTCCTTCCATGAATAGCTGTTTTAGTACATCCTTTGTATAAAGTATTCCAATTACCTTGTCTATGGTTTCTTCATAAACCGGGAAGCGTGAATGTCCGCTTTCGATTATCCGTGAAAGGATTTCATCCCTGCCTGCATTAACCGGAATAAAAACCGTGTCTATTCTTGGAACCATTACTTCCTTGACAGTTGTGTCGGACAATTCCACTATGCCCTGGATCATTTCTTTCTGATCGGTTTCCAGAGAGTCCAGTGCTTTTTTATTTATCTCCGTTTCCTTTTTAAAAAGGGAGCCGACAAGGGATTTTACCTTCATTTAATTACTCCGGCTCTCTATAATTTTAAATTCAATATTTGACAGAATTTCCTCCTGTAACTTTATCATGGGTTCTTTTTCTCCAATTCCCTCATGATCTTCACCAGCTAAATGAAGTATACCATGAACCAGAAGACGGCGCAGCTCTTCATCTGAAGAAACCTTAAAGAATTCCGAATTTTCTTCCAGTGCATCCAGAGAAATCAGAATATCTCCGGCAATATAACGTCCGGCTCTGTTTTTTTCTCCCATTGGGAATGACAATACATCGGTTGCTTCATCCTTATTCCTGAATTGTGCATTCAATGTCTTTATATACTTATTATTGCAGAAAAGAACGGAAAGATCCCAGTTATCTTTTTCAAGATATGCCAGTATTTTTTGTATATATTCCTCTGCACTTTTTACCCAGGAAGGTATTTTTATTTCTTCCGCCCTGAATTCTACACGATTATTCATGATTTCTTTTTCCCGGTTTTCCCCTGTTCCGGATATTCAATTCTGCTGTGATAATGACCGGAAAGAACCTTTACAAAGGAATTTTTTATTTTTGCCAAATCCCTGAAGGTAAGCTCGGACTGGGAGAGCTGCCCATGTTCCACTTTTTTTGTAAAGAGATCGTCAATAAAATTTTCCATTTCGTTCTTGGTCGGTTTATCTAGACTTCTTACAGCCGCCTCCGTAATGTCTGCAAGCATTACAATGCCGCTTTCCCGGGATCTTGGAGGATTCCCCGGATACTTATAGTCTTCCATATGTACAGGTGTGGTTTTTGTTTCTTCATACTGTTTTAGAGCCTTATTGTAAAACCACGTGATCATGGAATCCCCATGATGTTCGCTTATGATATTTATTACTTCCGGCGGCAGCTTATGCTGTCTGGCTTTTTCCTCTCCAAGTTTTACATGATTACGTATAACGGCCGCAGAAAGCCGGGCTTCCATACTGTCATGAATATTATAATCCCTCTGATTCTCTACAAAGTATTCCGGGTTTTCCAGTTTGCCCAAATCGTGATAATAGGCACCCACCCTTGCCAAAAGGGGATTTGCACCAATATCCTGACAGGCGGTTTCCGCCAGGTTTGCTACCATAATAGAATGACTATAGGTTCCCGGTGCCTGGGTAAAGAGCCGTCTTAAGAGGGGTACATTTAAATCGGAAAGCTCTATCAGCCTGAAAGATGTGGCAGCATTTAGAGCCTGCTCCAAAGGCGGCAGGACGCCAAGAACGAGCATGCCGGAAGCCACCCCGTTAAGTGCCGCCCAGAAAAGGGCAAGGGGATAAATTGCCGCCGCCCTGTCCTGCCATAAGAGCACGGCTATCATGGCGGCGAGGTTTGCTCCTGCGATTATAAGTCCTGCCTTTATAAGGTCGTTTCTTTTTTCTGCTCCCTGAAGCGAATAAGCTGCCACTACGCCGGATACAAGGGCGAAAAAGTAGGAAGCTATATCATAAAAGCCGATGAGCAAGGTACCCGTGGGAAGAGCCATTGCCAATACAAGAGCGAGTCTTGGATTAATTATTATGGAAGGAATTAAAATTACAAGGGCTGTTGGTATAACCACAGAGGCGGGGATTCCGGTATCGGAAATAAATCTAACAAAGAAAGTTCCGGTAAAATACATTACCGTAAGTCCCGCCACAAGCCATGTTTCCCTTCCTGTTAAATTTCGCCTGATAATTGGTTCTCCGCAAAAATACCAGAGAAAGGCAAAGAGGATGAACAGAAAGAGGAAATTCGCAAATGCAAGGGAAATGAAATTTTCTTGTGAATCCCTGCTTATTAATGCAATGATGTAGCATAACAGAAAAGAAATTATCCAGGTTCTTGTATAGGAAGCAGTTACAGAAGAAAAAATTCCTTTTTTTACCGGATTTTCCGAATCAGCCATTTTTTCCTTCTCTATTCACCTGTGTCGTAAGCTTCTATGATTTTTTTCACAAGCGGATTCCTTACCACATCCGAAGTGTGCAGGAAGGAAAAGTATAAACCTTCCACTTCCCTTAAAATGGATATTCCATGTACCAGCCCCGAATCTACGCGTTTTGGCAGGTCAATCTGGGTTATGTCTCCTGTAATGATTGCCTTTGCACCTTCTCCAATGCGGGTTAAAAACATCTTCATCTGTTCTTTGGTTGTGTTCTGGGCTTCATCCAGAATTACTACGCAGTTATTAAGGCTCCTACCCCTCATATATGCAAGGGGGGCAATTTCTATTGTTCTGTTTTCTTCCATCTTATGTATTACTTCATAAGGTATGAGGCTTTCCATGGCATCGTGCAGGGGGCGCAGATAGGGATTTATTTTTTGGGCAAGATCTCCCGGAAGAAAGCCAAGGCTTTCGCCTGCTTCCACAACCGGCCTTGTAAGAACCAGCTTTCTCATTTTTCGGGATAATACAAGGGAGAGGGCATGAGCAACGGCCAGATAGGTCTTTCCTGTTCCTGCAGGCCCTATACCAAAGCTAATGTCGTAATTTTTCATTCCCTTAATATATTCCGCCTGGTTCCTGCTCCTAGGAAAAACCCTGCCAAAACCATGAGGAATTTGGATTATTGCGTCTTTTTCATCATTATTTTCCGGGGCTCCCCCGGGCTGAGCCAGGGATTTTACATATTCGGGGCTTGGATTTTCCCCTTCTTTTACAAGTGAAATAAGGCTGTCCATTACCGATTTAAAACGTTTAAGTCCCTCTCCGTCCAGGCCTTCCAGCCTGATTTCATTCCCTCTGGCGGCAATACGCCCTCCAAGAGTGTTTTCAATTACCCTTAGATTTCTGTCATTAGCACCACAGACTCCGGACAAGATGTCCCTGTCATTAAGAACTATTGTAATACTATCTTCCATACACTCCTGCATAAATATTAACTAGAGTTTATGAATCCAAAGAAGGGAAGTCAAGGGTATGAAGAACGTTGTTCTATAGAACGCTGTTCTATAGAAGGATCTGTTTCCCTCCCATTTCCATGGATTTTTGAATGGCATCCAGAATTTTCATGGTTTCCAGCCCCCTTTCGCAGCGGCTTACTTCTATGCGATTTTCCCTTATGCAAGTGAAAAAATGATTGTATATGGGACCATGTCCGCTTTCGCAGGGAACCACAGGATGACTCACCTCCATGCCAAGGAGCTCGCCATGACGGAAGAGTGTAATGCTGTCGGATGCTCCGTCCCTGTAATAGGCTTTATTTACATCATACTCAAAACTCATTTTATCGCCTGTAAATGCCAGTTTATATGAATTCCTTATGGGCGAATTTACAAGACCCCTGAACTGGAAAATTACTCCGTTTTCGAAAAGTATCTGGGCTATACAGGCACTGTCATCCTCTTCCCTTTTTTCAAAGGGCCGGGAGATATTATCTTTAACCCCAAAGCCCTTGGCGCTTACAGCAATTGTTTTCGGGTTTCCAAGCAAATGTACTGTCCATTCAATGCTATGGGAAGCATTGTGAGAGCTTACCCCGTACCTTGCTTTGGGCGGAGGGCTAAGGTCAGAGCCTAAAGAGCGGCTTGCTATTCGTTCCACATTGGCAAGATAAACCTCTCCCATTTCCCCGGATTCCATGAGCTTCTTTAGATAGCTTATCTGGGGAAGATGAAGACCGTTTGAACCTGCTACAAGGATTTTTTTGTTTTCCAGAGCACATTCTGTAAGTTCCAATAATTCTTCCCTATTGCTTGTAATGGGTTTTTCAATAAAGACATGTTTTCCTGCCTTTAATACATCCAGGGCAATTTCCTTATGGGATGGGGTTCTGGTGCAGACAGAAACAGCATTAATTTCCGGATTCTCCAGCATCTTTTTATAATCATCATAAAAGAGGGGAACATTGAAACGACCGGCTGTTTCCTTTGCAAGGCTCGGAATTTTGTCTGCCAATGCAAGCAGCTCTGCATCCGGATCATTTAAGGCTCTGAATGAAGCTATATGCCATTTTTTATTTGTTGTAACATCTCCGCAGCCTATTATTCCGAGTTTAATTGTTTTCATTTTTCCTTCCTTTCAACATTAATACTAAACATACATAAAAAAAATAATACAATACTAAAAAAAGAGGAGCTAATATAGGATGCCCTTACTCCGCTTATTACATCATACATCGAAGAAATGAGGGAATACAATAGAATGGTATAGGTAACAACAAGCCCGTTAAAAAGCATCCTGATGCTTCCCAGAAGTGCATTGCCGTCCACCCTGCTTTTATCATCCAGGGTACTCATTGCAAGCGGAACTATCAGCGGCATAAGGATTGCAATTCCTGCCGATGGGAGAAAGGAGGCAATTCCAATATAAATGGGGCCGGTATCCAGGCTGAAAAAAATACTCATTGCATTTCCCATAAAGAGAAATAATGCGCCCGATAATAAAACAACTTTTGGTCCATGCCTGTCATAAAATTTTCCGGAGAGAACAGTTATTATTGCCATTAAAATGGAGCCGGGCAGTACAATTAGCGCATATATGCTTGCAGAATATCCAAGTATGCTTTGAACGTAGATCGGGAGCAGGGTGCCTCCTCCCATAAAGGTCATATACATGCACATTGCAATTAACAATGCCGTGCGGAACATGTAATTTTGGAGTATCCTTAGATCCATCAGTGGATTTTTTAACCTAAGCTGCATGAAAATAAAAATAACCATAAAAACCAGCCCTGCCAATATTGCTCCTCCGCCCTGGAGGCTAATTATACTGTTATCTGCAAGACTTCCGATGCCAAACATTAAACCAAAGAAGGCACCCGAAGAGAGAATTACAGAGATGACAGAAAAGGATTCGTTGTATCTTTCTGTTATATTTCTCATAAAGGCCAATCCCATGACCAAACCTGTCAGGCTTAAAAACAGGAAGATGTAAAACATGGGCTGCCAGCCAAGATGATCTATTATAAGTCCTGTTATATATGGGGAAATTACAGGCGTAATTAAAACTCCAAGTGTAAAATAGCCCATTATTGTGCCATGTTTTTCTTTTGGATAAATAGAGATCAGGATGATCTGTGAAAAGGGAATTAATAATCCATTGCCGGCTGCCTGAATGAGCCTGCCTGCCAGAAGGAGAGGGAAATCTCCCGCAATGGAGCCCAATAGGGAACCCAGGGCAAAGAGTGACATGGACATGGTAAAGAAAATTTTGTTCGGGAAGTGTTTTATTAACCATGCGGCAACCGGAATCATGATTCCGGTTACAAGGGATGCACCGCTTGTCAGCCATTGTGCCGTAATTGTTGTAATTTGAAAACTTTCCATTATCGGAGGCAGCATTATTGCCATTGGAATCATTGCCATCGAGGAGGCAAAGGTACCAGCCATTATGGTAAGGAAAACAAGGGTTCTTTGAGCGGATGGTAAGTTTTCGGTTGGAAGTGCATTATTGATCATTCCGTGCTTTAAAATACATTTTTTTATTGCCTCTGTCCACTATTTGATTATTTCTATACAATGCAGTTTAAAATGAATGTGAAAAAAGGAGTAATGAATGAGTGATATTATGGATGAAATTCATCAAAACAGGCGTTTTATGCACAGCCCCATCTTTGCGGGTCCCATGTCTGAAAGTGATCAGTCAAAGGGAATTTCTCCTCCCCCCTTCGGCAAAAAACATTCCGGAAAACTAATAGATCTTCCTTCCTTTGAAAATACGGTAATTAACGGCTCTTTTACCGGGCTTTTGGATATCAGGCGCAGTATAAGGAATTTTACATCTGGAGCAATAACAGGCGAACAACTGGCTTTTATTTTATGGAGTACTCAGGGCATTCAATCCCTAAGGGGAGATACTGCTGTTTTCCGCACTGTTCCAAGCGGGGGAGCAAGGCATGCATTTGAAACCTATATTGCCGTAAAAAAAGTGGAAGGTCTTGAGAGCGGGCTTTATCATTATCTACCAACCGAGAATATCGGAGAAAAAAAGGTCTGTATTGAAAAATATGGAAATCTTCCATCTCTTGACGATAATGTTGCCGAAATGCTTGCCGGACAAAACTGGACTACAAGAGCCTCTGTCGTTATGTTCTTTACATGTATTCCTTACAGGGCGGAATGGAGATACAGGGAAATGGCACACAGGGTCATGCTTATTGACCTTGGGCATTTGGGTCAGAATTTAATGTTAAGCGCAGCCGCCCTGGATTTGGGAAGCTGCTGTATGGCAGCCTTTGATCAGAAAGTATGTGACAAGAACCTTGGCATAGACGGAATGGATGAATATACGGTTTATGCTGCGGCTATTGGTCCTTATAAGGAAACTTTAAAATAAGGGAAAAATACATGGGTCCCATTCCATCGGAAATGTCCGGAAGAATTATTCTGCCGAATTCTGTTTCTTCTCCGATGGATGAGTTTTTTCCATCGTCTGGGCTGTTTCTGATAATTTTTGCCTGATCTTTATATTTGGCAAGGAGTTTTTTTACCGGAGCATCGTTTTCCAGCGGATTAATGGCACAGGTTGCATAAACCAAATTCCCACCCGGTTTTAGCAGTAGAAATGCAGCGGAAAGCAGGGACCATTGCCTGTTAGCAAGGAATTGCGGACGCCTGGGGCTCCATTCGTCCAGGGCTTTTTGGCTCTGTATGACATGCCGCTCCGAAGAGCAGGGAACATCCAGTAATATTGCATTGAACCTTTCGTGCTCGCTCTTTCTGCCCCCGGCTCTGCCTGTATCGAAGCCGGAAACCCTTACCCTTTTTCTTTGCTCTTCAAAAAGATGTTCGTTTAGGACATTCACAAGGCGGCGTCTTCTTTCTGAAGAAAGCTCATTTGAAAGAAGTTCTGTATTTACTCCCATATTGGATGCAAGAACAAGGCTCTTCCCTCCGGGGGCAGCGCAGGCATCAAGAATTATTCCTTCATCCGGAAGCTTTAAACGGGATGCGGCAATTACAGAAGCATGATCCATCATATAAGGTTTTTTTAGGTTCTTTTCGTAGGGAATGCTTTTCATGGGATTCATAAGACTTTCCCTTAAAGCAGGCCAGCGTTTACCCCATATTTTTTCATAATGATTTTCAAATTCCCTGTTTCTCATTTTTGGTATTTCCTGTATTATTATTATCAATAAATTAATTATCAGCAAGGAGAGTTCATGCCTAGAATTATTGATACAGCCGAGTTAATTCCTGTTATTGCAAAGCTTGCCATGAAAGCATGTTATGAGCTTGATGAAAATTTTTTGCAGGCATTAAGGGAAGCAGAAAAAAAGGAAGAGAGTCCCTATGGCAGGGATACCTTAAGGCTGTTGATAGAAAACGCCGAATATGCCAAACAGGAACAAATGGCTGTCTGCCATGATACCGGTGCGGCTGTTGTAATTATGGAAATCGGGCAGGAAATTTCCTGGAAGGGCATTCCTCTCTTTGATGCGGTTAACGCCGGAATAAGAAAGGGTTACGATGAAGGTTATCTTAGAAAATCCCTTGTAAGGGATCCCCTTAACAGAATTAATACCGAAGACAATACACCCGCTATGCTGCATACCGAAATTGTAAGTGGAGACAGGGTTTCCATTACCGTTATGCCAAAGGGTGGCGGTTCGGAAAACATGGGCGCCTTTACAACCCTGGTGCCTGCATCGGGAGAAGAGGGCGTAAAGGATTTTGTTCTAAAAACCCTGGAAGATGCCGGAGGAAAAACCTGTCCTCCTGTTCTTGTCGGGATTGGGTTAGGCGGAACCATGGATATTTGTACATGGATTTCCAAAAAAGCATTATTGCGTCCCATAGGGAGCAGAAATCCCAATCCCTATTATGCGGACATGGAAGAAGAGCTTCTTGAAAAAATAAATAATATGGGCATTGGTCCCCTTGGAATGGGAGGCAGGATTACGGCACTTGCCGTTCATATTGAATATTACCCGACTCATATTACAGCACTACCTGTAGCTGTTAACCTTCAGTGTCATGCCAGCCGTCATGCAAGTATTGTTTTATAAGGTTTTATAAGGAAGGAAAAATTGGATAATTTTAAAATTAAAGAGCTAAAAACTCCATTAACAAAAGATGATGTTTCCAATCTGGAAATTGGAGATATTCTTGAGCTGACAGGTATTATCTATACTGCAAGGGATGCAGCGCATAAACGTATGGAAGAGGCATGGAAAAACAAAGCACCTCTTCCCCTTGATTTTACCAACCAGTTTGTTTTTTATGCCGGACCATGTCCTGCCAGACCGCCTCATGTTATAGGTTCCATAGCTCCAACAACCAGTATGCGTATGGACAGCTTTGTGGAAATGACCTTTGAGCTTGGAATGCTGGGGATGATAGGCAAGGGAGACCGCTCTTCCTTTGTTCCTGACCTTTGTAAGAAATACGGAGGTCTATACCTTTTAAGCATAGGAGGAGCCTCCGCCCTTATATCGCGGCATGTAAAGAGCTGCGAGGTTGTAGCCTGGGAAGATTTGGGAACCGAATCCATAAAGAAGCTGAAAGTGGAAAAGCTCAGGTTAATAGTAGGGATAGACAGCAAGGGCAGGGTTTTTCAGGAAAGGGAAATAGCCAAATACAGAAAACCTTGATGTTTATTGCCAAATATGCAAATATAAGCCATGGCATTTTTATTGCGTTTTGTAAGCACCATACTCAACATTTATATGTTGATAATATTTTTTCGAATAATTTTAACCTGGTTTCCCGGAATGACCAATGGCAGGGTTTTTGAAATTGTTTCCGGAATAACCGATCCCTATCTTTCCTGGTTTCGCCGTTTTGGTCTCAGAATCGGAAATATTGATCTCTCCCCCCTTCTTGCAATAGGAGTACTTTCCATTCTTAACAGGGTAATTTCCATTTTGGCAATGAATGGTTATGTAGGCATTGGGATAATTCTTGCAATGGTTCTGATGGCAGCCTGGGGCATCCTTTCCTTCTTAATTGGCGTTCTTGTAATTATTTTAATCCTGCGCATGATTTCCCATTATGCCAATATAGATAATTACAGCCAATTCTGGCGTTTTATAGAAATTGCGTCCAATCATGTATTGTCCAGGGTTAACCGTTATTTTTTAAGAAACAGGATAAATAATACCGGAGCCAATATCATTTTGTCCGCCGTTATTCTGGGACTTTTTTATCTTCTGTTAAATTTCCTTGTTTTTCAGATTTCCGGGCTGCTTGTTGGTTTGCCGGTTTAGGAATTGCTTTGCCGCCCAACGATGTTTTTAACCGGCACATTACCGGTATTAAAGGAATAGGAACTGCAGCAGCCGGTCATTTTGAACGCCTTGGAATTTCCACCATTAAAGATTTAATTTCCCATTATCCCCGCGAATGGGAGGACAGGGGACGGAAGATCCCCCTTAAAAACTGGGATAAAGCTTTTGTTTGTACGAAGATAAAAATTCTTGCGCATGACTGGTTTGGTTCGGGTTACAAAAAAACATTGAAGGTCTATGTGGAAGATGAAAGTGCAAGAGCCTCTTTAATTTGTTTTAACAGACCCTTTCTAAAAAACCAGCTCCTGCCCGGCAGGGAATTCCACATATATGGAAAATTCGATTACAGGTTTGGTGAAATTCAATCATCTTCCTTTGAGCTTGAACCCATTGATAATAGACCCTTTACCATTGATAGCAGGGTCTGCCTCATCCTTCCCGTTTATCCCTTAACTGCCGGTATTAACCAGTTGGCCATGAGGAAATTCATGTACAGTGCCATTGTAAATTATGTACCCTTAATGGAAAACGAACTCCCTGAGGAGATAATTAAAAAATATTATTTTTTAAATAAATCCGAAAGCTTTAGAGCCATACATTTCCCCTTTTCGTTTGATGAGCTGGAAAAAGCAAAAAAAACATTGGTTTATGAAGAATTATTCCAAATGGAAATGATGATTGGTCAAAGAGCCATGAACAGAAAAACAATAACCAGGCGAAAAACGGCTCTGCCTTCAAAAAAAATAAATTCCTCAAAAATTATTTCTGCATTCACGCCATTGCAGCAAAGACTTATCGAGCGTTTGCCCTTTTCCCTTACCTCTTCGCAAAAAGATGCTGTCCTACAGATGAACGATGACATGGACGGCCCCTATGCCATGGCAAGGCTTTTACAGGGTGATGTCGGTTCGGGTAAAACACTGGTGAGTTTCCTTGCCGCTCTAAAGGCAATAGAGGGAGGTGCCCAGGCCGCCTTAATGGCACCCACTGAGCTTCTTGCCCGCCAGCATGCCGAGAATGCAGCCGCCATGCTGGAACCGCTGGGAATTCGCATTGCCTTCCTTTCCGGGAATATAAAATCGGCAGGCAGAAAGCAGCTTTTATCTGCATTACAGGACGGCAATATAGATCTTGTAGCCGGAACCCATGCACTTTTTTCTAAAGACGTGGAATATAAAAACCTTGGTTTTGTAGTTATAGATGAGCAGCACCGCTTTGGTGTATTGCAGAGGCAGGCCATTATTTCCAAAGCAAAGGATGTTCCGCCTGACTTTTTAATGATGAGTGCAACTCCCATTCCCCAGAGTCTTGCACTTACCGTTTTTGGTGATCTGGATGTAACTATTATTAACGAAATGCCTGCCGGAAGAAAACCTGTTAAAACACATCTTGCATTGGAATCCGGTGCGGACAGGGTATATGATTTTGTGCGCCGCGAATTAAAGGCCGGTAATCAGGCTTATTTTGTTTATCCCCTTATAGAAGGAGACAGCGAAGAAAAGGATGCAGAATTAAAAGATGCGGTCTCCATGGCAGAAAGACTTTCCAAAGAAGTTTTTCCCGGCCATTCCCTTGCCCTCCTTCATTCCAGAGTGGAAGAAAATAAAAAAAGGGAAATTATGGATTCATTCAGAAAGGGGGAAATAAAAATTCTTGCAGCAACCAGTGTTGTGGAAGTAGGGGTGGATGTAAAGGGAGCGAGCTGCATGGTTATAGAGCATGCCGAAAGATTCGGACTTGCAGCCCTTCATCAATTAAGGGGGCGTGTTGGCAGGGGAGACAGGCAATCTTACTGCTTCCTTGTTTATTCAGAAAATCTTACAGATGATGCCAAGGCACGTTTAAAAATAATGCTTAACAGCAATGATGGTTTTGTAATTGCAGAAGAAGACCTTAAGCTCCGTGGGCCGGGTCTTTTGGGCGGCATTGAGCAGTCCGGTTTCTTAAAACTGGGAATTGCCGATCCCTTCCGCGATGTGGAAGTTCTGGAAATGGCAAGAAAGGACGCCTTTACTATTCTTGACATATTAACATAATGACATTAGAATTTTTTCGAATAAGGAGAAAAATATGCTGCCAATAATGCTTCAGTTATACAATGTTCGCAATGAACTAAAAAACGATTTTGACAAAACCCTTCAGGAAGTAGCCGACATAGGCTATAAGTATGTGGAGCTGGCTCTAGCACAATCCTATGGTAAAACAGCTTCGGAATTCAGGGCATCTTTGGACAAAGCCAAATTAACGGCTCTTTCCGCCCATGTACCATTCAAGGATATGCTGAACGATCCGGAGGGAGTAATTGGTTTCCATTTGGAAACAGGATGTAAATATATAGTTATACCCTATATTTCTGCTGACGATTTTAAGGGTGAAAAATACGAAGAGGTAAAGAGAGGCATAAGCCTCCTTGGGGAAGAGGTTAATAAAAGGAATGCCGTTTTGCTATACCATAACCATGAATTTGAATTTACCGATCTTAACGGCAAATATGCACTGGATGATCTCTATGACAGCATCCCTTCTAATCTCTTACAGACCCAGATAGATGTCTGCTGGGCCAAGGTTGGCGGAGTTGACCCTGCCGAATATGTTTTAAAGTATAGCGGCCGTGCTCCCATAGTGCACTTAAAAGATTTCGATTCAAGCGAAGGCGGAACATTGAAAGCCGAATATGATTTAATTGGTCAGGCAAAGAAGGCCAGGGCGGCAGGAGCTTTCCCTTTCCGTGCAGTGGGTCATGGGATTCAGGACATTCCGGGAATTATTAAGGCAGCAGAAAAGGCAGGCACCGAATGGCTGGTAGTGGAACAGGATCTTCCAAGCCCGGGAAAAACCCCAATTGAATGCGCAAAGGAAAGTCTGGACTATTTAATGAGTATTTAGTCAGGTTTTTATCTTACTTGACATAAAGAATATTTTTTTATAGGGTAAAAATTCAGGACGCTTAGCTCAGCTGGTTAGAGCATCACGTTTACACCGTGGGGGTCACATGTTCGAATCATGTAGCGTCCAATTATTTCTTGTTTTTATTTATTTTTAATTCTTTAGATTTTAGTTCCATCGATTTAAGTTCCTTCGATTTAAGTTCCATCAAAGGCAGATTTTCCAGATACTTACCAAGCTGCTCTTTCTCTCCTTCAGGGAAAGAAACAAATTCCATGGATGCAATTCTGCCTGTTCTGGCAAGCCTGCAAATAGGCGATAATATGGAATCTCCTGCCCTGAAGGAACAATCTTCCAGAATGGTGTCCAGGTATATTTTTTCCATAAGGGAGGGCGCTTCCGCCAGAAAGGAAAAACCGCCTATGGAAACATCCTTTACTTCGCCCCATACAAGTACCTTGTCATTGGGTCTTGAAAAAATAAAACCTATTCTCTGCCATTCCTCAGTATATATACGGCGTGTTCTGCGTCTTTCGTTTATTGATAAATAACGTCCAAGAATTCCTTGTACACGGTTCCTTTCTGCAACATTGTCCAGCTTTTCATTTATTATTCCGCTTACTCCCAGGAAGGATGCCTTCATTGCTTCTTCTGCGGTAAAACCCTCCCCCTTAAGAATTATTATTGGACAGTTTTCTTTTTTTCTTTCGCTTCTTACAAACTGAACCATTGTTTTCCATTGTCTTGGAAAATCGCTTGCGCTGATTATCATGGCTGTAGGATCAATTTCTTCAATATTATCCATGGCCTTATGAACATAATTATATCTTATTAGCTCAAAGCCCAGAGGTTTTATATATACCGAGATTAAATTAAATGTTTCATCTGAGCTTAATACCAAAAGTAATTTCATTCCCGGCCCCTGTTATTCTGTCCCCAAATTGGTTACCGAATAATCAACAATCATCCATACATCGTTTCTTCTTTCAAGATACCAGACATAGCGCTTTCTCTGTGTGAAGCTTCCCTGTCCGGGATTGGTAATATCAAAGTACTGCATTACAGTAACTGTTCCTGTGTCCATATTATATACTGTTCTTTCAATATTAAATCTGGAGGGAATTAGATATAGGTCTCCTTCTACTTCTGCATTCATTAAATCCTGCCTATACCTTTCCATCATTCTCTGCCGTCCTTCCGCAGATTCCGCGACCCATTGACCGGCTCTTCGGGGATCCCTGGAAATTAATGCTTCCATGTCCAGATACAAAAAGAACCTCTCCCACTGTCCCCTCTGTCTTGCGGTTAAAAGATAGCTAACCACCTCATCCGGCGGAAGTCTTTCCCGGACTAGTTCTGCATTTGTTTCCACATCCAGTTCAAGAGGAATACCGCCCGGTACCGAAAGCGGTCTTGGCCTTATGCTAAGGGTAAGGAAATTGGATTCCAGTATTTGCACAGAGGGTATAATTCCTCCAATACTTGCCTGACGTTCCTGATAAAGTTCCGGGTAAAGCCTCGCCTGGACAACATAGGCTCCGCTCTGGGAAAGGGCTGAATAATCCCTTAAATTTTCGGTAAATGAGAATGATTCACCGGGAGCAAGGATTATATCCCTTGCAAAGATCTGCTGGCTTTGGGTACGTCTTCGGATCAGGTTATTTGCCGCTTCTACGGATCTATTGCTATTTGTCCTTACATTAAAATCAATGGAAAAAACCCTGTCGTCAGCCAGACGGAAACGGTAGGTATTTGGGCTATTATTTGTAATAGTAACCTGAATTAAAATTGAATCATCTTCTAGATAATATATCCTTCTGTCGAAAAACCTTATTCCAAGATCTATTCCGCTTTCCGCAAAAAGGAACTGTGATCCAATCAGCATTAAAAAGACAGGTAAAAGGATTTTAAAATTTATATATTTTCGTTTCACTATTTACTCCCTATTCCATTGAGCTAAAACCCACTTCTATATTATAGTAATCGGTAGATTGGCAATAATACCTTATGAATAGCTTGTCTTTTCCTGTACTTGGAGACAGAATTATTAAATCCCCTGCGGTAAAAGACATACTTAAAGTCCAAAAAGCAGGAAAATACCCAATAAATATTGATTCTGCTGAAGGATCTTTTCCCGGAATACTAATTTCCATGATTTCAACCTCTCAAATAGGTGGAAATCATGCTCCCATTTTAGTAATTGTTCCGACAGATACGGAAGCTTCCCTATTGGCAGGGGATCTGTCCTGTTCCATCCACCCGTCCCAAATCTCGGTTTTCCCATGGTGGGGAGGATTACCCTACAGGGATATGGCACCTCATTCGGCTGTTTTTGCCGAAAGGATGGAAGCTTTAACCTCCATTTTAACAGGAAAAAGCAGAATAATAATTGCTCCCCAAAGGTCATTCTTATGTCCCCTGCCGCCCCCCGAATATTTAAAACAGAACCTGCTTGAATTAAAACCCGGCCTAAAAATTGACACAATAGAGCTTTCTGCCATTTTAAGCGGATATGGCTATAGCAGGGTTCCAAGGGTACAGGTAAAGGGAGAATTTTCTCTTAGGGGCGATGTTCTTGATTTGCTTATGGGGGATGAATCCGCCTTTCGCATACTCTTTGATTTTGACAGGATAGAGAGCATACGCCGTTTTGACATTCTTGGCCAAAACAGTCTGGAAAAAACAGAAGGGCTTGTTGTTTACCCGCTTAAAGAGGTCATCTGGACAGATGATCGTATTGAAAAATTAAGGGACAATTTGGAAAAAACAGAGGGTTTTCCTACAGGAGGAAAAGCGGCAATAGAGGAATTAATTGCAAGGAATACTTTTAGCGGAGAGGAGCTGTTCTTCCCCCTTGCCTTCGATAATCCCTCCTGTCTCTGTGATTATATCGGAAGCAATGGGATTGTTGTCTGTATTGACAGAGAAAGACTGGAAAATGCCCAGGAAACCCTAAACAAGGAATATCAGAGCCTTTATTCCAAAGCACGCAGAATTAAAGAAGTTCCCATGCCGGAAAGAATTCTTTTGGATCTAAAAAACATCCTTGGAAGAAATTACAATCTTATTTCCTTTTACAACCTAAAATCAAAGGCCGAAGATGCAGCGTTAAGGTTCAATGCAGCCTGTGAACCCCCAAGAAGTTTTTTCGGAAATATAGATTACTTAAAAGAAGAATTTTCTTCGTTAAAAAAACATGGCTGGGATCTTTTTATTGCCGCAGAGTCCGAGGTGCAGGCTATAAGGATAAGCGAAATTTTAAAGGATGAAAAAGTACCTGTAGGTGCATTTTCGTTTTCTTCCGGCTTCTCCATGCCTGATATTAATTTCATGCTCATCCATGAGAATGAAATTTTTGGCCGCAGGCGGCGTCCTCCAAAATCCTTAAAAACCGTACGCAGTGCCATAATAGATACCTTTGTGGAATTAAATCCCGGAGACTATGTTGTCCATGTAAATTACGGGATTGGCTTATTCAAGGGCATAGAACGAATCAAGGCATTGGGACATGAGAGGGATTATATAAATGTGGAGTATGCCGGAGAGGAAAGAATCTTTGTTCCCATAGAGCAGGTTAATTTAATACAGCGTTATATTGGTAACGAAGGAAATGCCCCAAGGCTTGATACCCTTGGGTCAAAGAGCTGGGAGAACCGTAAGGGACGTGTAAAAAAGTCGGTGGAGGACATAGCCGAAAAACTTCTCTCCCTTTATTCCAAACGAAAACAATCCCCCGGTTTTGCCTTTCCAAAGGACAGCGAATGGCAGACCATGTTCGAGGCTGCCTTCCCCTATGAAGAAACAGATGATCAGCTCCGCTGTGTGGAAGAGATTAAGGAAGATATGGAAAGCCCATACCCAATGGACAGGCTTGTCTGCGGTGATGTAGGCTTTGGCAAAACCGAAGTAGCCGTAAGAGCCTGCTTTAAGGCAATAATGGGAGGCAAGCAGGCAGCTTTTTTGGCACCAACAACAATCCTCTCCGATCAGCATTACGGAAATTTCGTTGAACGCTTTTCGCGGTTTCCTATCCGTATTGCCATGCTTTCCCGTTTTGTAGACAGAAAGAAAACCAGAGAAATTCTGGAACAATTAAAAAACGGTGAAATTGATCTTCTTGTGGGAACCCATAGAATAATTCAAAAAGATGTTCTTTTTAAAAACCTTGGTTTTATCGTAATAGATGAAGAGCAGCGCTTTGGTGTAAAGGATAAGGAAAGGCTAAAGGAAATTAAGGCCAATGTGGATTGCCTGACACTTTCTGCCACTCCAATTCCCCGCACCCTGCACATGAGCCTTTTAAAGATACGGGACATGAGTCTTCTTGCAACCGCTCCCCTTAACCGTCATCCGATAGAAACAAGCATAGAGGAACTAAACGATGAAAGAATTGCAGAAGCCATCCGCAATGAAGCCGAAAGGGGAGGGCAGGTTTTTTTCCTTCACAATAGGATAGAGACCCTTAGAGAAACACAGATAAACCTTCAGCGCCTGCTTCCGGAAATGCTGGTGGAAACCGCCCATGGCCAGATGGATGGTCAGGAACTGGAAGATGTAATGCATCGTTTTATTCATGGCGGTTTCCATGTGCTTGTGTCTACCACCATTATAGAAAACGGCATAGACATTCCGAATGTAAACACAATTATTATTGACAGGGCGGATATGTACGGGGTTTCCCAGTTATACCAGCTCCGGGGCAGGGTGGGCCGTTCCGACCGTGCAGCTTATGCCTATCTCTTTTATCCAAAAGATAAATCCCTTTCCGAAATTGCAATGAAAAGGCTTCAGACCATTTCTGACTTTACTGAACTTGGCTCGGGATTTAAAATTGCAATGAAGGACATGGAAATAAGGGGTGCCGGCAATCTACTTGGAAGGGAACAGTCAGGAGATATTTATTCCGTAGGATTCGATCTTTATATGCGGCTTCTGGATGAGGCGGTAAGAAAGCTGGAAGACGAAAACTACGAAGCCGAAAACGAAACCCTAATGGAGCTTGAGTATACCGGCTTTATACCGGATTCCTATATAGATTCCGCACAGGAAAAAATGGATATATATAAAAAAATTGCGGCTGTAAGAACAAGGGAGGAGCTGGAAAGCCTTAACTCCGAAATTATCGATCGTTTCGGGCTGCCTCCGGATGAGGCTGCAAGCCTTCTGGCTCTTGCAGAATTGCGCATAATATGCAGGGAATTGTCCGTTTCTTCCCTGAAGGAACGTAACGGAGAAATAAGGACGGAATTCGGCAAGGTTTCAAAAGTAAGGGTGGATCGCCTGATCCGCATGATGAAGGAATCTTCCGGCAGGGTTAAGCTAGACCCCAAACAGCCCAATGTTCTTGTTTTTACCGCAGGCAATATAGGGTTAAAAGAGAAAAGCGAGTTTATAAGAGAAAAACTATCAAGTCTTGCAGATTGACCAATAACAAAAGCTGTCATATTCTGGATCTTATCTGGAGGCTATGATGAAAAAAAATATAAAGATAAATACATACAGTCCAATGACAGGTGCTTTGGATTTTTCCCATTTGCTGGATGCTCCGGCGGGAAAACATGGTTTTGTTTCTGCCAGGGATGGAAACCTCTGTTTTGAGAACGGAAAAAGAATTCGGTTTTTTGGCTTTAATTTCCCCGGCGGCGGCATGATGCCGGAAAAGGAAACAGCCGAAAAATACGCCGAACGTCTTGCAAGCATGGGTGTTAATGTGGTTCGCCTGCATGCAGGAGACGGTTTAAGAATGGGACGTAATAGCCTTATAGATTATAGTAAGGGAAACTCCATAGAGCTGGATTTGGAAAATCTGGACAGATGTCATTATTTTATCAATCAGTTAAAGATCCGCGGAATTTATGTTCAAGTCGATCTCTTCTGTTACAGGGCTTTTCAGGACGGAGATGGACTGGATTATCAGGATGCTCCCAAAAATCCTGTAAAATCCATAACTTTCTATAATCGCCGTCTTATTGAATTACAGAAGGATTTTGCCCGCAAATATCTAAAGGCAGTAAACCCTTATACCTCTCTGGATCTGACCGACGATCCCTGTGTTATGTGCATTCAGATAAATAACGAAAATAGCCTATTTTACGGCAATGCAATAGACCAGACCGCGCCTCAAAGCAGAATTCCATATATTAAGGAGCTTAAAGCTCTGTTTAACAAGTGGCTGCTTTCTGAGTATGGAAATAGGGAAGGTCTTGTAAAAGCATGGACCCGCAATAATGAAACAGCACTTCTGGATAACGAAGATCCTGGGAACGGCACAGTTGAAATTCTTCCTCTTGGCGATTATTGCCAAAACTGGATAGATCACCGTGCCTATTGGGTGGGTCTGGAATCTCCTGCAAGGTATGCGGACTTTACCCGTTTCGGAGTGGAACTAATGAGGGGCTTTTATGGCGAAATTAAGGAATACCTTATAGAGCTTGGAGTGAAGGTTCCCATTAACGGGAATAATCTTACCAGCGGACCAGCCGATATTTTTGCCTGCTCCGATGTGGATCTAATAGAAGACAATGCCTATTATAATCACCCCCTTGGTCACAGGGAGGCAAGCAGGTTTCACCTTCGTGAAAATGTAAAAATGGATCCCCGTAAGGCGACATATCCGGATTATATTGTAAGGGACAACCATCCCCTGCTTCAGCTTGCCGGTTCCTGTATATCGGGAAAACCCTTTGCCGTAAGTGAATGGAATGAATACGGGGCTCTTCCCTTCCATTCCACAACCTTTTTAATGCAGTCCGCCTATGCCTGCCTTCAGGATTGGGACGGCCTTATGCTCTATTCCTATACGGGCAGCAGCAATTGTTATGAGCCAAGGGAAGATAGCATTGCGCATGTTTACCAGGCCTTTAATGATCCTTCCTTTGTCTGCCAGATAGGAACATTGTCATCGATTTTTTTACAGGGGCTCTTAAAACCTGCACGTAACCTGATCGAGGTATGTTATACCAAAGAAGACATGTATCTTTTGCCGGAGAATTACCGGATGCCCTTTGCCTTTATGCCCTTTGTTTCCATGGTTAGGGCAAAATTCCTTGAAGATGATAATGTATACAGGGGGAATGCTGATATTGCCGTATCCAGCGGTTATACATCGGACGGGGATTTTAAGGGAGCAAAGCACTCTTTAATTTATGCAAGAAGCCCATACAGGGATGCCCTGCAGCATGATTTTGCCGGAGATGAATTTCTGGATAAGCACCGTTCGGCAAATGCATCGGAATTTTTAGGGCTTGCAACTCTGGATGAAAAAGCTGTTGTTATTAACAATACAGATCCCATTGAGCGTAACAGGGATTACACCGGCTTTAGCCGTATACTGGATGGTGCAATGAAGAGCTGGAATTTACTCAATAAAAATGAAGGTTTAAAAGATATTGATACCTTTGTTTCCGATACAGGCGAGATAGAATTTGCCTTTAGCAGGGGGCAGTTTAATATAAGAAGCCCCCAAATTTCATCTTTTTCAGGATACCCGGACGGCAAAACAATAGATATGGGATATGGTTATAAGGCTGCAATTAAAAACGAAAAGATGAGCTTGTCCCTCCTGCCCCTGGATAATAAGACTCTGGATAAAACCGAAAAGCTTCTTCTTACTGCCATTGGAGATACGGGCAATGATGCAAATAAATGGGCAGGAGATGTGCTTTTGGAATATGCCGGCCAACTCTTCATTGACAGGCTGGAAGGGGAGCTGGAAATTCATGGAGTCAAGGAAGCTTCCTGCAAATCTCTGGATGTTTACGGAAAAACTGTCGAAGAAATAAAAGCCGAGTACTTTCCCGATAAAAACATGGTGAGCTTTAAATTCGGAAACGAAGATGGGGCAGCATCATACGAAATAAAAATTGTCAGGAGCTAGAGTTTTTTCGGGACGTGTTATTTCAGATGTTTTTCAGAGACTGGATTTTTACTCACGGTTTTTTGTCCCGGAATTTCAGTCTCTGTAAATCCTGTATCCTGTTTTAAAGTCCACCTGGGTTTTAAGTGCCTTTCCGCTGACAAAACGCCTTGCGTTTTCCAGAAAAAGAGCGTTCCTGTATTGGTCTGTCTCGCTCATGCTGCCCCCTGTTATGTGAGGCGTAATTATTACATTGCTGAACTTCCACAGCCTGTGACCCTTTGGCAGTGGTTCGGGCTCTGTTACATCCAGAGCCGCTCCGCCAAGGGCTCCTGCTTCCAATGCATCGCAGAGGGCCTCTGTGTCTATGCTAAAACCCCTGCCTATATTAATTAGGACCGCATCCTTCTTCATTTTTGCCAGTTCTGCTTTACCAATTATATTTGCAGTATCCCTGGTTCCCGGAAGTGCAAGAGCAATTATATCCGCCCTTGGCAGACACTCATTCATCTTATCGGATAGGACTATTTCATCCACATAGTCAGGTTTTGCCGAGATGCTTCGCCTTACTCCTATTACATATGAACCCAGGGCTTTCATCCTTTTTGCATATTCACCGCCAATGTCGCCAAGCCCGATCACAAGAACCACTGCACCCTGTATGCTTTTTACTTCTCCGGGAACCCGCTTCCATATTTCTTCCTTTTGCTGATCCCTGTACAGGTGGATTTTTTTAAAGAGATCGAAGGTATAGGAGAGCATGTATTCGGAAATTGCATGACCGTATGTTCCGGTGGCACAGCTAAGCAATACGGATTCCGGCAATTCTCCGTTAACGTAATTATTTGCCCCTGCTGAAAAAAGCTGCAGCCATTTTAAATTGCCGCACTTTGTCAAAAAGTTTTTACCGGGGTTTCCAAAAATAATCGCTGTTTGGCCGGCTGTTTTTTCGTCTATGGAATCCGTATTATGGCTTTCGTTAAAAATTATGTTGTAGTTTTTTAATACCGATTTTAATTCATCCCGAAAGGCATCATCTGTTTCTGTTAATACAAGAACATTTTCCATAGTTTTTCTCCATTAGTTAAATGATTACTTACATTGTATCCATAAAGGGAATGCATGTCAGATAAAGTGCATCTTTCAGGACTGCATGAACAATTTTACAGAGGTAAAGCCTGGCAGAACAGAGGTCCGGGTTTTCTGCAGAAAGAATCGGACAGTCATGATAAAAGCGGCTGAAATTCTTTGCCAGCTCATAAAGAAAGGATGTAATAAGTGAAGGATCTATTGCCGAAGCCGCAGCTTCTACGGCATCCCTGTAATTTGCCAGTGTTTTTATTAATTCCCATTCAGCGTCATTTGTTAAAAGCTCCAGTTTATGGCTGCTCTTTTCCAGGGTCATGCCTTTATCGCCAATTTCCTTTTCGCCGGATTTTTCCAGAAGGGAAGAGATCCGGGCTCCCATATACTGTAAATAGGGGCCGGTATTGCCGTTAAACGAAAGAGATTCCTTTGGATCAAAAATCATGTCTTTAACAGGAGATACCTGTAAAAGGTAATAATGAATGGCGCCTAATGCAATTTTTTCGGCAGCTTGTTCAGGATCGCCTACCGCTTCTTCCCTTTCCTTGTTTCGGATCTCTTCAAGAGCCATGTCCCTTAGATTGTCTATGAGGAGGTCGGCATCTACCACCGTTCCTTCCCTGCTCTTCATCCTGCCATCGGGCAGATTAACCATGCCATAGGAAAGATGATAAAGATTGGAAGCCCAGTTTAAACCGAGTTTTTGAAGAAGAACAAAGAGTACCTTAAAATGATAGTTCTGTTCCGAACCTACCACATAAATAAGGCGGTTAAATGGCCAGTCCTTGTGCCGGTGTATGGCAGTACCTATGTCCTGTGTAATATAGATGGATGTTCCGTCCTTGCGCAGAAGCACCTTTTTGTCCAGTTTCTCCCCGGTCAGATCTGCCTGTACAGAGCCGTCTTCTTCCCTGAAAAAAACACCCCTATCCAGGCCTTTTAGGATTTCATCCTTTCCCAAAAGATAGGTTTGGCTTTCATAATAGTATTGGTCAAAACGAATGCCGGTACGCAGATAAGTTTCCTTCATACCCTCTATTGCCCAGGAATTCATTTTTTTCCAGAGCGCTACAGTTTCTTCATTTCCGGCTTCCCATTTTATTAGGAGCTCCTTTGCCTTCTGCATGTTTGGAGCCTGGTTTTCTGCTTCTTTTTTATTTAAACCTTTTTTTTCAAGTTCATCAGTTTCGCTTTTAAGATCCCGGCTGAACCTTACATACCAGTCTCCAACAAAGTGGTCGCTTTTTATTCCTTCGGATTCCGGAGTCTTGCCATTGCCATGTTCCATATAGGCAATCATGGATTTGCAGATATGGATGCCCCTGTCGTTTATTATGCAGACCCTGCGAACTTCCGCACCGCAGGCTTCCAGGATGCGGGAGCTGCTTTCGCCCAATACATCGTTACGCAAATGTCCAAGATGAAGGGGCTTATTTGTATTGGGGCTGGAGTATTCCACCATTATCCTTTGGCCTTTTAAGATGTCAGACCGGTCTATTACAATATCTCCTGCGCCGGAGCTCTGGACATCCTTGTCCCTTCCTAAAAATTCTCCCAGAACTCCGCAGGCTGCCTCTCCCCTATTAACCCTGACATTAAGATAAGGCCCTGCGGCACTTATGTCCTTTAATCCGGAATTTAGCAATTCCTCTTCAACAATCTTCGCTATCTGCGGCGGCCCCATGCGCAATGTCTTTGCAAAGGCAAACATGGGGAAACCCAGATCTCCCATATTGGGATCAGGCGG
>Ga0099364_10000917_pt1 | contig 50091 bp, 51 predicted proteins | sample TergutTh196P3_FD_73070 | JGI IMG/M metagenome (GOLD analysis project Ga0099364, IMG submission 73070) | Microcerotermes parvus P3 segment gut microbial communities from Pointe-Noire, Republic of the Congo - Th196 P3 | ecosystem: Host-associated > Arthropoda: Insects > Digestive system > Gut ... | reverse complement strand
GGGTTTGCCATGGCAAGGGCGGCTTTGCATTTATCTATAATTGCTGCTTCATCATAGAGGTAAAAGGGTGTAGCTCCCTCTTTTGCAGAGGCTGCAATTGTTTTTGAATCTATGTAGCCGAAGTTATTTAGTTTTGGCATATTCCTCCTCCTGGTATTGAAAAGCAGATTTTTGGAGTATATCATAATATATATGAGACAAAAAAGTATGCTGCTTTTTATTTTTCTTTTTTCCGCCCTGCAGCTCTTCTCCAACCCTGATGGAAGTTTTGAATTTATCTATCGTTACAACGAAGGGGACATGTACAGGATTTTATCTACGGTGGAATCCAACATATATATAGACCGCAGATTAAGTTACCGCTCTGAATTTCTTAACCGCATTGCCTTCGAGGTAGTCCGTGTACAGGGAGAGAGTGCTGATCTTAGCGCGACTTTTCAGAGCGCAGAGAGAACTTACCCCCTAAGCGGAAGACCTGCCCTTTCTTCACACTTTACCTGGGCAAGGGATTATAATTCTAGGTTCCAGCAGGACACTTTGGGATATATAAATATTGCAGATCACTTTTTTATGCCCATGGTAAGGAATGTTCCTGCCTTTCCCGGCAGAGCGCTAAGCCTCGGCGATACCTGGACTACGCAGGGTACAACGGTTCACGATTTCCGCGATAGTTTTGGAATCCCCGATCCTTACCGAATTCCGTTTACTGCTAATTACCAGTACCTTGGGGAACGTGAATGGAGGGGAGTGAGTTACCCAAGTTTTTCAATTCGATATACATATATGCTGCAGCCTGATCCTGTAAGGGGCAGGGTGTACCCAAGACGCATACAGGGTTCCCATGATCAACTGGTTTTCTGGAACCCTGTCTTTGGGCAGCCCATAGCGTATCAGGAAACTTTTACCACAACTATAGAACTTTCTGATGGGCAGACCTTTGAATACAGGGGCAGGGCAGAGGCAGAAGTTGTAGAAGCTCCGCCCATGGACAGGGAGGAGATAGCAAGGGAAATTGCTGAAATTATTGAGGACATACCGGGAGTGAGCGTAAGGGTATCGGATGAAGGGGTGATAATTTCCCTGGAAGACATACAGTTCCTCCCCGATTCTGCCATACTGCTTGAAAGTGAAAGACTAAAACTGGACAGGATAATAGAGATACTGATGAGGTATCCCAACAGGGACATACTTGTAGGGGGGCATACAGCTCTTGCAGGTACTGCCGAGGGCAGAATGCAGTTATCTTTGGAGAGGGCAGAAGCAGTGGCAGCCTATCTTATAGGGAGAAATACACGCAGGAGGGAGCAGGTTGTGATACGCGGCTATGGTGCCGAGCAGCCTGTTGCCGACAATAGAACGCCCGAAGGTATGGCAAGAAACAGGCGTGTTGAGATAACCATACTTGAAAATTAAAATCCACTGTGTTAATTTACCTTATCCATGAATTATTTTAATCCGGCAAATTTGGCTCTCATTGCCTGCCCGGGCGCAGAGCTTTTTACCGAACAGGTTATTTCCCATCTTAAGAAGGGCTACCGCCGCAGCTTTGATTCCATGATTAACGATTTAAACAAACGTTATAATTTGGATGAAGCCTCTGCAATTAAACAGGTAAATTTTTTCAATGATATTTCTAACCCTTTGCGCAAGACTCCCGGAGACGTGGAAAAATACCGCAGCCCTAACTTTAATGTTCCTGCAGCATTCACCCTTTTTGCAAATGGTGAAGTAAAGACAGAAATTTTATCATCCATACGCGGAAAAGATGTCTATATATTTCAAGATGTTGGGAATAACTATCCTGTAAATTACAATAATGGAAACCTAAAAAAAGTTCTCTCTGTTAATGATCACCTGATGACTATTTTTGTTACGGTGGATGCAGCAAGGCTTGCAGGTGCAGGAAGGATAACCCTTGTTTCCCCTGTTTATCCCTATAGCCGTCAGCACAAATCCAAGGGTAGGGAAGGGCTTACAGCCGGAAGGGTAGGACGCATGCTGGAAGATCTGGGTGTAAACAGGGTTATTACTTTGGACATACACTCCAGGGAGATTTACAACGCCTTTGATAAAATGAGACTGGAAAATCTTCATGCAAGTTATCAGATAGTCCGTGCCCTGGTAAAAATCCCCGGTATTATTGATGATGATTTTGTTGTCGTCTCCCCTGACACAGGAGCCGTGGACAGAAATAAATTCTATGCCAGTGCTCTTGGCAAGCCTTTGGCTCTACTTTACAAGGAAAGAGATTATTCAAAAGTTACCAAGGATGCCGGTGAAAACAATATTGCAGAGATTAAGCTACTTGGAGACATAGAAGGAAAAACAGTATTTTTATCTGATGACATGGTAGATGTGGGCGGCACCCTGCTTTCAGAAATGCGTTTTCTAAAACAAAAGGGAGCCGGAAAATTGATCTGCTCCATTAGCCTTCCCCTTTTTAACGGGGATGCCATAAGACATTTTGATGTTGCATACAGGGAAGGTCTTTTCCATAGGATAATAGGAACAAACGCAGTTTACCACGAGGATCTTCTTGAGCGTGAATGGTATATAAGCGTTAACATTACCAATCTATTTGCGCAGACCATCTCACGGCTGCATCAGGGGCTATCCGTAAGCTCCCTCCTTGATAACCGTGAGATTATCAGCAAACTATTTTCTGATTCGCAAGATACTGCTGATAGTTAGAGTCAACTACTTCATTAACAACATAATGTTTAAGCTGTAATAGGCATAGAAATACTCAAGCACCGTTAAATATAGAACCTTCGGTTCTTTACATAAAATCATATGGTTGGATATATGCTCCACACTCCCCCACCTGCAAGCATATATTGCGATTAATATTATCGCAGTTGTTCTCAAAAATGCCTGAAATAATGTATATAGTAAAAAATCATTATAAAGTGTTGAACACCCTCAAAAAATAATTTGCAGGCGAAAAACATGAGGGACAAAGCGCATATTTCCAGTCGCATGATTTTTTGAGGATGTTCAACAGCTTTTATACATATTCTTTCAGAATTACTAAGTTTCATGGAATATTAAAGGTGCGAAACCTTTTTTATGGCCGCTGTTCCCGCTGGTTTGATTATTTTGCTATTATAGAATTTTTGAAACTCAGTACTTTTCCTTAATCTCCACTCTACCTACATTTTCTGCGCTTTTTATTGATTGTGCCACATGGGCTATGTTTATGTTACCGGAAACCTGTACTAAAAGGCGTAGTCTTGTTTTTTTGCTGTTGGAGCTCTGGTTTACATCCATGGACTGTATTTTGATGCCTGCTTTTTTTATAAGGTCCAGCACCTCTTTGGTATCAAAGATGCTTTCTTTGTATGATACTTCCAGCATCTTTATCCTTTCGGTGGGGAAAATTCTTCTTTCTATGTTATGAAGGATAATAAGGGTAAAGAGAGCCAGTATTATCGCTGCTCCTGCTATGAGGAATAGGCCGCTGCCTACCAAGAGGCCCAATGCGGCAACAAACCAAAGGGAAGCAGCTGTTGTTAAGCCTCTTATGGAATTCCCCAGCCTTATTATTGCACCTGCACCAAGAAAGCCTATGCCCGACACTACCTGTGCGGCTATGCGTCCGGGGTCGCCTGCCCTTAGGGGGCTTAGCTGCTGGGGGAGGTATATGGAAAGGAGCATGAGCATGGTAGAGCCTGTGGCAATGAGGATGTGAGTTCTGAGCCCTGCAACCTGGCGGCGGCTGGATCTTTCAAAGCCTACAATGGCTCCTGCCAAAAAGCCAAGGGCCAGGCGGAGCAGCATGTCCAGTTCAGTTATATTTGCTGATATTTCCATGCCTTAATTATCGGCAAGTATAGCTTTCTGACCTCTTTGCGCCTTAGCCTAGCACGCTCTTGTCGTAGTCTTCGGGAGCCACATAGCCGAGTAATTCTATACATGTAGACGCTATTGAGCTAATCCCCAGCCCGCTTTTTAGATTACCCTCGCCGGCTTTGTAGGCATACTCTCCCTTATGCTCAGGATCGTAAACTATGCAGGGTACGGGGTTAAGACTGTGGGCTGTCTTTGCCCTTGGGCTCCCATCGCTTTTAAGCGAGACTGCTCCGCTTTTCTTGTCATGCTCATACATGTCATCGCTATTTCCGTGGTCTGCACTGATTAAGAGTATTGCGCCCGCAGCTTCCACCGCTTTTACTATGCGCCCTATCTGTATGTCCATGGCTTCCATGGAGCAGACCACGGCCTGGTATATACCCGTGTGCCCAACCATGTCTCCATTGGGGAAGTTAAGCCTTATGTGGTCATATTTACCGGAGCCCAATGCCTCTATGACCTTGTCTGCTATGTCGGCACACTTCATCCAGGGTCTTTCTTCAAAGGGAACTACATCGCTCTTTATCTCTACATAGTCTTCAAGTTTTTCATCAAACTTGCCTGTTCTGTTGCCGTTAAAAAAGTAAGTTACATGTCCAAATTTTTGGGTTTCTGAAATTGCAAGGGTTCTTATTCCTGTAGCGGCCAGATATTCTCCCATGGTTCTGTCTATGGAAGGGGGGTTAACCAGGTAGCGTTTGGGAACATGCATATCACCGTCGTACTCCATCATCCCTGCATAGCAGACTTTGGGGTGTCTTATTCTATCAAAATGATTAAAATTATCTTCCTCAAAAGCGGCGGTAATTTCCAATGCCCTGTCTCCCCTAAAGTTAAAAAAGATAACTGAATCTCCGTCTTCTATGCTTCCTATGGGCTTGCCCTTTTCTGCAATTACAAACTCTTTTAGATCCTGATCTATAATGCCGGGTATCTCTTTTCTGTAAGTTTCCACAGCTTCTTTGGCACTTGTAAACTGGCGGCCTTCGCCTAACACATGCACCTTCCAGCCCCTCTCTACCTGAGGCCAGTTTGCACCGTACCTATCCATGGTTATCCACATCCTGCCGCCGCCTGAAGCTATGCGGGCATCAAAGCCATCACTGTTTAACTCTTGCAAAAATGCTTCAAAGGGATCTACATATTCCAGTGCGCTGGTTTCGCCTACATCCCTACCGTCAAAGAGTATATGGACGCGTACTTTTTTTACTCCCTCTGCCTTGGCTTCTTTTATCATTGCCTTTAGGTGGTCCATGTGGCTGTGCACATTCCCATCAGAAAAAAGCCCAATTAGATGTAGTACTGCTGTGCTGCTGTTAGAAACATTCTCTATGATCTCCTTCCAGGCCTTGCCTTCAAACATGGTTCTTTTTTCTATGGAACCGGATACCAATGCAGCACCCTGATTAAAAACCCTTCCCGATCCCATTGCATTGTGACCAACTTCGCTGTTTCCCATGTCTTCATCCGATGGAAGACCTACAGCCTTGCCGTGAGCCTTTAAGCGTGTATGGGGGCTTTTTGCTTTTAGTGCATCAAGGTTATACATTTTGGAATCCTGAACGGCATCTCCTTCCTTATATTCTCCGTATCCAACGCCATCCATGATAAGTAAAACCAAAGGGCCTTTCCTGCCCTTCCAGTTGGGATTTTTTTTCAAGGCTTCTAACATATTTGTCTCCTCGTTTATGTATCTATACACTTTATATTGGAGAAGAACTTGAGTAAAGGCTATAATAGCATTAATATAAATTAGGTAAACAGGAGGACTAAGATGGATAGGCTTTTTTCAAAAATTTACGGATGTGATACTTGTGCTGCCATAGGTAACTCCATGGGAGATGTTACAGAAGGCTGGTCCTACCAGGAAATAGAGGAGAAGTGGGGCTTTGTAGATCAGTTGCTGCCTCAAAACAAATTCGGTAAAGATGGTTTTAGTAAAGACGGCACTGTTTCTGACTGGGTATTACCCCAGGCCTATGGCCCTGATTTTCAGTACTATGGACATGTAAGGCCGCCGGGAATGACAGAGGATGGCCACGAGCGTCACCGCCTTTGCGTGAGCGCCATAGTTAAAAAAGGCGGAAGAATTACTCTGGAAGACCTTGCAAAAACCTGGCTGGAAGATATAGACCCTTCCAAATTTGGCTATGTGCTGGGGCCCCAAGATCAGGTTATATACTATTCCATTAAGGGAGGAGTGCCTCCCTGGGACATAGGCAGGGCGGCAGTATGGCCCGGTCTTATAGGGACCTCAAAAATGATACTGCCCATAGGGCTGGTTAATGCATGTAATCCGGGGAGGGCGGCACAGGATGCGCTGGAACTTGGAAGGATAAAGGATGTAAGAGGCGTTTCCGGCAACTACGCCATAGAGGTATGCTCCGCTATTGCAGCAGCCTGTGCAGAGGCAATGAAGCCCAGTGCCACTGTCAACAGTGTAATAGATTGCGCTCTTAGCTTCCTCTCCAAAAGACCCAGGGCAGAAGTTGAACTGGGTCAGAGCTGGGCAAAGAATGCCAATAGCTGGAAGGATCTCCGCCCGCTATATGCAGAAAAATATGAAGGCTTTTCCATGTCCAACGCAGTGGAAGTTTTATCGGGAGGCCTTGCATGTTTTTACATGGCGGACGGAAGGCCAAAAGATGCCCTGCTTTACGCGGTAAACCTTGGGCGTGACTGTGACTGCAAAGCCTATGTTGCGGGCGGTCTTGCCGGTGCTCTTAGGGGCATAGAAGAAGTACCTGCCGATTGGCTAAAAATTATAGAAGAGCAGATTGTAACAGATCCCTATACTGTCTCTACAAGGCCTTATAAGGAATCTGCAGAAGGGCTTTATAGAGCTGCAATCAATACCATGAAGGAGATGGAGAACTCTTTAGGTGAGCTTAAGGGATTGTTAAACTAAGCTCCAAGCTATGAGGACTTTTACCAAGGGGATATTTTTATTAGGCATACTCTTTCTTATAAATTTTCTCTCTCCGCTTTTTGTGAATGCAGATGCAGAAAGAGAAAATGAAATTTTAAGCTTAAAAATCGCCCTTATAGGACCCGGAACTCCGCTTTACTTTTGGTGGGGTCATATAGGTTTACTTGCAGAAGGTGAACTTATAGGCACCAGCCGTTTTTATGACTGGGGTATTTTTGATTTTAATGATGATAATTTCCTGTATAATTTTACCATGGGGGATTTAATTTTTTACTGTGCAGTAAGCCCCGCAGATTGGCATATAAATTATCTTGTTCAGGATAATAGGGATATTATTTTTTATACACTGGATCTGGACCTGGAAACAAAACTGGAAATTTTGCGCTTTGCAGAAAATAATATACTCCCTGAAAACCGAAGGTACAATTACCATCACTTTAGGGATAACTGTGCAACAAGAATACGGGATATACTTGATATGGCAGTAGGCGGGCAGTTTTATGCAGAACTGGGAAATGCTCCCGGTCGTTTTACATTAAGGGAGCAGCTGCGCCGTCATACCCATCAGAGCCCTTTTTTTGACTGGTTTTTGAATTTTCTAATGGGGCAGAATATAGATGTTCCCATAACAGCCTGGGACGATATGTTTCTGCCCTCAGAAGTTATACGCAATGCACTTGATTTTGAATACACTGACAGAGCAGGGAGCAGGCGCCCATTAATAAGCCATGTAGAGTATATAAATGCATCACAAAATAGACCCGTTATTCTTGATGAGCCGTATGCTCTTTGGCCCCTGCTGCTTGTTTTTTCACTTTTAATTTCCATTGTGTTGTTTTTATTTTACTTTTTTGTGCATAAAAGAAAATGCTTTATGCCCATAATGGGGAGCTTAAATATACTTTTAGGATTATTTTTTGGCATAACAGGGTCTTTGCTTTTTTTCATGAGCTTTTTTTCTGCACATGATTATTCATTTAACAATGCCAATATTATTTTTATTAATCCCTTATTGCTTACCGCAATTCCTCTTGGCATAACAATGGGCTTTACCAAAAATATGCGTAAACGCTTAAGAGCTTTAAGATTTTTACGCATGCTGTGGTCTTATGTTTTTTTGAGCGGAGTACTTAGCATGCTGATAAAGCTCTTTCCTGCTTACTACCAGGAAAATCATTTTACACATGCACTAGTACTGCCCTTTGTAATAAGCATGGTTGTGATTTTAACACTTTTTTACTGGAGAAAAACGTGAAAAAATACTTCTTGTGCTTTTTGTTTTTTATTTTTTCTCTTTGCCTCTTTGCGCTGGAAGAAATTCCCTTTCCCCTGGCTTTAATTCTTGAAACAATAGAAGTTCATAATGATGGTAATAATACAGTTTGGCAGCCTAATTGGCCCTTTGAGATACCTCCTGATGCTTTTTATGGCAGTGAGTTTAGTTCTATTGTTCTTGAAGCTGAAAATTATTCACTACGCTACAGTAAATACCCGGATGGAAAGGTTAGGGATTTTCCTTTGAAAATAGATGACAAAATTATTAATTCTCAACTTGTTTATAACCATGCAGGTGAAATTGAAATATTAAGCCTTGAAATAAACGGTGAGGATTTTTGGACCATAGAAGTACTGGAACGTATAGGCAATTACCCTTCCATGCTCAGGCTAAATGATGAAGAAAGCTGGTACTTTATTAATATGCACAGGGGGAGGAATGAAATTACTGAATCATGGTATGATGAAGAAGGTTTTGCTCTTGGTGCTTTTATTTACTCGCTTATAGAAATAGGCATTAATTCAAGGATAAGGAGCATAGCTCAGCACTTTTCACCTTACACTATGCCAAGGGAACACAGGGAGCACCATTATAACAGCCAAGGGCTGATAAGTGCTGTATCTGATTACAGCGGGATTTATTTCGCTTTGTATAACAGTAATAATCTTGTAAGGCATTGGGAACGTGTGCTTTTTTTTGAAGGTGAAGAAGGCTTTGGGAACTATTCGTTTCAATACGAGGCAATGAATATGCTTTTAAGGAAAAGCGGGGAGGATCTTGATTACAGGTATGAATATGTTTTTGATGATAGGGGCAGCTGGATAGAAAGACAGGAGATTAGAATGCTTTATCAAAATGCTTTATTTTTTCCTTCATCTGGTACATACTTTAGACGTATACTTGAGTACAGGGAGGAAAATTAAATGAGTCAAGCTGACAGCTGGAAAGATGTAAAATTTAACGATATTTTTGAAGAGGTAATCCGGGGTCTTGAGCTTAGACGGAAATCCGATCCCGACTGTAAGATTGAAGAATTGGAGAATATATTAAATAATCTATATATTAGAGACGGAGCGGATTATGAAGGTCCGGGAAACGTGCAGAAAATAAATACCTCTGCTACCATTGCAGCCTATGAGCACTTCATTGCTGAATGGAAAGCAGAAAAAAAATAAATATAGTAGTTAAGCGGTAAGGAGTATTTATGGAATGGAGAGCAAGTCATATACTTGTAAGTGACAGGGCCTTGGCAGAGGATCTATTAAAAAAGGTCAAGCAGGGTGCAAACTTTGAGAGCCTTGCAAGAGAGCATTCAAGCTGCCCTTCAAAATCTTCGGGCGGAGATTTAGGCTGGTTTGGTCCGGGTAAAATGGTTGCACCCTTTGAAGCGGCGGTAAAAAGATTATCAGCCGGATCTGTAGGCGATGTAGTACAGACTCAGTTTGGTTACCATCTAATTAAGTGTACCGGTAAAAAAGATTAATTGGAGTAAACATGCCTCCCGGAGATTCGCTTTATAAATCCATAATAGAGATTGATACTGAACTCCAGCAGATTCAGGATCTTGATCTTCTATTGGAAAGAACACTTTTGGAAGCCCGAAGAGTAGTTAATGCAGATGCAGGCTCTATTTATATTAAAGAGACTGTAGAAGTAGAAGATACCAAAGCTGATAAACTTGTTGTAAAGTATTCTCAAAATGACACGAGCCAGAAGCTTCTGCCTCCGGGGCAAAAATTAATTTATTCCTTCTTTTCCGTTCCCATTAACGACATGACTTTATCCGGTTACAGTGCATTAACTCAGCAGATGGTAAATGTAAAAGATGCGTATAATATATCTGCGGATCTCCCCTATTCCTTTGGCAAGACTTATGACCAAATTTCAGGTTACAAAACAACATCCATTCTTACTGCTCCCCTTAAAACAGCCGAAGGAATACTCCTTGGCGTAATTCAGATGATAAACGCCAAAGACAGGGATGGAAATGTAATTCCCTTTTCAAATGAAGCGGAAACCCTTATTACACATTTTGCGGCTAACGCTACCATGGCTCTGCAGAAAGCGCAGCTCTTAAGAACAATTATTTTGCGTATGATAAAAATGGCGGAACTCCGGGACCCCAAGGAGACGGGACCTCATGTAAACAGGGTTGCTGGTTATTCAGTAGAAATTTATGAACAGTGGGCTCATAAGAAGGGATTGTCAGAAAGAGAAAAGGAAAAATTTAAGGACAACCTAAGAATTGCATCCATGCTTCATGATGTGGGTAAGGTTGCGATATCTGACCTTATTCTAAAAAAGCCGACACGCTTTACTCCCGATGAATTTCTTGTTATGCAGGGGCATACAAGCTACGGCGCTGCTCTTTTTGATGATGATCAGTCGCCTGTAGATTCCCTTTCCCGTCTTGTTGCCTTTACCCATCACGAAAACTGGGATGGCTCGGGCTACCCCGGCTGGGTAAACCCTTTTACAGGAAATATAATTAAAGAGGATAAAGAGGGCAGGGCTAAAGGTAAAATTGGAGAGGAGATCCCCCTGGCAGGACGCATAGTCAGTATTGCCGATGTATACGACGCTTTATGCTCCCGCAGGGTTTACAAAGAACCCTGGGAGGAAGCAGAAGTATTGGAAGAGATGAAGAAAATGTCCGGTACTAAATTCGATCCTGAGCTTGTAGATATCTTTTTTGATATACTTCCCAATATCAAGCAGATTCAGCAGCGTTATCCCGAACCTGTGGAATAAAAAGCTACTCTTCCTGATTCTTGATGTTTAACTTATGCAGTTCCCTGTCCAGACTGTTTGCAAGGGAACTTAGCTGCTTTTTGCCATAAGAGGGCATCCTCTCATAATCCATTCCGCTATTTGCAAGATCAACTGTAAAATCCCTAAGGGATCTAAGCTGCTTTATATTTTCTTTGGTAAAGATTCTTCCCCTGTCATCCATGACTGTGATATCCTTCTCTACTAGCCTTTCTGCAAGGGGCAGATCCCTTGTTATGGCTAAATCACCTTTTTCTGAAAGCTCTACTATGCGATTATCCGCTTCTCCTTCTCCTTCGGGGCATAGTTCCATTACTGCAATATGCGGCAGACCCGGAATAAGACGGTTCGCTGTAAATATAGTTATTATATTAAGTCTTAAAGAAAAGCGAAGTATCATTTCCCTTGCGTCTTTTGGGCAGGAATCAGCGTCTATAAGTATCTTCATTAAAAAGCATTGTCCAGGAGGTTAACATTTCTTGCCTTTCCTGTATGAGCAGAAAATGCTTTAAAATTCCCTTCAAAAGCAAGTTCCAATCCGCTGGGAATAAAAATTGAATCCCCTGTTTTTAGGCGCAGTTCTTCTTTATTGCTTAAGTTGGTGAGCTTAGCGTTTCCTTCACAAATAACTACAATGGATGCACTGCATTCCGGATAGTTAATTGCAGAGTTTTTACACTGGAATTGTGACAGTTCAAATTCCTCTGTTACTGTAACGTAATCAAACCAGTTTTGTTCATTATCAGTATATTTAATAAGCTCCGGTTTAAATTCTGCAAATACAAGGTTATCAAGAAATTCTGTTTTATCAATATGCTTGCTGCTAAGACCGCCTCTTAGGACATTGTCAGAATCTGCCATTAGTTCAAGACCCATACCATGAATGTATGCATGAGGTATGCCGCTGGGCAGATACATGGCTTCTCCCGGTTTCATCTCTATTATGTTCAGGTATAAAGGTGCAAGAATCCCCGGGTCTCCGGGTTTTAGGCTTGTAAAGTATGCAACAAGTTTCCATTCGTTAAGGTTATCCGGATATTTTAATTCCAATAAAGCGCCATGACTTTTTATAAAACTCCCTATTGCAATTAATGCGTCTGTATCCAGTTCAAAAATTGCCATTAGAAAATCCCTGTAGGAAGATTCACTTTCATCTTTAAGGACAGAAAGTAATTTTTCCAGGCTGTCTTTTACATTTCCTTCAGCACTTACCAGTAATGATAATTTTGTCAAAATTGTGTGAATTTCAAGTACTGTTCTAAAGCCGCATAAACCTATAAAGGGCCCAAGAGCACATATAATTTCCGGTTTATGATTGGGATCTGAATAATTTCGTTTGCTTGTACCCAGAGCTATGCCCTGAAGATTTTCTCTTTCGTAACCCTCTTTTGCTTTAATTTTATTTGGATGTACCTGTATGGAAAGCGGTTTTGAAACTGCCAGTATTTTTAAGAGGAAGGGCAGCCTGCCGTATCTATTGTATGTATCTTCTCCCAGGTGCTGCCTCGAGTTATGCGCAATGAACTCCGAAAGTAAAATTTCTTCTGTTAGTTTTTCGTTGTGTACTATTTTGGAAGGAGCTCCTGGATTAACCCCCATCCAGAGCTCTGCCCATGGTGCCTTGGAAGGGTTTTCTCTGTTTAAAAGTGCAGGAATCCACTCAGGGGAGCCCCAATCATAATTTTTAACGGTGTTCTGTAAGCGGTATACCCCGATTTTATTGCTTTCATTCGGACTTAGGACTTTTTCTGCTTCTTTTTCCGGCTCTTTCTCCTGTTCTTCTTTTATAGTTTCATTTATGGTTTCGTATAAGGGATCTGGTTTTTGTGCTTCCTGTATGCTCTGACTTTGGCTTGTCCCGCCCAGAGCTTCCTCCAGACGGGAAATCATTCCAAGGGTAAGTTTTAATGCCTCATTTGTTTCGCCGCCATCTGCCGCAGACGGTGCAGAGGATTTTTCAAGATCGTGGCTTATAAGAAAACCCGTCAATACTGCTATTTTTAAGGGATCATCAAGACCGGAAACCCTTCTTACGTTTTCTATAGTGTTACGGTATTTTAAAAGGAGTTTATCCAGATATACCGGATCTTCATCTGTGGAAATTGTCAGTGTAGTTCCCAGAACATCAATTCTGAGATCACTTTTTCTCATAGTAAGCTCTTGCTTAATAGTCTAAAAAATATCCAATTCTTCACTGCTTATAGCATCGTCTTCTTCGTCAGTATCCTGTTCTTCAGCTTCTAAAATTACCGGTGCTTCTTTTACGCTATCTTTTACAGATACTTCCTTTGGGGGAGTTTCAACAGCCTTTGCCTCGTTAACTTTTGCTTCTCCGGGACTGCGGACATCAACTGCGTCTTCAAATTTGTTAAGCAGATCCAATGCAGAGAGTATTCCGTCTTCTATGCGGTTTTGATCATCTTTAAAACGCTGGAATAAAACTTCAAGTTCACCTGTTCTTTTCTCATAAGAATCCAGTGTTTCCTTTAATTTGAGGTTTTCTTCGTTTACCTTTTTGACATAATCTATCATCTTGGTAACTTTATTTTCCAGCAGTTTTACCTGTTCTAGGCTTACCATATTAGGCTCCCAATGCGGCTTTTGCCTTTTCGATAATCACTTTAAAAGCTCCCTGATCCTCAATTGCCATATTTGCAAGGGCTTTCCTGTTTATATTTATTCCTGCTATGTTAAGGCCATTAATTAAACGTGAATAGGATAGACCTTCTTCCCTGCAGGCGGCATTAATCCTGATTATCCAGAGGCGGCGAAAATCACCTTTCCTGTCCTTTCTATCCCTGTAGGCATAGCTTAAGGACTTTGCAACTGCATCCTTTGCAGTTTTGTAATTGGTGCTTCTTCTTCCCCAATATCCCTTTGCCAGTTTAAGTATTTTTTTTCTATGGTTCTTTCGCTTTGTACCGCGTACTACTCTTGCCATTATAGTTCTCCCTTTGTTTACCCGTAAGGTAACAACTTCTTTTTAATAACTCCGGTATTATGTTCAGACAGAATTCCGCTTTTTCTGAGTTTTCTCTTGCGTTTAGTAGATTTTTTTGTAAGTATGTGGCGCAAATTTTGCTTCTTATACTTAACCTTACCTGTTCCTGTAATGGAATAGCGCTTTGCTGCGCTTTTTTTTGTCTTCATTTTTGGCATTTTGCCACCCTCTCTATGTATTATAGCTATTTTTTTGATTTTGGACTTAATATCATGGACATAAACCTGCCTTCCATAGCAGGTGCCTTGTCCATTACATAAAAACCCTCAATTCTGGCAAGTACATCTTTTAATACATCAAGCCCAAGTTCTGTATGAGCCATCTCTCTGCCCCTAAAACGAATCGTAACTTTGACCTTATTGCCATCGGATAAAAAATCTTTTACATGCTTGGATTTAAAATCCAGATCATGATCATCAATTTTTGGCTGCATTCGGATTTCCTTAAGTTTCAGCAATTTTTGCTTCTTTTTGGAATCCCTTACTTTCTTCTCGTTATCGAACTTATATTTTCCATAGTTAAGGATTTTCACAACCGGCGGTGATGCATTTGGTGCAATTTCTACCAAATCCATACCCAGTTCCTGGGCAAGATCCAGAGCTTCCAGGGTATTAATTATTCCCTGCGGCTCTTCTCCATCATCCCGTATAAGACGAACCTCCCTTACTTTTATCTGTTCATTAATCCTTAAGTCTCTATCTGACAACTGACCTCCTATATTCATTAGCGGCTGTATATTATTGTCGTGCCGTAAGATGGATTATAGCAGAAAAGAAGGAATAATGTCTAGGGCTTGTTATAAATTATCCTGCGATATATAATGATGTGTGAATATTTTCTCCCTGCTTTGGATTCCTCTTTTTTATTTTTTTTGGCGTTCTTTGCCGGAAAATGACGCTCCCGGGGGTGGTTGGGCCTTTTTACTCGGTATTATAACTGCAATTCTTCAGTTTATCTTAAACATTCCCTTTGATCCCGGTGCCTTTGGTTTTTCACGCTGGCTTTGGAGTTTTTTTATAGTCAGTTTGCCTGTAATTATACCCCTGCTGCTTTATTTAGTGCTTATAATTGTCGGTTTTATTCATGATGAACCTAATTTTGCAGGATTCACCCTTTCATTCCTTATCCCCCCTGCCATTGTAAATGCAATTAGCTGGGCTTCCTATGCATACCCCGTCCCTTTGGTTCTTGTTCCTATACTATGGACCTGTATAGCTGTAGGTGTCCCATTTTTAATCAGATTCATTAACTATGAGAATATTATCCTTACCATACTTGCTTCTTTGGGTATATTGATTATTCCTCTGGCTGCAGCCACATCTTACTGGGCATATTTTTCTCATGAAGCCTTTTTTGGTACTTTGTTTCTTGTCACTGCATTAATCCCCATGCTAAGCCCCATTGTACTGTCATATATTCAAATTCTAAGAGATTAGTTAACTCATATATAAAAATAAATGTGCCGATACTTAGATCGGAGGAATATATGAACTATAAACGTCTTTCAGGGCTCTTTACCCTTATTTTTATACTGGCTTTTCCTTTACCTGCAGCAACCATAAGTTTTTTAATGGTAGAAACAGGTCTTGATGAAGGAGCACAAACTACCCAGTATGGAAGTATATGGGAAGGCGGTCTTATGGAAGTATTCTTTAATGCCGGTTTTATTGTCACAAATAGTCCCATTGCCAGGATGGAAAATATTCCAGAATATTTTAACGGAGAATTGCAGGCTTATCTTGATGATGCAATAATGGGAGGCGCAGAATTTTTTATTCTGGGTTTTTTGGAATATGACTCACAGGAAAGAAACTCTTCTCTTTTGGGAATTAAAATAGAAATATATCATGGAAGAGACCAAACACAGATATTTGAACAATACTTTCCTGCCGGTACAGGCAGAAATACAAACGAAGAATTTCAATTAGCCCAGAGTGCAGGACGAGTTCTGGTTTCTTTTATAGGAAACATTTAATATGAGAAAAGTAATTTTTGTTGTTTTTTGCATTGCAGCCGCCTATTTACTTACAAGCTCATCCATTTGGGAAGGTGCCGGTGCAGTTGCAAATGAGGGAGAACTTCCCGCTGAAGGTTTATTTATAGCAACTAATGCATTTCCGGTTAACACTTTTGTAGATGTTACAAACCTTGAAAACGGAAGAACAGTGCGCGTAACAGCTCTTAGGGGGCATGAAATACCGGGAATTCTTGCTCTTTTATCAACGGATGCGGCAAGCGCAATAGGACTGCCGGGGCGTACTCTGGGAAGAATACGTATGAGCCAGGCAAGCGATCCTCTGTCGGTTTCGCATTTATCAGATGGTATAGCCAGTTCAGGTGATCCGGATTATGATCCTGCCGCCTTTGTAGCATGGAACAGAAACAACCCCAATCTGGATTTAATTGCGCTTGACCCTCCATCTTTAAATACAGAAGAACATATAGTTCCCCAGATTATTACTGATTCACCTGCTTTAAGTAGTATAAATGAGGGAGAAAATACTTTTGTTGATTTTGCTGATATAGAGGAAGAAGCATGGATTTTAAGTGAAGATCCTGATGAGGCAATAGATGAAACTGCAGTTGCAAGAACGACAGCAGATCATTTCATTGATGAAAATAACTTTGAAGAACCTGTCATTGAAATCCCTGCCCAAGTTGCGGCAGAGGTCCCGGACTATGTTACTCCGGACAGCACTTCAATGCTTGCAGCTGCACCTGAGGCATCAATACCGCCTGCTCCATTACCGCCGCCTGCTGTCCCCGCCGAAACTGCTCCGCTAGCTGCACCTGCATCTCCGCCTCTTTCCGATATGGAAATTAGCCTTGTTCCGGCTGGCGATAGGCCTCCTGTTGCAGATCCTGTTACCACACCTGATGATTCATTATTTATTCCCAGTATAGAAACAGAGCAAATTGTACAGGCTCCCGTAGAGCAGACTATTGTAATACCGGATACTTACGTACTGCCGCCGTCCCCTTTGGTTACACCGGCGCCTGTTTTTATTTTAGATCCGCCGCCTCCTGCATCGCAACCCATACCGGAGCCGGCACCTGTTCAAACTGCAGGAGTTAATTATTTTTCTGTACCTATGATAGATACTCTTGAGAGCGGTATGTATTATCTTCAGATTGGCGCATATTCGAGGATTGACGCCGTTGAGGCAGAAATTTCTGCAATTGACAGAAGCCTCCCTGTTGCGATAATGAGCATAGGAAGCAGTGATAACCCTATTTACCGTATACTAATTGGTCCAATGAATCTCGGGGAAAGCGGCGCTATGCTGCACCGTTTTAGAACTACCCATAGTGATGCCTTTGTAAGGCAGGGCATATAAGAGCCGTCGCGCTAAACATTAAGGCACCTATCATCCTTGCGGATGTTTTTAGCTGCGTCCGCGGCGCGCTGCTCAGGCTAAAGCCTTCACGCATTGTTGTGAAGGTTTAGTTTTTTTGCGCCGTCGCGCTTAACATTATAGACATTCATCATCCTTGCGGATGCATTAGCTGCGACCACAACAATGCTTGAATTTTTTACCTGAGCCGCAATGGCAAGGGTCGTTGCGGCCAAGTTTGGGCTGGCTTCTTACTACGGTAACTGAGCCACCCTGGGGTCTTGCTGATTGAGTGGAACGGGCTGCGGCTGCCTGGGTGTTTTGCTGCCTTAGCACTGCCGCGCCAAAAGAATCCATGCTGTTATGTGTTGCATTTTGTACCGATACAGCAGTTTTTGTTTTTCTTTCTTCACGGTTATAGTTTTCTCCGGTCTGTATACGCACAAGGTGCAGGCGTGAAGCAATAATTTGCCTTATTTCGTCTATCATGGTATCGAAAACCTGGAAGCCTTCTACTTTATACTCAGTAAGGGGATTTTTTTGCGCATAACTTCTTAAATAGACTGCTTCCCTTAGGGCTTCCATGTTTTCAAGATGATCCAGCCACTTCCTGTCAATTATCTGCAGGTACTGATCCCTAATAAAGTAATTTAAGTATTCCTGCCCTATTATTTGTTCTTTTTTATCCAAATCTTCTTCCAGTTCAAGGCAGACACGTTTTTCAAGAAGCTCGGCATTTCTTGGTTCATCTCCCTCACTTTTAAAGATATAGGCAAATTTACTGTTTAAGGAATCTACAAGTTCCCTGTAAGCTGTATGATGATCCCTTTTTTGGCTTTCTTTATACTCCATAAACATGGCAGCTACTATGTCATTAGTAGCAGAGTTTACCCTTTGTTTTAATTCACTGTCTTCCAGTATGGCATCCCTTTGCTCATAAATAAATTTTCTCTGCTGGTTAAGTACATCATCATATTCCAATAAGTGCTTGCGAATTTCAAAGTTGCGTTCTTCTACCTTTTTCTGTGCCTTTTCTATACTTTTATTAAGCCAGGGATGGTTAATAGGCTCACCTTTGCCCATTCCCATTTTTGACATTAAGCCCTTTATATTGTCGCCTCCAAAGAGACGCATAAGGTCGTCATCCAGGGATATAAAGAACTTTGATCTTCCGGGGTCTCCCTGCCTGCCTGACCTTCCCCTTAACTGGTTATCAATACGGCGGCTCTCATGTCTTTCCGTACCAATTACATAGAGCCCGCCCAGTGATTTTACTTCATCGTAGTCTTTTTTCCATTTTTCATATTCTTCGTTATAAATCTGTGTGTACTTTTGCAGATCCACCTGATCATTGTCTGTGCCGGCCCTTTTTCTTGCCCTGTGTTCAGGGTTGCCGCCAAGCTTAATATCTGTTCCTCTTCCTGCCATATTGGTTGCGATGGTAACAGAACCCAGGGCACCTGCTTCTGCGATAATGGAAGCTTCCCTTGCATGGTTTTTTGCGTTTAACACTTCATGGCGTATGCCGCGGCGGGTAAGAAGGGCATCTACCTTTTCCGATTTTTCTATGGAAACCGTTCCTACAAGAACAGGCTGGCCTCTTTTATTAGCTTCTGCGATTTCATCGCAAAGTGCATTATACTTATCATTTTCGTTAAGATAAATTTCATCATCGTGATCTGATCTTGCAAGGGGAAGGTTAGTAGGAACTACAACAACATCAAGGTTATATATTTTACCAAACTCAACAGCCTCTGTGTCTGCAGTTCCTGTTCCTCCTGCAATTTTATCGTAGAGACGGAAGTAATTCTGAAATGTAATGGTTGCAAGGGTACGGTTACGCTGTGCTATGCGTATCCTTTCCTTAGCCTCTATAGCCTGATGCAGGCCGTCTGAGTAACGTCTTCCGTGGAGTATGCGCCCTGTAAATTCATCTACAATCTGAACCTGCCCGTCCTGAACAACATAATCTACATCTTTTGAAAAAAGTTTATGTGCGCGAAGGGCTTGGGTAAAGTAGTGTATGTATTCAAAATTCTCTTCATCATTAACAGCGCCTTTAATAAGGTTTCGCTTTATTAAAAGATCCTCTATTTTTGCCAGCCCCATATGAGAAAAAGATACATTTTTATTTTTTTCATTAAGTTTATAGTCACCTATAACTTCTTCGCCCTGAACTTCATCAGGATACTCTCCGTCCTCTTTTTTTTGTATTTCCCTTAAAGAACCAATAAGACGGTCTACTTCTGCGAATTTAAAAGTGTCATCTTCGGCTGCGCCGGAAATTATAAGGGGAGTTCTGGCTTCATCTATTAGGATGGAATCTATTTCATCTATAATGCAGTAGTTATGTCCGCGTTGTACACGGCTGCCCATATCCCGGCACATGTTATCCCTAAGATAATCAAAGCCAAATTCATTGTTTGTACCATATGTAATATCACAGGCATAATTTTCTTTACGTCTTGCATTATCCATGTCCGAGAGTATGGTGCCGACACTAAGACCCAGATAGCTAAAAACCGGTCTCATCCAATCAGCATCCCTGCCCGCAAGATAATCGTTTACTGTAACTATATGTATCCCCTTAGCGGGAATGGCATTAAGATAGGCAGCAGCTACCATCATAAGAGTCTTGCCTTCTCCGGTTTTTAGCTCAGCAATCTTTCCCTGATGCAGTACTATTGAACCCATTACCTGAACATCATATGGTCTTTCCTTTAGTATACGCCTGGCTGCTTCCCTTGCCAGGGCAAATGCTTCCGGTAATAGGCTATCCAGACTTTCACCTTTGTTATAACGCTCCCTAAATGCGGCTGTCATATCAATGAAATCTTCTGCTTTCAGGGATTTTGCCCATAATTCTTTTTCATTAACCCGGTGAAGTATAGGTAATAAAGCTTTTAAATCCCTTTCATGTTGAGATCCAAAGAGTGCTTTTATAATGGAATTAAGCATGATAATAATGGTATCTTTTATTAGGAAGCTATTCAAGAGACTAGACTTATCAGAATAAGCTTATTAATGTGTATATAATGAAGTTTATATCCCTGTTTTTACTGTGTTTGATGCTTATTCTTCTTGGCAGCTGCGATGAAGCTGCAAGAGTTGTTTCAGTAGAGAGGGAAGATCTGTTTACATTGAATATTGGTGTTCTGGAAGATCAGATTGCACTGTTTAATTTAGACGGTTCAAGAGGTCTTAGTCCGACTGATATAGCCATGAGAGACGGACTCTTTTATATTTCTGACAGTAATGGAGCTAAAATACTCAAATTTAATTCCTACGGAGATATACTGTTTATGATCTATAACGAAGAAACAAATCCCCCTCCCTTAACATTAAGACCATACTCCGAAAGTGCTTTGTTAACACGCTGGGCTCTGCCTTTTCCGCTATTGGAACCGGGCCTAATCGCAGTAAATTCTCAAAACCATCTTTTTGTCCAGGATCTGCTTCACCAGGATAGGCATAGCTATGATCTTGCAACAATGTCTATGCTTGATAATATTATTTTACACTTTGATTCTGACGGAAGGTTTATAGATTTTATTGGCAGGGAAGGGGTAGGTGGTACACCATTTACACGAATAGAGGGCTTATATACCACTATCAGAGACGAGCTTGTTGTAATCTGCCGTTTTCCGGGAGGCTGGAACATTTACTGGTTCGATTATAACGGTGCCTTTCTCTTTCTTGTACAACTAAACAACGAAGCAATACCTATTCCTGCAGACCATGATGAACTCATTCCCTCGCTTGATAAAATTGCTGTTGGTCCTGATTCCAGAAAATTATTTGTAAAAGTAGATTATTACAGGAATGTATTTGATGAATCTACCAATACCAGAATGGGTATAGAACCGGATAGTTCCATAGTATGGATTATGAACGTAGAAGATGGGGTATGGGAAAGGCAAATTTACATACCATTTTTTGAGTATTCATACATAGAACAGAATAGGGTACTTACTGCCAGAATGATATATTCCTTTATGGGTGTAATAAGCAACGAAAGGTTGTTTTTTTCTTTCCCTGTTGATCAAGGTTATTCCATTTTAATTTTATCTTCCGGTTCAGGAGAATCTGTAATGCAGCATCAGGGAATAATTCGTGTAGATAATGATGAGCAGCAGTTAAATGTATTTTATCTTTCCGAAGATGGCATATTATCGGGGCTTTTGGCAGGAGATTGGCAGTTAAAACTGGTATGGTGGCGGACAGACAGGCTTTTAACGGAGACTTCATAGAACTTATGAGTGATGATAAAACACAGGATTTAACTGATGAAATTGAAACCCAGGAACTTACCCGTTACTATTCACGGGAAAGAAGGCTAAGTCATGCTTCGCCTGTTGTCCGTGCAATGAATGAAAATTTTGATACAAAAAAAAGAAGTTTTTTACAAACCCTTCTTGGGAGCAGATCCAATGTCTTATTGTTTGGCTGTGTAATACTTATCTGTTTCTTTATTCTGGTCTTTTCCCGTATGCAGGGCAGAGACCCTGATTTTACACTTGGTGGAAATATTCTGGTACTGGAGCTACTTTTCGAGGGGGATGTAGCCATACTTAGTATAGATAAAAAAGCTCCGCAAAGAGGAGAAGTTTATCTTGGACCTGTAGATATAGTAATTAGACCTTCAGATGCCATAGAAGGAGATGATGCACATTTTTGGCACAGGGTAAATTTTAACCCTGTAAGTGAACAGTTTTTTTTGATCAGTATTCCCTTTGCCGGAGATGATTTTTTTGTAAGTTTTACGGCAGGAGAAGAGCACAAATCCGTACGCTTAAGATATTTGGATACCTTAAGATAGATGATTTGGATAGTTTAAGGCTCTTTATTTTCTTTGTGAAGGGTGTTATTATTTAAGTGGGAGTTGTGTATGTTACAAATTTATTTTTTATCTATAGTACTTAATGCCTTTGCAGGCTATTTGCTTATTTCGGGAGACTCTGAAGGGGTACCAAGATTTAAAGAGGGTTTACCCTTTAAAGATGAAACTCTAAGGTTAATTACAGGTATTTTTACTGTTGTTGTAGGTTTTTTAAAGCTGCTTGCTCCCGTCAGGGATGGAGAAACTGTCGTATATGTAATTGGCGATCTTATTCCTGTCCTTGCAGGTTTTCTTGCAGGATTTATACTTGTTTTTGAATATTACAGAACCCGTTCTTCCATAGAAGAATCCGAGCAGACAGAAAAAATAGACAGAATTCTAATAAGCAATAAAAAAGTTATAGGTTTTGCGGCTCTTATTGTGGCAGGCCTTCATTTCTTATTTGCCAGGTTTTTACTACTTTAGCTTATCAGAAAAGGATATTTAAAAAACCGGAACTCTAATTGCAAAGGTAAAATCAAAGGCTGAATATCCTGCTCCTCCTGTATTGCCGGATGCTATTGTTTGGTTGTTTTGTCTGATATATGTATTCCCCCTGAGTCCGTTTGCATACCTGTAAGCGACAGAGAAGTTTAAATTTATATTTTCCAGGGGATTAAGAAGTACATTGCCTTTAATATTTATATAATTTCCAAAACTAAGTATATCATAAAAAATGGTATCACGCAGTAAATGCTCGTCTTTTGCAAAACAAAAGACTAAAGGGCTGTAACTAAAGCCAAGGCCCAGGGAAAGCATACTGTTTATTCTTGCGTTTAACGCAATCCCCGGTGAAAGAACAAACCAGCTCTGCTCGTAGGTAATCACCCTCCCGTTGAAATTTACTTTTGGTATATCTTCGTTCCATGGCGGATGTGGTTGAAATAATGTAGATGGATATTGATTATAACCATCTCTGCCGGTCCAGGAAAAGTACATATAGGAAAATTCACCATAAGCTTGAAAGCTTATTGCCTGTGTAAGAGCCCAGGAATATCCCAAAGAAAGGTCAGTTAAAATAGAAAACCCGCTTACAGCATTATGTCTTGAATAATGTGTAAGAAAATTATTGTTTGTATTCATCCAATCCCTGTTTTCCATTATTCCATTTAAACCGGGTAGTCCCAGTTTTACTGACCCAAATGCAATTAGTCCCGCAGACGCCCGGTTAGCCGGTGTAAAAGCTCCCTCTATGCCTATATATAAATGAGGTTTAAGATCCCATAATAGCTCACTTAGATAATCTGTGCTTTGGGGATTTTTATATACAATTTCCTCGCTATGCCCGAATAAAAAACCGGCAGTGGTATAAAGTGAAAAATTTGAGCCATTATCTGCATTTATCTGTATGTTAATCAGTAATGTGATGATGACTAAAATGCCGATCTTCTTTATAGTAGACATAGTATGAGATTAAGATTTTTAGCTGTCTTTAATCAAGCTCTTTTTATATTGGCTTGTTTTACACTTTTTTTGCTTGCTGCCTGTGAGCGTCCCATGGAAGAGTTGCCTCTTACCCCGCCTTTTGAGCACCCCATGATAAGGGAATATATAGGATATGGAGTTGTAACAGAATCCTTTGCCCATATCTTTGATGAACCGGGTGCTGGTTCCGTTTCACTTGGACACTTTAGACAGGGAACTGTGCTTAGGCTGCTGGAACGACGGCCCATCTTAAGTCGGGGCATTCTGGAATTTTGGGTTCTGGCAGAGGGTAATAATGAGGGTGTTGGTGTTTTACATGGCTGGTTAAATGAAACATTTATGGAGGTATATAATTCTGAGTCCAGGGCAAGAACTGCGTCCAGAGCAATGAGCCATTAATTTGCCGCCAGTTGCCCGCAGGCGCCTTTTACTTCACTTCCTTTTTTATATCTTTCTGTAACATTAAAACCTAGTTTACTTAATTGCTTTTTATACTCATTTACTTCCTTCTGTGAAGGTGTTTCCAGCTTTTCCCCATCGTAGTAAAGACCTTCTGCTTCATTCCATGGGATTATATTAAATACCGTATCTAAACCCCCTGCAAATTCTGCAGCGGCTTTAATATCTTCCAAGCCTGTATTAATATTTTTTAACAAAACCATTTCCAGTGTTATCCTGTGTTTATGTTTTTGCTGGTAATTTTTAAGAGCTTTTTTTATTAAAGGCAAGGGGTTTTTATTACTTACAGGAATTAGTCTATCCCTTAGATCCTGTCTGGCGCTTACCAAAGAAAATGCTAAACGAATGTCAGGACCATCTTTTGCAATACTTTCAATTCCTTCCACTATTCCGCATGTAGACAGGGTTATCCTTCTTTTAGAAATGTTTAGGGTGCTTTTGTCAGTAAAATATACAAGTGCTTTTCTTAATTCAATTAAATTTAATAATGGTTCTCCCATTCCCATTACTACTATATGAGAGGGCTTCTGTCCTTTTTTATATAAATAAAGGTACTGGGAAATAATCTCCTTGTAGTTTAAATCCCTGTATAAAGCCATACTTCCTGTTTTGCAGAAAATGCATCCTACTCCACAACCTGCCTGAGTAGAAAGGCAGGCTGTTTTTCTCTCTTTACCGTCCAGCAAAAGTACGCATTCAATAATTACTCCGTCATCCAGGGTAATACCCAGCTTTACTGTTCCATCTGCGCTTTGTTGCTCACTGCTGACTTTTCCGGCCAATAAACTGTATTTTTCATCTAACTCCCTTCTAAGACTTAAAGGAAGGCTGCTTAGCTCATCAAATTTCTTTGCACCTGAACAAATCCCTTCGTGAACCTGAATGGAGCGGAAAGGAGGATAAGAAGACAGTATTGTTTTTAGATCATACGGAGCCAGTCCTGCAAGTACAGGTTTATCTTCCATCAGATTTATCTTGTATATTAACTGTGTTCTTTATCTTCTCTATCATGTCCTTTTCTGCATTGCTTTTTATTCCAAGCTGCTGGAAGTTCTCCAGGGTTTTTAAAGCCCCTGTTTTATTGCCTTTTTTTAAATAACAGTCTACAAGTTCCATGTATAATCTTGGATTTTTTGGATCCTGTTGAATCAGGCTTTTCATGGAGTCTATTGCTTCATCCAGACGCCCTTGAATTTTTGAAACCATTGCAAGACCTAAAATTGTATAGATATCAAATTCTATGTTCAAGGCGCGCTGGTAATATTCCACCGCTCTATCAAGGTCATTTAAGGTGCGGTATGCGTCTCCTGCTCTGGTAAGGATTACCTTATTCCTGGGATCTTGAGTCAGAATGCGGTTCCAGTACTCAAGCGATTTATCCTGTTGGTTAAGTCCCCTGTAACAGTCAGCCAGGCCAAATAGAGCATAGAAATTCCTCGCATCTCTTTTCAATGCCATTTCAAAATATATAATGCCGTTCTGGAATGTTTTTAGCTTTCTATGGCAGTTCCCTATTGAGGTTAACACCCTTATATCTACATTTTCGTTGTTCAAATTAAACATTTTTTCCCAGTAGAGCAGGGCTTCCTTGTACTCCTTAAAATCGTAATGCAGATGTCCAAGGCCTATAATTGCATAGGGATTTTGATCTTCCATATCCAGTACCTTCTGGTACACTGCTTTTGAGTTCTTATAGTCTCTGACCTTTCTGTAAGCGTCTGCCACCCTTGTTAGAACTGTAATGTTTTTCTCATCATGAACCAGATACTGTTCCCAAATTTCAATAGCTGCATGAAATTGATTTAATGCCTTATAGCTGTCCGCAAGTCCAAATAGGGCATAGTTATTACCAGGATGATGAGTAAGGCATTTTTGGTAATAGTCTACTGCTTCCTTATAGGCAGTTCTTTTCCTTGCAGCATCTCCCATGCCCACCAATGCATAGTTGTTGTTGTCGTCCATGACAAGGATACTATTAAAACATTCAATAGCATCTTTTAACCTGTTTTCCTTTAAAAATTGATACCCTTTTTTGGATAGTGAAGAAATGTCATCATGCCCTTCGTCGGGGATGAAATTTTCCGGCTCCTTTTGTTCCTCGTGAAATTCGTAATCGCTTCCGTTACTCATGGGGTCCTCAATCGTTGTTTAGTAAGTCTTGGATAATTTCCGATAGCTTAATGATGATGGGTTCAGCCTTTTTTTTGTCAGGTGCAACCCAATACATTCTAAGTGCATCAAGAGTTTGGCCCTTGGAATTGTAATAATCACCAATCCTTGAAAGTCCGTCTGAATATCCTGTGGTTAAAAAAATCCTTCTGGCAGCTTCAATATCTCCGGAGTTAAAAAAGATATTACCTTTTCTGTTTAAAGCTGCTTTTTGGGCACTATCAATGGGGAATTTTGCAGTGGTTTTAATAAAAATATTTTCGTCATCATGTTTTTCAAAAATTTTTTTAAAATCCATTTTTTTTCCTTCTTATATAGTGTTTTTGGATTAATTACCTTACAGTTATAATATATGTAAAATCTCTAAAATTGTCAATAGTTAAAAAGATAGTTTATAAAAATTTAGTATAGAACGTCCATATTCTCTTGAATCTACTATTTTTACTCCTATTGGTGGTTTTTCTGTCTTTTCCTCCCTGGGGAAATGCATAAGAAGAAGAGTTTCCCTATTCATTAAAGGAGAAGCTATAACTGCATCAATTAATTCATATTTAAATTTATAGGGAAAAGGAGGGTCTAAAAATATATAATCAAAATCCCTCCTGGCTCTTTTAATGTATAATTCTGCCGAAATAAACTTGCAATGAATAGGTACCGGAGAAATTTTGGTATTTTCCAGCAGGGTTTTTCGTTTCTGCCGGTCAAACTCCACACTTTCCACATAAACTGCTCCCCGGGATGCCGCTTCCAATGCAATAATACCTGAACCGGAGAAAATGTCAAGAAAGGACTTGCCTGACAGGTCGCCAAGTATTGCAAACAGGGATTCCCTCATTTTATCCATGGCAGGACGTATGCTTCCTCCGGGGACATTTATTCTTCTACCGCTTAGTATACCTCCTGTGATCCTCATAATTTAGAATGCTTTTAATAGTTCCTTTAATTCATCCTGACTTACAACATCATCTTCTGCTACAGGCAGGTCTTTATTACATAAATTATCTATAGTTTCCCTTCTTTCTTTGCTTGTTTTCTGTAATATCATTAATTTTTCATATACTGCGGGCATGGTTTTTATGGAAATATTCCCCTCATGCCTGGAGAAATCATCTAAAAAGCGGTAAAATTGCCCTTCTGCATCGGAAAGGTTTTGCAATAATTCGTCCCTTGTTATTAACCTATGGCTTAAACTTAACTGTTCAAGGAGTAAACGAAGAACCTGATCAGTAAAACTGATATCATCCAGGACTTTTTCCAGAAATATTTCCGGATCTCCATCCAGAATTATAATATCAGCAAGCATTTTTATCCTCATTAATGCAATAAAAATACTATCTTCGAAATTAACCTGTTTATTCATATTGGTATTATATATCCTTTTTATATTATATGGAATAAGCACTCTTGATTATTAATTTAAAAATATGTATTATGATACAACCTCTTTGTCCGTTTTATGCTTTCTTTTGCTGTAAACGGACCTATACTTAGTCCGTAAGGAGGACCAATGAGACAGTATGAATTAATGGTTATTTTTCCCCTCGAAGAAGATCAACATCAGGCAGGCAGGGGACAGGTGTTAAGCGATTTAGCAAGTAACGGTGCAGAAATCGAGAAAACAGATGAGATGGGCGACAGAGACCTCGCTTATGAGGTAAAGAAGAGAAGACGTGGAAAGTATGTTCTTTTTACCTTAAAAGCAGATCCGGCAAAAATAGTTAATATAGATAGACTTTTCAAGTTAAATGCCAATCTGTTAAAATTTCTTTTTGTGAATTTGGAAGGATAATATGGCTGATATAAACCGTGTTATTTTAGTTGGCCGTCTTACCAGAGATGCTGAGCTTAAATACACCACTTCCGGCCAGGCAGTATGCAAGTTTTCACTGGCCATTAACCGCCGCCGCAGGGTAGGGGAACAATGGGAAGATGAAGTTAATTATTTTGACATAGTACTTTGGGGCAGGCAGGGAGAAGCCTTAAACCAGTATTTACAGAAAGGTAAACAGATAGGCGTAGAAGGCGAACTTCGCCAGGATAGGTGGCAGCAGGATGGTCAAAACCGTACCAGAGTAGAAGTTGTAGCAAACAATATTCAGCTTTTAGGAGGTGGTTCCGGCGGCCAAGGCGGCCAGGGTCCTGTAAGCGGCGGCGCTTCCTGGCAGAAAAGGCCTGAAGAGACAGTCGCTGATGATAACGATTTTACCGACGACATACCATTTTAATTTTAGGAGCACATAATGTCTGATGAAAGATACAATGAATCATATGAAAGATTTTCCAGATCCGATAGAGGTGATAGAGGCGACAGGGGAGACAGAGGTATGGAACCCCAGATGGAAGGGCGTGACGGGGAAAGAGGCGGGAAAGGCAAGGTCTTTTTTAAGAAAAAGGTTTGCCGCTTCTGTATGCAAAAACTCAAAACCGATTACAAAGATGCCGACACCCTGCGCCGTTTTATTACTGAGCGCGGGAAGATACTGCCAAGACGCATAACGGGGACCTGTGCAAAACATCAAAGAGCTTTGGCTCTGTCCATAAAGCGAGCCAGAACAATTGCATTACTGCCATTCGTAGCAGACTAGTCTCCTTGTTTTCTTTTTTTCTTGATAGGAAAAATCTAATCCCTGCTCTTATAATGACAGGGATTGCTACGCTTTTATTAAGAGGCGGTATATTTACTGTCTTTTTTTTCATGCTTCCTTTAGGTTTTGCAGCATATAGTTATGGCCTTCGTATTACATGGTTTTCTGCAATTCTGTTTACGGTAATAAACCTTTTTTATACTTTAACTTTCCGTATAGCTCAGGGGATACCCCCGGAAGCCGGAATATTGGATTTTTTTACCATTACTGTATTAACCCTGATTTTTACCTGGATTGTCTCGCCTCCGCTTTTTTTATCTTTTAAACTACCCGGGGCTTTTAGAATGATTATTGGCTCATCCCTTGGAGCTCTGTTATTTATTTTCATTTTTTTAAGACAGATCGCAGAACCGGTATTTATCAATCAGGTTGAAGCAATTACAAACACATTTTTTTCCTTTAATTTGGGTGAAGAAATTCTGGTTGATGATATCCTATATCTAATGATGGATATAATGTTAAGGGGAGGAAGTCTTTTAAGCTGCATTATTATTTTCTTTTTAAACCGTCATTTGGGCTTAATGATTTCACGGTTGTTCCGAAAGGAAAAAGGAAAGCCGGTCTTTGTTGCTTTTCATGTGTATCCGGTATTTATTTGGATATTTTCCATCACATTAATCCTTCTTGTATTTACAAGTATAAGCGGATTACTTATACCGGAAATTTTACTCTGGAACATTCTGTTAATATGCGCTATGCTTTACATTGCTCAGGGAATGGGCATTTTACAATTTTTTATGACTAGGCCACAGACGCCTCCTTTTTTACGTCTTGGTTTAATAATAGTTATAATTGGCTTTATTTTAAGCACTGTTCTAAATACGGTTCTGATAGTGGGTTTACTATTATTGGGGATCGTTGAAAACTGGCTGCCTATCAGGACTGCCGGTATAAAAGAGCCGCCTTCCACTCCGGAGGCGGGAGATAAGGGAGATTAAGGTTTGTTAAACCGCCTTATCTTTTACTCATAAATATTTTAGGAGCTTGGTATGAAGGTTATTTTATTTAAGGATCTTTCTCCTTTGGGCGAAGAAGGAGATGTAAAGGATGTAGCAAAAGGCTATGCCAGAAACTATTTATTCCCCCGGGGAATTGCATATCCCTATAACGAAAGAACCCTGAAAATTTTGGAAGGACGCAGGGAAGCCATTGAAGCCAAAAAAGCCCAGAAACGCACCGATGCTGCAGGGTTAAAAGAAAGGCTTGAAGGATTAAACCTGGAAATTACCATGCCCGCCGGTGCTAACGGAAGGCTTTATGGTGCTGTTACCAATCAAAGCGTTGCCGATGAACTTGCAAAGCAAGGATACCAGATTGAAAGAAAGCGCATTGAGCTTCAGGGGATGAGTTTTAAAAGTGTAGGCAAGTACAAAGTAGTAATTAAACTTTATGAAAGCGCTTCTGCCGAGGTTTCTGTAAGTGTTATAGGACAGGAAATTAAAACAGAAAGCAGAACGGCAGCTCCTGCAAGACCTCCAAGAAGAAGAGCCAGGAGCGAAGAACAGGCGGAACAGGCGGACCAAGCAGAACAGGTGGATCAAACAGAACAGACAGAACAACTTGAAGCTAAGGCAGATGACACTGCTACTGCAGCCGAATAAAGTATAAATGGCAGATACAGGGAGGGATAGAGTACCTCCTCATAATGAAGATGCCGAAAGAGCTGTTATTGGAGCAATGCTCATTGATGAAAATTCAATCAGCATTGCACAGCAGTACCTCCGTATGGAGGATTTTTATTCCTTAAGGCACAGAAAAATTTTCGAAGCTATAATTAACCTCTTTAATAAAGGTATAAGACCGGATCTTTTAACCTTAAATGATGATCTTGAAAAGTCAGGGAAGCTGGAAGAAGCAGGCGGCATAGATTACATAGCTTCCCTAACCCATGCCGTCCCTTCCAGTGCCAATGTAGAGTATTATTCGCAAATTGTTCAGGATAATTCATTAAGGCGGGGTTTAATTTCTGTTTCAGGAGATTCAGGTGCCAGGGCTTATGATGAAACCATAGAGCCAAAGATGATACTGGAAGAAACCCAGCAGAAACTTTTTTTAATGAGTGATCCAAGAAGGGTTTTTCGTTATAAAAAAGTTCAAAATATAATATTACCTGTCGTTAAGCATATTCATCACATATACGAAACAAAGCCGCCTCATACAGGTATTCCTTCAGGCTTTGGCGATTTGGACAGATTAACATCAGGTTTCCAGCCTTCAGAACTAATAATTATTGGTGCCAGACCCGGCATGGGAAAAACTGCCATAGCGCTTTCCATGGCAGCAAATATCAGTATAAAACAGAAAAGACCTGTGGCATTCTTTTCTCTGGAAATGAACGACCAGGCTCTAATGATTAGATTACTTTCATCAGAGACAGGAATAGATTCCAATAAAATAAGGACAGGTTACTTTACCAGCAGCGAATTTGATAAAATTCTCTCTGTGGGAGATAATATACACATTGCCCCTCTTTATATAGTCGATATGCCCCACATGACCATGTTGAACATACAAACCATGGCCAGGATGCTGCGCCTGCAGGAAGGGGTGGAAATTCTTTTTATTGATTATATAGGTCTAATTGGATCAGATAATACGCAAATACAGCGCTGGGAAATGATCTCCCAGGTGTCCAGGGCATTAAAAGGCCTAGCAAGGGAACTGAATATCCCGGTAGTGGCACTCTCTCAGTTAAGAAGAGAGGCGGAAAAGCAAAGCCCCAGTCTTGCCGATATTAGAGAATCAGGCTCTATAGAACAGGATGCAGATATGGTCATGTTCTTAAACAGGGACAGGGAACTGAATAAAAATCCCGATGATCAATCGGGGGAAGAAGGGCAGGTTGTACAATTAATGATAGCAAAAAACAGAAATGGCCCTGTGGGAACAGTAAACCTAAAATTCCTGCGGCATCTTACAAAGTTTGAAACTATGCCCTTTACGGCACATAAAGGCTGAATTATAATATATATAAGAAACACATAGGGAGTACTTATGGCTTTAGATAATTATAGCTTTGATGTTTTAAAAAACGAAGCAGAAAACCTTATCATTAATGAACTAGATCGTCAGTTAGGTAATTATACTGCCCCTCTCTGTCTGTGTAATGATTGCATTCTGGATATGGCAGCAATGGCTTTAAACTCTGTAAAACCACTTTACAGGGTGTCTTTATTGGGAACCTTATACACTGCAACAGCCATGGATCAAAAGGCTTATGGAACAAGCATTAGGGAAGCTGTCTTTAATGCTATAGAAAAGGTTAGAAAAAACCCCAGTCACGAGCTTTCTAGCGGAGAGAGGGCTTGATTCTGTAATTACTGTATAAGGCTTATTCTACCTTCTATACTGCTTATTCCGTTTTCAGTATAGGTATCCAGAACCCATAGATCGTTTTGCAATCTAAAAGAGGCAAGTAAGCGGCCTGTTTGATTATCATACCAGTTTATTATTCCCTCTCCGTCCAGACTTATAAAATAATTTTCCGTTCCAATTATTTTTTCTGTAAGACCCCTGCTTCTTTCCATGAAAAGCAAGGCCAGGGGGAATTCAGATTCTGCACTCATATACATTGCAGCAACTCTATCCCCCATATTGGATGCAAGGTTCCCGCCGGATTCTGCAATATAAAAATCTGAATCTTCCCCTGAAAAAATGAGGAGCTTTTCTGAATAAGAAGGATGTGACAGATTTAACCTTACAATGGAAGTTTCCACGCCGCCTTGATTCTGGTTTACAACTGCGCCGTATATAGAGCCGCTTTGTCCCCTATATACCCTAAGACCAAGTATCCCAGGGTAAACTAAAGGGACAGTTTCACCTGTGACAGTATTAATAAGCAAAAAAGGTGAATTTCCCTGAGATGCAATTCTGCTTATTATGATCATATCATGGTTTATAAATGCCGCATCCATTGAACCATATACAGAAAATGAAAAAATTTGTTCTCCGCTTTGTGTATCTATTATTGAAACAGTACCGCCTGTGTCTAAAAAGAGCAGCCTGTTTTCGTACATAGCTGCACTGCGTATGGGTAAGATCCTGTTTTGCATGGTGATATTTAAACTTGCATTAAAGTCGGAGTTTAATAAAAAATGATTTCCCAGGCTGCTCCCGCTCTGCCATAAAAGGAAGCTGTTTTCATTGCTGTTGGATAGGTCGGAGCTTAACTCATTTCTTACACCGTTAGGCGTAGGAATTGATTCTATAAAAAGCGTGTTTCCCCGGCTAAAATGAGAGTAATCCAGGGGAATAAAAGCTATTTGGTTTCTTTCAGTTATAAAGGCAATAGTACTTGAACTTGCAGACAGCTCTGTAATTCTAAGAGGTGTTCCGTTTATAAGGCGTCTTGTGTTTTGCCTTGTAGAAAGATAGAGCTCTCCGTTTCTTGTGCCAAGAAGAAAGTTCTCCCCATCTGTCGATATAGCTGCAGTAAAAGTTATACCTGATGGTAAAAATCTTTGGTTTAAACGTAAAAGTCTTCCGCTTGGATCAATATCCATCTGGTAAACAGTACTTATAGAGTTTGCTTCTGTAAGACAGCTAAAACGTGTTCCCCCGGGATCGTTAGTAAATAAAATACCGCTTTGGATGGAAATATCCCGTGCCAGGAGCTGACCTGTTACTGTGTCTATTACAACAAGTCCCTGTGAATCAAAGCCTCCAAGAAAGCGGTTGTTGCCAAAGAGAAAAGGATTTCTTACAGAAGGCAGTACACTAAACTGCTGCAGCGAATTTCCTGTTTCAAGATCCCAGTATGAAATTTGCCCTGAACTTAGATAACTGATCATATTTCTTTCTGAGCGGCCTGTTGCCCCAAGCATAATGGAACCGGACAATGAATTTGGAGTTTGAAGAATTTCTCCGCTGTCTCCGTTAATTAGTATTGCTCCTGTACTTCCGCTCATTGCTGCAATAAGAAAACTTCCTGCTGCAGAATAATTTATACTGTTTATAGGATCAGAAAAGCGCAGGGTAAATAAATTCTGTCTGATTTGGTAGTCCCACGCAGATATACGGAAAGTGCCAAAGCCGTCACTCTCCAAAATGCAAAATTGGCTTCGCTCCGGTCTTAGGATTATGGATCTGATACTGTAAGGGCTAAGTTGAATACGCTCCAGAGCTTCATTGTTATTCCACACAGTTAAAAAGCCGTCTTCTCCAACACTAAATATAAGTCCACCCTCATCTATTGCTATACCTGTAACAGAACCAAGGTGCTGTCCCGGAATTTCATGCAGCTGTGCATTTAGGTAAGAAAAGGAAGCAATGTATATAACAAGGACAGCTAAAAAGCGGGAGAGTTTTCTCATTTTAACTCCTTACTGAAGAATCGCTTTCTACCCTCATGGTGTTTTTAACAGATAGATAATTTTTTACTTTTAGCTCTTTATAAATTTCTGCTTTTGGGTTTTTCTTGTAATCATCCAGGGTTTTTTCATATAATTCAAAGGGAATCTGCATTTTTGCCACTTCGTCTCTTAAAAGACCATGAATGTGGAATTCCAAAAGAGCTTCCTTTGCAGTTTTACCTTTCTTCTTTGCGTAAAACCAGATGTTTAGTTCCCCCTCCTGGTTTTCCTCTTCTGCTTTAAGATAGAGGTAATATTTAATTGTCTCTATAACTATTGGATTTAATCCTTCTTTGATAACGGCAAGCCTGTCTGCCATTTCAGGATATCCAATAATAACTTCCGCTGCTTCAGAGCCTTTTTTTATAGGAGCAGATTCTTTTTTATAGAAGGCGCTTCTTTCCTGTTCCGGAAAAACTTCCATATTAAGTTTTTTTTCTGCCCATATTAGTTTTAGGGGATATTCCGGTTTATGCTTTTTTTTGCATTTTTTACAGACAAAAGAAAAAAAACTTCCATCCAGAATTTCCTCAAGGTAATCCGGATTTTTATCAAGGTTTATTTCCGTTGGTGTATCTATTTCAAAGCTGCTGTCACAATAGCATGTAATTTTTCTTTTCATAAAAAGCTCCTGTTCAATTTAGTTATCCAAAGAATCCTGCAAGATAACGTATGTCGCCAAAAATGGCAAAAAACATAAGTCCTGCAATTAATACTATACCAACAGTCTGAAAAGCGTTAACAAATCTTGGAGGCAGAGGTTTATTGCGTATCATCTCTGCTATAAAAAGCAGTATCATGCCTCCATCAAGAACAGGTAAGGGTAAAAGGTTCATCATGCACAATGCGATTGATATTAAAGCCAAAAACTGCATCATTGCGCTAATCCCTGAGCCTATGCCCTGGCTAAAACCTGTGGAGGCTACTTCACCTGTCATGTGGGTAATTCGTATAGGACCTGACACTGCCTGTGTAAAATCTATGCCCCTAAATAACATGGATAAACTGCTTATTGATAATGTAAATGTGTTCCAGGTTTCTACTGTACCCTTAAGCAGAGCCATGTGCGGGTAAAGACTGGGAGCTATATAATAGGGTCTTTCCCAAATTATCCCGATAGAGGCTCTTTCTTCATCGCTGTATTCCGCTCCAAAACTTACCTGGTAAAATTGACCATTTCGTATGTACTCAATGTCTATTTCAGATGGCAACTCATTTAATACTGCCTGAAAAGCAATTGTGTGTTCAGTTCTTATACCGTTAATTCCTGTAATTATATCTCCCTCTAATAAACCTGCATTAAAAGCCGGGCTGCCTGGAAGCACCATGCCTATTACAGTATCTTCCCAGTTGTAAATACCTATAATTCCCCTTGTCCTGCTTTCGTCAAGTAAAGGGGTAACATTATATGTATGAATAATATTGTTTCTTTCTATTTCTACGGGCAGAACCTGATTTGGGTTAATTGTTACTACTCTGCGTATGTCGTCAAAAGTATCTGTTCTTCTGCCCATAATGGAAATGATCCTGTCACCACTTTGCAGACCAGCCATACCTGCAGGACTTAAAGCTTCGCCTACATTCAGTTCAGAGGACAGTACTATCCTGTTATCGGGGGTAAATATATAGAACCCCCCTATGCCCCAAATTACCGAAAGTACAAGCACGGCAAACACAAAATTGAACAGAGGCCCGCCAAGACAGGCGGCAATGCGTCTTAAAGGATGAGCTGCAAAGTAATTGTCTTCTTCCAGTTTTATACCTTCCATACGCTTCTTGTAAATTTCTTCAAAATCGGTATCACCTTTCATCTTGCAATAACCGCCCAGGGGAAACATGCCAAGTCTGTATTCCACTTCGCCTATTTTCTTTTTTAGGATAGCTTTGCCCCAGCCTATGGAGAATGCCTCTACTTTAATTCCCATTAAACGGGCGGCAATAAAGTGTCCAAGTTCGTGAACAAAAACAATAATTCCCAGCCCCAGGAGCCCAAGTAAAAAATTAAGTGCCATTAATTTACTCCCCGTTTTATGGCTTCCTTAGCCAATTTGCGTGCCATATTATCCCAGTATAATACAGAATGCAGCTTTATTTCTTTATTATTTGGGTTAATTTTATATAAGTCATCAATTTTTTTTATTACAAAAGCTGTAATGAGAGGTATTTCAAGAAAGTTTACCTTTTGATTAACAAAAGCATCTACTGCGATTTCGTTGGCCCCATTAAAAGCCGCCGGCAGAAAAGGGTTATCGGAGTTTAGGCTTCTGTATGCCAGATCCAGCATGGGAAATTTCTTTACATCCGGTTTTATAAAGCTCAAATTAAGAGAGGTAAAATCCAGGCGGCCAAAGGGGCAATATTCTGTTTTTGGAGAACTTAGAGCTTGATGTATGGTCAGCCTCATATCAGGCTTGGAAAGCTGAGCGTAAACACTTCCATCTTTTAACCTTATCATGGAGTGAACTATGCTTTGGGGATGCACTACTACTTTGATCTTTTCAGGTGCAAAGTTAAAGTACTTGGCGGCTTCTATTACTTCAAGACCCTTATTTGCAAGGCTTGCAGAATCTATAGTTATTTTTGCCCCCATGTTATAGGTAGGGTGGGAGAGTGCATCCTTTACACTTACCTTTTTTAGCTTTTCTATGGAGTATGATCTAAAAGGTCCGCCTGAAGCTGTCAAAATGAGTTCTTCTATATTATTTCTGCCATGTGCATTAAGAAGTTTGTACAAGGCCATGTGTTCAGAATCTACAGGAATTATTTTTACTTTTTTTTTCTTTGCCATAGAAAATAGCAGTTCTCCTGCCATTACTACACTTTCTTTATTTGCCAGTGCCAAGTGTGAGCCTGATTCTATTACTGCAAGTGAAGGTTCCAGTCCTGCAGCACCGCTTATGCCGTTTACACTTATATCTGCCTTTGATGCAGCGATTGCTTCCAGTAGTCCCTTCCTGCCTATAAAATCAATTTTTTTTATTGATGAGTTTTTTGTTTTAAGATACCTGTCGCTGCTTAATGCTATAAGTGCCCTGGGGAACTCACTTTTTAATTTTAATAGCTCTTTGTAATTGTTATGCGCAGTAAATAATACAGGGGACAGTTCTTCTTTTTTTTGTGCAAGCACTTCCAGAGTATTTTTCCCTATTGAACCTGTGACACCCAGAACTGCTGCTTTTTTTTTCATAAGCTAAACATTAGGCGGCAAAGATAATAGAATACAGGCGCTGCCATTAAAAGCGAATCTATGGAGTCCAGTGCGCCGCCTCTGCCTAAAATTAGTTTTCCTGAGTCTTTTAGATCAGAGCTTCTTTTTAATGCCGATTCACATAAATCTCCAAGTATTGCTGTAAGCCCTGTAAAAAATCCCAAAATAGCGCCTGCAATTACAGGTTCCAGAAGATTTGATCTGAAAATTTGCGGGAATAGGAGCACTCCTGTTATGCCTATAGCTACCGACATTATCTGACCGCCTGTAAAACCTGCTATACTTTTGTTTGGACTAACGGAAATTATTCCTCTGTTATTTTTGCCGAAAAGCATGCCAAATACCCAGGCGAAGGAATCGTTCATAAAAACCAAAAACAGGAAGAAGAGAATAAACATTTTTGCATTTGGGAAAGAAGAGAGGCGTATTAAAAAACCCATAAAAAGCCCGGGGTATATCATTACAGAAAAACCTGCGGCAGTGCGGTTAACCAAAGATTCAAAGTTTTTCTTGAATATAAAAACCTGGGATACCAATATCCATGTTGCGCCCAGAATAAATGCCAGTGGAATAATTTCCAGGCTAAAACCAAAGCTGATAATTAAAAGCCATGCTGTTGGTATAATTGCACCCAGTATCATGGATTCGCTCAGTGTAATTTCCAGGTTTTTTTGGGTAAGGATATTTTTAAATTCCCCTGCACCAAGTATGGAAAAAATCACAACCACAATGTTATACAAAAGATGATCCCTGTGCGGGAAAAAGTATATAATGGAAAATACTGCGGGAATACCAATAAAAAATAATATAAGCCTTTTAATTATTTTTATCATTTTTTTGTTCCCTGTGCAGCTCCAAAACGGCGTTCCCGTTTTTTGTAATGGTTCAAGGCATCAAGGAGATCTTCTTTATCCCAATCCGGCCAAAACTTTTCTGAAATATAATACTCTGTATATGCACTCTCCCATAAAAGAAAGTTGCTTATTCTAAACTCCCCTGCAGTCCTTATGACAAGATCAGGGTTTGGAATATCAGGGTTATCCATATAACGGCTTAAGTTTTCTTCTGTTATGGCTTCGCTCTGTGATGTTAGTTTTTTTACTGCCCTGACTATCTCGTCCCTGCCGCCGTAATTTAAGGCCAGTATAACCTGCATACCCTCGTGGGACTCAGTATCCCTGCAGGTATCGTCAATTTCTTTTAAGACATCTTTGGGCAGGCCCTCCCTGTTCCCTGCATGCCTAACCCGGATTTTATTGTCTGTGGAAAATTCCATCTCTGAACGTAAATACTGCTTTAATAGGCCAAAGATAAAACCTACTTCCTCGCTGCTCCTTTTCCAGTTTTCTGTAGAAAAAGTGTAAAGTGTTAAATATGAGAGATTTAGATCCGCCGCAGCTTTTACAACACGCTTTGCTGCCTTTAAACCCTCAAGGTGACCCTGGGTTCGAAGCAGACCGCGCTTTTTTGCCCAACGGCCGTTTCCGTCCATGATTATTCCTACATGAGCAGGAAAATCTTGAGGATTTTCTTTTGCGGCGGAGTTCAATGTCAAAGTTCCATGATCTCCTTTTCTTTTTCTTCCAGAGTGCTGTTTATCTTGCCTATATAGCTGTCTGTAAGCTTCTGTAAATCGTCTGTGAGCTTACTTTCTTCGTCCTCGGTAATTTTGCTGTCTTTTAATAATTTTTTAAGCTCCTCATTCCCGTCCCGTCTTATATTTCTTATTGAAACGCGGCTCTGTTCGGCATTGTTCTTTGCCACTTTTACAAGCTCTTTGCGCCTTTCGCCGGTGAGAGGTGGTATGGAGATTCTAATTATCTTGCCATCATTGGAAGGGTTTAAAGACAGTTCCGATGTCCTGATTGCTTTTTCTATCTCTGTGATGAGAGCTTTATCCCAGGGTTGAATTACAACCAGGCGGGCTTCCGGTATGGAAATATTTGCCACCTGGTTTAATGGGGATTTTTCTCCGTAGGCATCTACCCTTATCTTGTCAAAGAGGGCAGTAGATGCCCTCCCTGTTCTAAGAGCTGCAAAACCATCACTAAGACTGGACAAGGTTTTTTTCATACGCTCTTCCTGCAAGAGGATAGTGTCATTCATTTTATTCGCCTACCCTTAGATAATAGTAATCGAGAATATCAAGTTTAATGCCGTTATTCTTGTTAAAATCTGCAAGTGCCTGGCTGACAGTCATCTTCTCGTCTTTCACATAACCCTGATCCATAAAGCAGATATCTTTTAGGAATTTACTTACCTTTCCCTTGTGAATATTTTCCAGCACGTTTGCAGGTTTACCCTTCATGCTTTCGTCCTGTTCCATCTGCGCACGGAAAATTTCTTCCTGCTCTTTTAGCCAGGAAGCATCAACAGAGTCCTGGTTTAGGGCAGTGGGATTAAAAGCCGCTACATGCAAAGCCATGCTGAATGTAAATGCCTTAACCTCTTCCTTGCTGAAAAGCTCAGGTTTATCTGCGCCAAACTTTACTATGATGCCTATTGCACCGTCTCCATGTATATAGCTGGTTAAATACTCTTCTTTGGATGCAGTAATGTACTTAATTCTTTTAAGACCCATGTTTTCCCTGATTTTAGCTGCAAGGTCTAAGGCCATATTGCTTAGCTCATCGTTGGGTTCTGTGTACTTTTTCTCTAAAACCCTGTCCGCAATATTTGCACCTAACTCTATAAATTCGGGGTTTCTTGCAACAAAGTCCGTTTCTGCCACAACTTCTACCATGGCGGCTTGTGATCCGGAATCTGTGTTAACGATTTTGATTGTAACTTTTCCTGAGTTAGTCGCTCTGCCCGCTCTTTTTTCTACCGCGGCAAGTCCCTTTTCTTTAAGTATTTTTTCTGCTTTTGCAAAATCACCGTCTGTTTCTACCAGGGCATTTTTACATTCCATCATGGCTGCCCCGGTTTTCTCCCGTAAGGCTTTAACATCCGCTGCGCTTATATTCGCCATTTTTACTCCTCCTCGTATGCGCTGGCAATACCCGATGAAAGATCATCTTCTTCGTCGCTTTCAGGATCTGCAACATCTTTTTTGGCGGATTCTTCCATGTAGGTATTAAAGTCTACGATTTCCTGATCCTCTTCTTTGGATGAAACATCACTCAAAATTTCTTCCATGGATTCATCTTCATTTTCCAGATTTTCTATGATCCTAAGCCCGACTTCGTTGTCCGCCTCTACGACGGCATTGGCTATGATCTGGGTAAAAAGGGTAATAGCCCTTATGGCATCGTCATTACCCGGAATTGGAAAATCTATTCCGTCGGGGTTACAGTTTGTGTCAACAACAGCGACTATGGGGATATTCATACGCTGGGCTTCTGCAACCGCTATTGCTTCCATTCTGGTATCAATGATAAAAAGTATGCCCGGGAGGTCCTTCATTTCCTTGATGCCCCCAAGGTTCTTTTGCAATTTTGTTCTTTCTTTGCCTATGGATGCAATTTCTTTTTTGGTTAAATTCTCGAAAGTACCGTCAACTTCCATTTTTTCGAGTTTTTTTAGCCTTAAAAGTGATTTTTTGATTGTTGAAAAGTTTGTAAGCATGCCGCCTAGCCAGCGGTTATTAATAAAATACATACCGCAGCGTTCGGCTTCTTTTTGAACTGCCTGTTGAGCCTGTTTTTTGGTTCCCACAAAAAGAACCGATTTGCCCGAGGAAGTTACCTTACGAACCGCATCATAGGCATCTTTAATTGCCTGTATGGTTTTTTGAAGATCAATAATGTGAATCCCATTTCGTTCCGCGAAAATGAATCTTTTCATACGCGGATCCCAGCGTTTTACCTGGTGCCCAAAGTGCACCCCTGACTCCAGCAGGCTTTTCATGGTAACTACTGCCAAATTATCCTCCCGCTCCAACATTAAATTTGTGTTGGAAACCGTCCCTATATCTCATCTAACTACTTAATATGAGTCAGATGGAAGATTACTATCCAACTAAAGCGGATAGCCGGCACCATAAGGGTAGCCATTTTCCCTTAGCATGACATAAATTTCCCTTAAAGGCAAGCCTACAATGGAAGAATATGAGCCCTTTATGTCTTTTATAAAGCAGGAAGCCAGCCCCTGTATCTTATATGAGCCGGCAGCATCCTGCCATTCGCCTGTATCAAGGTACCATTCAATTTCCGCCTCTGTAATTTCCGCAAAGCTCACCATACTAGGGCAGGATATACAGTCCATGTTGTCTTTTTTCCTGTTATAAAGAGCAATGGCAGTTATAACTTCATGACTTTTCCCGCTAAATGCTCTAAGCATGGCCTTTGCCTCATCGCGTTTTTCAGCTTTTCCGTAAATTTTACCTTCAAGTGATATTACGGTATCTGCAGCCAATATCCAGTTATGTTTTAGCTCTGTACCAATGTCTCTAGCCACTTTTCTTACTTTACGAAGCGCTAGATCCTCAGCAACAGCCTTTGCATCTAGTTTCGGGTCAAAACTTTCATCTGCATCAGAGGCAATGCAGATGAAAGGCAGTCCCATAAGAGAGAAGTACTCTTTGCGCCTTGGGGAGTTTGATGCCAGTAATATTGTTTCCATGGTATCTACATATCGCTTAGTACAAGGATACTGTTTATGCACATGTGATCATATCTGGTTCCGGGATATATTTCCAGAACCTCTATCTCCATAATGCCCCATGGAGAAACTCCTCTAATTATTTGATAATTTGGAGTGTCCTCTAATTCAAATTCTACTCCATTAATACTAATTTTTTTTGGTCTTGAGTTATACAAATATAAATATGGTCTTGAAAAATGAACATATCCGGTTGAGATAAAAATAATAGGCAGAGATAACGAAGGCAATTCGATAAATAATTTTTCTCCTATTCCGCCATTAACTGCCCAAACTCGGTTAATATGTGTACCCAATCTTTCAGGTGTTCCATAGTAATAAATATCTTCTTCTATTAGTGTTGATGATGTAGTAAGACTTGCAACTTGTGTAATACTATTACTTCTTAATAAACGGTGACCGTTGACATATCTATTATTGTTGTATCCAAAAAATTCCGGCTCGGAATTATCACTGTATAAAGCAATAAAATACTCAGTACCCAATAATAAAAATCTTTCCTCCGGTGAATTTTCCCAATAAAAATTAATAAAAGGCACACCATGATCGTGCTCAATTTTATAGGTACCTGTTATTCTGAAAGTTTCATATGCCCAAATGGTGCGTTCTACTATATTTTGTTCCCTAAAATAATAACTTATTCCTAAAGATTCATTACTGCTGTAATAATACCTGTTAAGTAAAAATCCATATAATGACATGATATTATCATCTGTACTGTTAAAAGTTTCCATTGTATCGTGATATTCATTAGTTTGTAATACATTGTCTTCTTTTTTATCGCAAGAGAATAAAATTATAATAAAAAAAAATATTATGATTTTTTTCATTAAGTGTTTTCCAATGAATTTAACTTTTCTGTCTATAGTCCTGTACATTCGACTCCCGTACAATATATGCATGGAGTTTTTAGTATAATGCTTGAAGTTTCAGTGCTTTGCACTGAAACTTCTAAGCTCAAGAGGTACCCACTCGGGTACCTCTTGAGCATGACAGACGCGGGACTCGAACCCACCACCTCTACCTCCGGAGGGTAGCGCTCTATCCAGATGAGCTAGTCTGTCCCGGATGAATCTGATTTGGCTAGAATAGCCTATTATAAGCTAAAATTGCTGTCAAGCCTTGGGAAAAAAGTACTTTAAAAAAGTACTGTGATTGGATATAATCAGAATATGTACAGTAAATTTGGAGGGAAATATGACCAGCAAAGAAAGAGTAAGAAGAGCAGTTAATCACGAAAAAACCGACAGGATTCCTGTTGATTACTATGTCAGGGATGATGTTTCAAAAACATTTCAGGATTACCTTAAGCTCCCTGATCAGGAGAGTCTCTATAAAAAGCTGGGAATAGATATAAGAAAGTTTGTTGTGGGCGAGACTGTGCCTGCTTTTTTGGAGCGCTCAGGCGGGAAAAACAGCATAAGGCATGCGGATGGCAGTAATGAAAATGTCTGGGGTGTAAGGCAAAAGCCCTCCGATGACGGCCGCTACTACGAAATGGTGGGAGGGCCCTTTTACGATAATGATGACCTTGATTCCTTTCCCTGGCCTTCCATGGATTGTATAGATTCTGTTGAGACAATTAAGAGTAGAATCGCCCCCTTTGCCGATGAGTATTCCATTTGGGGCAGTTTGAATAATCCCTTTAAGTGCTGCTGGCACATGAGAGGGCTTGAAAATTATCTAATGGATACCATAGCCGATGAGGACTTTGCACTTGCCCTGTGGGACAAGACTGCCGAGTATGAAGTGGAGAAGGGAATCAGGCTTATTAAAGCCGGAGTGGATGCCCTAATGGTCACAGGTGATATTGCCATGCAGGACAGAATGATGGTGAGCCTCCCCGCGTGGCGCAAAAATGATAAACCCCGTTTGGAAAAAATGCTTAACACATGGAAGGCCCTAAAGCCGGACTTAATGCTTTACTTTCATACAGACGGCAATATGGAAGAAGTTCTAATGGATCTTGTGGATGTAGGTTTTAATGTAATAAATCCCATACAGCCTGAATGTATGGATGTTGAATACATCAAAAAAAGGTACGGTAAAGTCTGCACCTTACATGGCACCATTTCTATACAAAAGACCCTTCCCTTTGGTACTGTGGAAGATGTACGCAAGGAAACACTGCACCGTGTTTCACTGGGTAAAGAAGACGGCGGTATTATTATTGCACCATCCAACCATGTTCAGGCGGATACTCCCATGGAGAACCTTTTGGAAATTTACAGGGCAGCAGGATCTTTCGCCTAATTTTGCGTGGATTCTTCTAAACGATTTTCTTTAGATGTAATTGCAGAACTCAGGGATGAAATTGCCGACGCAGGTGCAAATGAAGTATTTGCGCTTGGTTTTATAGACGAAAAGAAAATCGTTACGCGCATTAATGTCATAGCCAGGGGGAATGAGTCCTCTGTTCTTGCGCTTCACGATCTGGAGTTAAATACCCTTCCGGATGTAATTATACACAATCACCCCTCCGGCCTGTTAACACCAAGTGATAACGATCTTTTAATATCCTCCAGGGCTGCAGATACAGGCATAGGTTCCTATATAGTTGATAACGATGTAAAGAATGTCTATGTGATTGCAGAGCCTCTTAAGAGGAAGAAAGCCAAGGCCTTAGATCCAAAAACAATAAGCGCCGCTCTTGAACCCGGCGGAGTTATAAGCCGGCGCCTTGATTCCTATGAGATACGTGAATCCCAGATGGAACTAATGCAGTTAATCATACAGGGCTTTAACGAAGACTCCCTTGTTGCAGCAGAAGCGGGAACAGGAGTAGGTAAATCCTTTGCCTACCTTTTGCCTGCTTTAACATTTTCTTCTTTAAATGACGAAAGAATAATAATTTCCACCGCCACTATAACCTTGCAGGAACAGCTCTTTAATAAGGATATACCCCTTGTTATAGAAGGTCTTGGGAAAAAGATAAAAACTCTTTTAATGAAGGGCAGGGGGAATTACCTTTGTAAAAGAAGGTTAAACGAAAGTCTAAGGGAACCGGGCTTTGACACAGAGGAAAGAAAGCAGACAGAGGATATAGCACGCTGGGCGGAAACAAGTGCTACAGGCAACCGCTCAGAACTCACTTTTCTTCCCGATGATGCTGTCTGGTCGCAGGTCTGCTCCGAGGCTGACAGCTGCATGAATATGCACTGTCCGCAAAGGGAGAGCTGCTTTGTCATGCTCCTTAGAAGGGAAGCCCTTGACGCAAGAGTTATTGTAGTTAACCATCACCTTTTATTTGCAGACCTTGCCGCAAGGCATGACGGAGCAGGTTATGAGGGTGCTGTTGTGCTTCCACCTTACAATAGAATTATAATTGATGAGGCTCATACCATGGAGGAAGCTGCTACTTCCTTTTTTTCCAGGGAGTTCAGCCGTTTAAGTATATACCGCCAGCTTGGACGGCTTTATAGAATAAGGAGGAGCAGAAAAAGCGGTTTACTCTTGCGCTTTTATTCCATGCTGCCTCTAAATGCCAATGATAATTACGAAGACAAAATTGCGGATTTTTTTGAGGGAGTAAGAAAGGCAGCAGATGACCTGGATGAGGCAGCATTGGAGTTCTGCACAGGCGAAGGTGTTTACAGGCTTAGCCCCCTTAAAAATGATTCAGTAAACGACAGGATACTTCCAAATATTATTACGCTTAGGAAAAAACTTAATTCCGCAATTTCGCATATAAGGGATCAGCTGGAGGATGTCCCTGAAGAAAAGTCAGATGAGAGCGTGTTATGGGAAATTCGTTCTGTACTTCGCAGGCTCGATGCAATAGCTCTCGTTTGCAATGATTTTCTTGATTATGCCAGCAATGAAAACGATGTTATGTGGATAGAAAGACGTGGAGGGCGTGGCGGCACAGGTGTATACGATACCCCCTGGGCTGTTTTTAATGTTACCCCCATAGATATTGCCCTTTACCTAAAGGATGCGCTTTTTTCTTCCATGAAGTCAGTTGTCTGCGTTTCTGCAACTTTGACAACAGGAAATTCAAAAAGTAACAAGGATTTTCTTTATTGGAAAAGTAAAACAGGTTTAAACCTTGTGGAAGAAAGGGAAATCTTGACAGGGGTATTCCCCTCTCCCTTTCCATATCACTCCAAGGTACTGCTTGCAGCCCCTTCCACTTCGCCCCTTCCTACAGATCCATCCTACGCTGGCTTTGTAGATAATGCCGCCTCTTTGTTAACTGAAATTTCCTGCGGCTCCGCCCTTGTATTGTTCACTTCCTACCAGGCTTTAAAAAGCGCTCATGAGGCAGCGCGGCCCCTCCTTGAAAAGCAGGGAATACGCGTACTAAAGCAGGGAGACGATGACAGGCACAGGCTTCTAAATACATTTTTAAGCGACGAAAGTTCAGTTCTTTTTGCAACTGACTCCTTTTGGGAGGGAGTGGATGCACCGGGGAATACACTACGCCTTGTTATACTATGCAGGCTTCCCTTTAAAAGCCCCAATGATCCTGTTTTTGAAGCCCGCTCTGAAGCACTTGTAAAAAATGGGGGAAATCCCTTTATGGAGCTATCACTGCCCGAAGCTGTAATGAGGTTTAAGCAGGGCTTTGGACGCCTAATGCGCCGCTCCAGTGACCATGGGGCTGTTGTAGTACTGGATGGAAGGCTATTGCATAAAAGATACGGGGAATTTTTTCTTGCATCTTTACCGGAAACAAAGACCTGCTTTGAAGACATGGATACTATTTTAAAAACCCTGGAAGAGTTTTTATTTTAATAGCTCATAAAGCATAACAGGGCCTATTAAACCGCTTTTTATGTATCTTCTGTCTGAGCCTATTTTTGTTTTAAGCCAGCTGCGGCCGCCGCCTGTAAGATTTTTTTTCTCTGCTTCGGGAGTTCCTATATTACTGCTGACTTCAGTATTTAGTACATTTACAGTAATTTTATAATCGCCTTTTTTTAGCTCAAAGTCCATTATAAAAGGAGCGAAGGCCAGAGAAAATTCATGGATCTCCATATTTTCCTGTTCTATTATCACAATTGCAGCATAACATACTTCGCCCAGATCCAGCCTGTAATTTCCGTCTTTTGGAATGTTAAGGGAGCTTTCATATTTCATCCAGCCAAAGTAATCTCCCCTGTTAAGATCTTTCCAATCCTGGCGGTCCAAAAAGAATGATGATTCAATGGAATCCCCTTCAGGGTTAATAATTTTCCATTCTGTGAGCATATCTTTGTATAGAGTCTTTGGCTGTGATAATGCCGCTTCCTTTTCGCATAACTTATAGACCTGCATCTCCATGGCCGAGAATACTGTGCTGATTTTTTGTAATTCGTATTCATATTCTTCTGCATCATCACAATTTACCCAGCTTTCAAGTGAAAAATCAAAGTATTGAAGAAATTGCCTTCTTTCAAATATAAGATCAGTATTGATTGCTTCATAATTTTCATTTAAAAGGAAAAACAGCTCTCCATCACTTCCTTTTCTGTGCGCCATGCTTATTTTACTCTTATTGCTGATAAGTAAAGGAGCTTTGATATAGCTGCCTAGCTCTTCTGCGCTGCTTATTACTATGCCCTTACCTATAAATTTTTCGGGTGCATGCGCAATAAAGATAAGCTGTCCCCCCCTGTCAATAAAATTATTCAGCTTATTTTCTGTTTCGCTGTCTATAAAATATGGCGGTGAGAAAATTAATGTGTCTATACTTTGACCATTTTTTGCAAGCAGGGCTTTATCTTCAATTTCCATTTGTATAAATGCATCTTTCCAGATATAGTCAAAATCCAATGGCATATAACAGAGAACTTCCGCTGCTTCTTTGATATAGGAGGAAGAGGGAAAGTAGGGAGCTGCGCTTACAGAAGAAGGTTTAAAATTAATTATTTCCCTTGTTAGCTGCTCTGTAGAGATGTAAATTGCAGTTCTTGCAGCAGGAATCGCATTGTTTATGAGACTGTTAACAATAGCTATGCGGCGGTTAAGCATGGCACCAAAACTAATGGACATGGGATGATTTTTAGAAAAAGGAGTGTTAAAAGTGTCTTTTTCCGGGAGAGGATCAGCTATCATAAGGAAAAACTTGTCTATACCCCTTATGATCTGGTGATCCATGCAGTAGCGCATGTAATCCGGGTAAAGGCACTTTGTTGTTGCGGCAAAAGATTCACTTATGGCATGCTTCCTGCCCAAAAAGCGCCTGGCTGAGCCTGCAAAGCGGGGAAAGTCCGAAAAACGCCCGGGTTCTATCTGGTACCATATATAGTCTATGCCGGGATAATCAACCTTGGCCATATTCTTAAAATAATTTCCGCTAACGCTGTCCAGGGTAGAAACATCATGGTCCAGATCCTGGTGCCCTGTAAAAATTAAATTGTGCTTTTTACACCAGGAGTGGAGCTGCTCAAAAAAAGATTTTGAAAGTCTTGTAGTGCATATATCCCTGTAATCGTAAAGAGCTTCCGGCTTTAGCCCTGCCAATACTTTTGGCAGTAAGGGTATAATGTCGTAAGACTTTTCTTTTTTAAACTCTTCAAAAATATCAAAGGTATAGGGCAGGGGAAATGAAACAAAAGGTTCATCGTAAAAAAAGCCCTTTATTACCTTTCCAAAATATTTACCAAGAACAGGTAAATAGCGTTCATGCATCTGTGTTATAAAATATGCAACCGCTTCGAATGACAGTAGATCCAAAGTACCTTGCGCATCATTTTCTTCATCGGGCACAAAGACACCTACGGTGCGAAAATCATCGTACTCCCAGCTTGCCACACAAAGGCGTTCTCTTTTATCTATGGCAGTGTAGGATATTTTTCCATTTTCATCGGGATACAGGTTTGTTCCATCTTTAAGCGCCCTGCCAAAAACATTGCGTCCAACAGGCCAAACAGCCGCTGATAGAAAATTTTTGGGAACTGTAAATTCTGTTTTTTGTCCCTGTTCAAGATGTATATCCAGGGCTAGATGGAGTTTTTTGGATCTCCATCTAGTGTTATCTTTAAGGGTATTGCCTCCGGCCGTTCCTGTAGGGTAACCCCATTCATCAAAAAGCCAGATTTCAAGACCGGCCTTTCCTGCTTCTTCTGCTGCTATTTCTATGCCGCGTATAAAGCCTTTAAGCCAATTTTCTATATCATTGTTTGGGGCATAGCTTTTCCCTTCTATGGAGAAACCCGAAAAACCCTGCTCTTTGAGCCAATGGATAAAGCTCTTTATATCGTCTTCTGTGTATGTGTCTGCATAACCTGTGTGCAGTATTGGCGCGTATGTATTGTTAATCTTTGCCTTCCATTGTAACAATAGTACCATCGTTATTGTATTTTAATTCTCTTACCTTCATGCTCCTTAACCATGTTACGCCATCAGAAGGAACAGAGTCATGGTAAAAAAGATACCATTTACCTTTGTACTCGGTAATTGAATGATGGTTAGTCCAGCCAACAACGGGAGTCAGCACTATGCCCTTGTATGTAAAAGGTCCATAGATATTATCTCCTGTCGCATAACAGATGCAGTGAGTATCACCTGTAGAGTAGGAAAAATAATACTTGCCATTATATTTATGCAGCCAGGACGCTTCAAAGAAGCGGCGTTTATTGTCTCCTGCTGTTATGGGATTTCCCCTCTCATCCAAAATTACTACAGGGCGGGGTTCTTCTGCAAACTGGAGCATGTCATCGCCAAGTCTTGCTACCATGGGAGGAATGGCGGCTTCATTATCGTCAGGGTATGTGGCACCTGCTTCCAGGGCTTTGTTGTTTTTATAGCGTTGTAACTGTCCGCCCCATAAGCCGCCAAAGAACATGTAGTGCTTGCCGTTTTCTTCGTAAACGCATGGGTCCATGCTGTAAGATCCCCTCATAGGATCAGGCTGGGGGATGAAGGGACCTTCAGGTTTATCTGCTATTGCAACTCCTATCTTGAAAACATAGTTTTTATCTTTTAGGGGAAAGTACATGTAATATTTGCCGTTTTTATGGGCGACATCGCAATCCCATAACTGCTGGCCAGCCCAGGGAATATCCTTTACATCCAGAACATTGCCATGATCAATAATTTCGCCATTTTCTACATCGTCGGTGGAAAAGACATGGTAGTCCTTCATCATAAAGTGCCCGCCTGAATCATCCTCAGGAGTATTGCTGTCCCAGTCATGAGAGGGGTAAATATAAAGCCTGCCGTTGAAAACTCTTGCATGGGGATCTGCCATGTAGTCTTTTGGGTT